>UMIU01008580.1_pt1 | contig 29519 bp, 29 predicted proteins | sample 1965871 | NCBI WGS metagenome assembly UMIU01 (sample SAMEA4836132, study PRJEB28245) | human gut metagenome | biome: gut microbiome; material: fecal sample | place: Denmark | collected 2008
TAGAGCTGATGCAGCTTGGAACCAAGATTCTTACAAAGGATGATGTAATGGACGGTGTTGCTGATATGATCGGTGAAGTCCAGGTAGAGGCAACATTCCCGGATGGAACCAAGCTTGTGACAGTACATAATCCAATTCAGTAAGGAGGAGAATGAGCATGAAGATCGGTGAAATTATGGCCGCAGATCGTGAGATCACACTTAATGAAGGCAAGAAAACAGTGACAGTAACAGTGGCAAACAAAGGCGACAGACCGGTTCAGGTCGGTTCTCATTTTCACTTTTTTGAAGTAAATAAATGCCTTTCTTTTGACAGGGAAAAAGCCTATGGATATCATCTGGACATTCCTTCAGGAACATCTGTAAGATTTGAGCCGGGTGAAGAAAAAGAGGTTCAGCTTACAGAAATGGGCGGCAGACAGAGAGTATTCGGACTGAATGACCTTACCCGCGCCCAGGCAACTGATGATACAAAAGCAGCATCCATGGAAACTGCGAAATTAAAAGGATTTCTGTAAGGAGGGACAACAATGAGTACAAAAATTTCCGGAAGCAAATATGCGGCAATGTATGGCCCGACTACAGGAGATAAGGTACGTCTGGCAGATACAAGCCTTGTGATCGAGGTAGAAAAAGATTATACAACCTATGGAGACGAAGTAAAGTTCGGCGGCGGCAAGACAATCCGTGACGGTATGGGACAGTCTGTAAAAACCTGCAGCAAAGACGGAGATCTGGATCTGGTAATTACCAATGCATTGATCGTAGACTCTACAGGAATCGTAAAAGCAGATATCGGTATCAAAGACGGCAAAATCGCAGGAATCGGTAAAGCCGGAAATCCGGACATCATGGATGGCGTCACACCTGGAATGACAGTGGGTGCATCTACAGAAGCACTTGCAGGAGAGGGAATGATCGTAACTGCAGGTGGAATTGATACCCATATCCATTTCATCAGCCCACAGCAGATCGACTGTGCATTATACAGCGGTGTAACTACTATGATCGGTGGTGGTACAGGCCCTGCAGACGGTACAAACGCAACTACCTGTACACCTGGACCATGGAATTTAAAAATGATGTTAAAGGCAGCCGAGGAATACCCGATGAACTTAGGCTTCCTTGGAAAAGGTAACTGCTCAGACGAAGCTCCTCTCATTGAGCAGGTTAAGGCTGGAGCTATGGGACTGAAGATCCATGAGGACTGGGGTGCAACACCTGCAGTTATCAATCACTGTCTGAATGTGGCAGATGAATATGATGTACAGGTTGCCATCCATACAGATACATTAAATGAAGGCGGATGCGTGGAAGATACACTTGCAGCCATCGGCGGCAGAACCATCCACACTTATCATACAGAGGGTGCGGGCGGCGGACATGCACCGGATATCATCCGCGCAGCAGCAGCTCCGAACGTACTGCCATCCTCCACAAACCCTACAATGCCATATACAGTAAACACTCTGGATGAGCATCTGGATATGCTGATGGTCTGCCATCACCTTGACAAGAGAATTCCGGAAGATGTTGCATTTGCAGATTCCCGAATCCGTCCTGAGACAATCGCAGCAGAGGATGTTCTTCATGATATGGGTATCTTCAGTATGATGAGCTCTGACTCTCAGGCTATGGGACGTGTAGGTGAGGTTATCACACGTACCTGGCAGACAGCAAGTAAGATGAAAGATGAGAGAGGCGCACTTCCGGAAGATGCAGGACATGACAATGACAACTTCCGTGTAAAACGTTATATCTCCAAATATACCATCAACCCGGCGATCACACACGGTATTTCCCAGTATGTGGGCTCTGTAGAAGAAGGTAAATTCGCAGATCTCGTTCTCTGGAATCCTGTATTCTTTGGTGCAAAACCGGATATTATCATCAAAGGCGGTATGATCATTGCATCTAAGATGGGCGATGCAAATGCATCCATTCCGACTACACAGCCGGTTCTCTATCAGCCAATGTTTGCAGCTCATGGAAAAGCTAAGAACGAAGCTTGCCTGACCTTTGTATCCCAGGCTGCCATGGATGAGAATGTAAAAGAGAAATACGGTCTTGAGAAAACTGTAGTACCTGTAAAGGGATGCAGAAATATCAGCAAAAAAGACATGGTATTTAACGACAGAACACCGGAACTGACCGTAGATCCGGAGACATATAAGGTCACTGTTGACGGTGAAGAGATCACTTCCAAACCGGCAGAGAAACTTCCGCTGACACAGCTTTACAGTCTGTTCTAAAAACTCTGAATAGTTACAATCTGGTTATCTGATCATAAAAATGATATTCGCAGGACTGTTATTTATGAAGTTTTGTGAGAACTTTTATAAGAACTTACCAAACAATATAATGACAGTCCTGTCAGATTTAACAGAAAAATATACTGAAAAAGCAGGAGAGGAGAGAATATTATGTTAGGAGTTTGTCTTTTATTCGTAGGAATCGTACTGATCAACAATGGTATGTGTTCTTTATATAATGTAGACGGAAAATCAACCGCCATCATGAACATCTTTACAGGTGGTCTTTCTTTATTTATTAACTTTGTCAATCTGGTGCAGGGCAATTATTATGCAGCAGGAACAGGATTACTGTTCTGCTTTACCTATCTTTTCGTAGCCCTGAGTAAATTCCTGAAAGCAAGCCCGATTCCATTTGCATGGTTTTCTACTTTTGTAGCCATCAATGCGGTGATCTTCGGTACAATCGAGGGATTTACAGGAAGCACTGCACTGGGAATCACACCGGATCTGCGTTGGGCAGCAATCTGGTATTTGTGGGCAATTCTCTGGGGAACTGCCTTCGTAGAAGACATCTGCGGAAAGAAACTGGGAAAATTCGTTCCATATCTTCAGGTATTTGAAGGAATCGTAACTGCATGGGTTCCTGGAGTTATGATGTTACTTCAGATTTGGTAAAAAATAAATCTGATAAGAAATTTTTATCGGATTCAGGAGGTCGAAAATAATGCTGTGTGAACAGGTTTTAGGAAAGCTTCATGACTTTGATACTACAGGAAAAACAATAGAATATGTAGATATTGAATGGCACGAAGCATTTAAGAAAATACATAAAAAAATAACAGACAAAGGAACAGAAGTGGGAATCCGCATGGACGATTCCATTCTCGCCAGAGGTCTGTATCAGGATGATGTGATCTACGCAGATGATGAGAAGCTTGTAGTGGTAAATACACCGCCATGCGAAGTTATCCGTGTTTCTCTGACTCCCGGACATGAGAAAATGTCTGCAAAGGTCTGCTACGAAATCGGCAACAGACACGCACCGCTTTTCTGGGGAGAGAATGATACGTTTATCACGATCTATAATGAGCCAATGCTTGTTATGCTTCAGAAAATCCATGGAGTTCAGGCAGAGAAAGAAGTGTTGAAGCTGGACTTTGACAAGAGAATTTCTGCAAGTATTCATAATCATCATCATTAATAACAACGGAGGTTCCTCATGTCAGAAAAACAGTTCTATCTTCTACAGGTAAATGATGCGCTGTTTCCCATCGGAGGATATTCTCATTCCCAGGGACTTGAGACTTATATTCAGCGTGGAATTGTCCACGATGCAGACACAGCCAGAGAGTATATTACTCACAAAATCAAATGGAATCTTGCATATACAGAACTTCTGGCAGCCAGACTTGCATACGAAGCAGCAGAGAAAAAAGACCTGCAGGAACTTCTGTACCTGGAAGAACTTCTGGAAGCATCCAGAATTCCTATGGAACAGAGAGAAGCCGCCAGAAAAATGGGTTCCCGTTTTGCAAAGACTATTGAAAAGCTTGGACTCTCTATCAGTGAAGCAGGGATTTTCAGAGAATATCTGGATGCAAGAAAGGGAAAAGCAGTAAATCATTGCTGTATTTACGGAGTTTTCTGTGCAGAAATGCAGATTCCTCTGGAAGAGGCGCTGACACATTATCTATATGCCCAGACATCTGCAATCGTCACCAACTGCGTAAAAACAATCCCCCTCAGCCAGACATCCGGGCAGCAGCTTCTGAGCGGATGCTATGGGGAATTTGATGAGATATTAAAGGATGTCATGAACAGAAGCGAGGAGGACTTATGTCTCTCTGCGCCTGGATTTGATATCAGAGGAATCCAGCATGAGAAGTTGTATTCCAGATTATATATGTCGTAAGAAAGAAAAGAGGAAATCGGTTATGTCATACGTAAAAATCGGAGTTGCCGGACCTGTGGGTTCCGGAAAAACAGCACTTATTGAAGCACTGTCAAGAAAGATGGCAAAGGATTACAGCATTGGTGTCATCACAAATGATATCTACACAAAAGAAGACGCCCAGTTCCTTGCAAAGAATAGCGTTCTTCCTGTAGAGAGGATCATTGGTGTAGAGACAGGTGGATGCCCTCACACAGCCATACGTGAAGACGCTTCCATGAATCTGGAAGCAGTAGATGAGATGATGGAACGCTTCCCTGATATTGAACTTCTTTTCATCGAAAGCGGCGGAGATAACCTGTCTGCAACATTCAGTCCGGAGCTGGTAGATGCAACAATCTTCGTCATTGATGTAGCAGAAGGAGATAAGATTCCGCGTAAAGGCGGTCCTGGAATCACACGTTCTGATCTTCTTGTAATTAATAAGATAGACCTGGCTCCATATGTAGGTGCAAGTCTCGAAGTAATGGAAAGAGACTCCCAAAAAATGCGTGGTGACAGACCATTCCAGTTTACAAATATCCGCGGAGATGAGAACGTAGATAAAGTGGTAGAGTGGATCAAGAAAAACGTACTCCTGGAAGGAATGTAAAGGAAAATGCCTATGGATAACAAATTCGGAAAGATATCCCGTATCAGCGCCTGCGCAGCCTTAAAAGACGGAAGGACTATTCTGGAAGATCTGTCTTTTACAGCACCATACAAGATCATGATGCCTTTCGAAAAAGAAAACGGTGGGATCCAGATCATGCCGCTCTGTGCTTCCGCAGGAATTATGGCAGGCGATTCCCAGGAATTTTCTTATCATGTAAAGGAAGGCGCAGACCTGGAAGTCCTGTCCCAGTCCTTTGAGAAAATCCACAAAATGGACGAAGGCTCAGCCGCCCGAACCATTGAAGTGCAGGTAGACAAAAACGCCACATTATATTACTATCCACAGCCGGTGATTCCTTTCGCACAGTCAGCCTTTGACAGCAAGATGACTATCCATCTGGAAGACGAAACCTCTCGTTTATTCCTGATGGAGATTATCTCCTGCGGCCGAAATGCACACGCTGAACGCTTTCAGTACCGCAGATTCTCCTCAAAAGTCCTGCTGTACAGAGGGGACAAACTCATCTATCGCGACAACACCCGCTACGAACCGGACAAAGTGCCTATGGAAGGAATCGGAATGTACGAGGGCTACACACATATGGCAAACCTGTTTCTCTCTAAAATCTGCAGCAGAGATGGTGAAAACTGCAGTCAGGAATCTGGAACTGTCAAAACGGCAGATTCAGCAATCAATCTGGAACTTCAGGAAAAAATCTGGCAGATTCTTGATGAAGATTCGGAAATAGATGGAGGCGTTACCCGTCTCACAACCGGAGATCTGGCATTGAGAATCTTCGGTCATCGTGCTCAGAAACTGCAACAGGTAGCGGAAAAAATCAAGAAGTTATACGAAACAGAACAGAGATAAAAAATGGCGGGATTTCCCGCCATCAGATTGTAGATAAACTTGGTGTTGGGCTATACACATTATACGTGCATAGCCTCGATCCATTCTTTTTCTTTAAATCCGGTAAGTACAAAGTCATCCCCGATTACCAGCGGTCGTTTCACCAGCATTCCGTCTGTGGCAAGAAGCTTCAGCTGTTCATCTTCAGACATATCTTTTAACTTATCTTTCAATCCCATTTCCTTATAGAGCATCCCACTTGCATTAAAGAATTTCTTCAGTGGAAGACCACTTTTGGTGTACCATTCTTTTAATTCTTCATAGGTAGGATTTTCTTCTTTAATAGCCCGTTCTTCATAACTGATATTGTGTTCATCCAGCCATTTCAGAGCTTTCATACATGTGCTACATTTACGGTAAACTAAAACTTTCATAGACATTCTCCTAGTATAGCTTCTTGTGCATTGATATTTATATATTGTGAATATCTCCGGACATTAATTTCCTGATTTTAATGCATCTTCCAGGAATTTCACTGCATCTCTGACACAGTCATCACAGGAGCGGATCACCTTTCCGGTCTCCACGCCCTTTAAGTCTTTACATATTACAGTTCCATTCTGTTGTTTAAACTGATTCATGACAGAGCGGACAGTCTGAGAGGTTCTGGCTTTATCCTGATTAATAAGTCCTGCTACAACTGCAGCACCGGAGATTGCTCCGCATGTACCGGCCATAGTGCCAAGGCCTGCACCGAATCCCTGTGTGATTTTTTTGAGTGTATCCTCATCCATAGATGCCTCTTTGCAGAAAGAACAGGCTACTGCCTGTGCACAGTTATAGCCGTTATGTTTCTTTTCTACTGCTTTTTCACATCTTGAGTTTTCCATATATAATTCTCCTTCGTATTAATTTTCATTAAAGATATAGTATATGATAGCACCTGGGGCCTGTTTTTACAACATTCATAAAACTTTTCAATTTACAAAGATTTTACTTTAGTGAGATTTTACATTTAACTTTGAATTTTTATAATAGCACTTGTAAATGAGGAAACACGATTTAAAAAATAAAATATTAAAAGGGATGAGTCATCAGGATTACATGAAAAATAAAAAGCATGGCTCATCAGAAGAGGAGAAAATTATCATGAAGAAAAAAATCGCAACAATTCTTACAGCAGCAGTTATCGGAGCAACAGCAGTTACAACAATCGTAAGTGCAGCAAGCGGAGACATTACAGTGGTATCCCGTGAAGATGGTTCCGGTACACGTGGAGCATTCGTAGAACTGTTTGGAATTGAAGAAGAGCAGGATGGCCAGAAGGTTGATATGACAACAGAAGAGGCAAGTGTTACAAACAGCACATCTGTTATGATGACAACAGTAGCCGGCGATGAGAATGCAATCGGATATATTTCCTTAGGTTCTCTGGATGACACAGTAAAGGCTGTAAAGATTGACGGTGTAGAAGCAACAGCTGAGAATGTTTCCAATGATACATATAAGATTGCACGTCCTTTCAACATCCTGACAGGAGAGAAGGAAAGCGATGCTGCAAAGGACTTTGTAAACTATATCATGAGCTCTGACGGACAGAAGATCGTAGAGGACAACGGATACATCAAAGAAGCAGCAGATGCTAAGGCTTATGAGGCTGCTGACGGAGTTTCCGGTAAAGTAGTTGTTGCCGGTTCTTCTTCTGTAACACCGGTTATGGAGAAACTTGCAGAAGGTTATGAAGCTGTAAACAAAGATGTAACAGTAGAGGTTCAGCAGAGTGATTCCACAACAGGTGTAAATATGGCAGCAGAAGGAACAGCAGACATCGGAATGGCTTCCCGTGAGCTGAAGGATGAAGAAAAGGATCTGGGATTGACAGCAACTGTGATTGCAAGAGATGGTATTGCAATTATCGTAAACAAAGATAATGATATTGATGAGCTGACAAGTGATCAGGTGAAATCCGTTTACACAGGCGAGACAACAACCTGGGAAGATCTTGCAAAATAATTCAGTGAAGCATGATCACTGAATCGGAAGTCTGAACAGAATTGAAACATAAGAAAAGCGGTCCGCTTGCCGTGGAAAATAGCCAGGCGGACTGCTTTATGTGTGTATTTCTTTGAAAGGAAGAAATACATTTATAGAAGAAAGGTGTTATTTATGAACCATTTTAAAGAAAAAGGTATGAAAATTATCTTCATGGCTGCAGCCTGTACTTCAGTACTGGCAGTATTCCTGATCTGTGCATTCCTTTTTGCAAACGGAATTCCGGCTATGGGAAAAATCGGTCCGCTGAAGTTCCTTCTTGGTACAACATGGAAGCCTTCCAATGAAATTTTTGGAATTCTCCCCATGATCGTAGCCAGTATTTATGTTACAGCAGGAGCTATTCTTCTGGGTGTACCGATCGCATTATTTACTTCTGTGTTTATGGCACGCTATTGTCCAAAAAAAATCTACAGACCTTTGAAATCAGGAATTGAGCTGATGGCCGGTGTACCTTCTATAGTATATGGCTTCTTTGGACTGGTTCTCATCGTTCCCCTGATCCGACAGATTTTTGGCGGTACAGGAACAAGTATGCTGGCAGCCTGTATTCTTCTGGGAATGATGATCTTGCCAACTATCATAGGCGTGACAGAGTCAGCGATCAGAAGTGTACCGGAAAGCTATTATGAAGGCTCTCTGGCATTGGGAGCAACCAAAGAGAGAAGTATTTTCTGTGTTATGCTTCCGGCAGCAAAATCTGGTATTCTGGCAGCAGTGGTACTGGGAATCGGCCGTGCAATTGGTGAGACAATGGCGGTGGTCATGGTAGCTGGTAATCAGCCGAGAATGCCACAGGGAATCCTGAAGGGGGTTCGTACAATGACTGCAAATATCGTTACAGAGATGGGATATGCAACAGGTCTTCACAGAGAGGCTCTGATTGCAACAGCAGTAGTGTTGTTTGTATTTATCCTGATCATTAATTTAAGTCTTTCTTTATTGAACAGGAGGGCAGAACATGCAAATTGAGACAGCGGCAGCTATTGAGGCGCCAAAGGGTAAAAAACAGAATGAATCTTCTTTTGCAGATCAGATGAGATCCTATCTGAGACATCCGGGATCCGGTGTATTGGCATTGATCACACTTCTTGCATCTGTGCTGACCTTTGCACTGCTGGTATTTTTGGTTGGATATATCCTGGTAAAAGGTATTCCTTATCTTTCAGCAGATTTATTCAGCCTGAACTATACTTCAGAGAATCTGTCTTTACTGCCTTCTCTGATCAATACCTTTATACTTACAGTACTTTCCCTGGTGATCGCTGCACCTTTGGGAATCTTTGCAGCAATCTATCTGGTAGAATATGCCAGAAAGGGAAGCAAACTGGTGAAGGTGATCCGTATTACAGCGGAAACACTTTCAGGAATTCCCTCTATTGTATATGGTTTGTTTGGTATGCTGTTCTTTGTAACTGCACTTCACTGGGGACTGTCCCTTTTGTCCGGTTCTCTTACACTGGTAATTATGATCCTTCCATTGATCATGCGTACAGCAGAGGAAGCTTTAAAATCGGTTCCGGATTCTTATCGTGAAGCAAGCTTCGGACTGGGCGCAGGTAAGCTTCGTACTATTTTTACCATTGTCCTTCCGTCAGCAGTACCTGGTATTCTGGCAGGTGTGATCCTGGCCATCGGACGTGTGATCGGCGAAACAGCAGCCCTGATCTATACGGCAGGTACTGTGGCTGAGGTACCTCAGAATATCATGGGTTCCGGACGTACCTTGGCTCTGCACATGTATGTACTTTCAGGTGAGGGACTTCACATGAATCAGGCATCTGCAACAGCAGTAGTCATTCTGGCCTTTGTTCTGGTGATCAACTTCCTCTCCGGAGCTATTGCCAAAAGAATCGCGAAAGGATAAAAGAACATGAGTAATGGCACAAAAATAACAGTTGAAAATATGAATTTACATTACGGAAAATTCCATGCATTGAAAGATATCAATATGGCAATTCCGGAGAAAGAAATCACAGCATTTATCGGACCCAGCGGATGCGGTAAATCCACACTGCTTAAATCTTTAAACAGAATGAATGATCTGGTTGAGGGCTGTGTGATCACTGGTAAGGTTGAATTGGATGGAGAGGATATTTACGGAGATATGGATGTGAATCTCTTGAGAAAAAGAGTGGGAATGGTATTCCAGAAGCCTAATCCTTTTCCTATGAGCATTTATGATAACATTGCATATGGACCGAGAACTCACGGTATCCGTTCCAAAGCCAGACTGGATGATATTGTAGAAAAATCTCTCCGTGATGCAGCTATCTGGGATGAAGTAAAAGATAGATTGAAAAAAAGCGCACTGGGTATGTCCGGTGGTCAGCAACAGAGACTTTGCATTGCCAGAGCACTGGCAGTTCAGCCTGAGGTACTTCTGATGGATGAGCCTACATCCGCACTTGACCCCATCTCAACTTCCAAGATCGAGGAGCTGGCGATGGAGTTGAAGAAGGATTATACCATTGTTATGGTAACTCATAATATGCAGCAGGCCACCCGTATTTCTGATAAAACAGCCTTCTTCCTTCTGGGAGAGGTAGTTGAATTTGATGATACTGATAAATTGTTCTCTATGCCTTCTGATAAGCGTACAGAGGATTATATTACAGGAAGGTTTGGTTGATTATGTCAAAGTATTTTGAGAGACAGCTGGAGGAGCTGCATGTTCAGCTTATTACTCTGGGAAGCTATTGTGAAAAGGCAATTTCTCTTTCTGCAAAAGCGATTTCCGCAGTTCAGAATGAAGAGATGGCCCGCCAGGTATTTGATACAGATAGAGATATTGATGCAAAGGAAAGAGAAATTGAAAATCTCTGTATGAGTCTGCTTCTGCACCAGCATCCGGTTGCAAGGGATCTGAGAGAAATCTCCGCAGCTTTGAAAATGGTTTCTGATATGGAACGTATCGGAGATCAGGCTGCTGATATTGCAGACCTTTCTTTATACATTGCAAAAAATGCCACTTCTATTCCTGAAACCATTACAAAAATGGCAGAGGATACGGTTACCATGGTGACTGAAAGCGTAGATTCTTTTGTGAAAAGTGATCTGGAGCTTTGCAGGAATGTAATTCGTAATGATGATCTGGTGGATGATGCATTTAATGAAATTAAATCAAAGCTTGCAGATATGATCTACGGAGGAAATCTGGATGCAAAAACAGGGCTGGATCTTCTTATGACAGCCAAATACTTTGAGCGTATCGGAGATCATGCTGTGAATATTGCAGAATGGGTTGAATATTCTATTACCGGAGTACACAGAAATAACGAGCATCAGAATAATTAAAAACAAAGTTCCTTATCAGAAATCTTGGCAACGATAACAGGGACAGGAAGTGAAAAAATTGACAAAAAAAATATTTAAGTCTACCATGCTGGTCTGCGCACTGGTTCTGGCAGTAGGGCTGGTTGCTGTCATGGGAATACTGTACAATGATTTTGACGGGCAGATGCGCGAAGAACTGTCAAAGGAAGCGCTTTATCTGGCATATGGAGTAGATCAGCAGGGAGTAGATTATCTTAAAAATATAAAGGACAAAAATGCAAGAATTACCTACATTGATCAGGATGGAACGGTTCTTTATGATAATAAGGCAGATGCCGCTGAGATGGAAAACCACAGTGACAGAAAAGAGTTCCAAAAAGCAGAGAAATATGGTGTAGGAGAATCTTCCAGATATTCGGATACACTTTCTGAGAAAACCATTTATTATGCGCAGAGGCTGAAAGACGGTACAGTTTTGAGAGTCTCCGGTACTCAGGATTCTGTGCTTGCCTTAGTTGAAAATCTTGTACTTCCTTTAGTTCTGGTTTTATTTCTGATGCTGATCTTATCCGGAACTATGGCATCAGTGATATCGAAAAGAATTGTAAAACCGGTAAATGAACTGGATCTGGAGCATCCGGAAGAGAATCAGATCTATGAGGAGCTTTCTCCGCTTTTAAGTAAGATACACAGACAGAATCGGGAAATCCAGAATCAGCTGGAGCTGGCAAAACAGCAGCAGGCAGAATTTTCGCTGATTACAGAAAATATGCAGGAAGGCCTGATCGTGATCGATAAGTATACTATGATTCTTTCTGCCAATTCCAGTGCCTGGAGTTTGTTCTGTGTGGATAAGGTGAGTCAGGGAGAAAGTGTTTACTGTCTGGATCGCGCAGAAGATTTCAGACATGCAATCGAGCAGGTACTTGGCGGGGAACATGCGGAACTGATACTGAAATTAAACGGAAGCGATATTCAGCTGATTGCCAATCCTGTGATACGCGGACAGAAAACAGAAGGTGCTGTGATTCTTCTTGTAAATGTGACAGAAAAGCTGGAGAGGGAGAATCTGCGGAGAGAATTTTCTGCCAATGTTTCTCATGAGCTGAAAACTCCTTTGACTTCTATCTCGGGATTTGCAGAGATCATGCAGGATGGTCTGGTGAAGGAGGAGGATATTCCCCAATTTGCAGGGCGTATTTATAAGGAATCCCAGCGATTATTGCAGCTGGTTGAGGATGTGATTCAGATTTCCCAGCTTGACGAGGAAAAAACATCCTACACCTGGGAGTCGGTGGATGTTTATCAGGTTTGTAAGAATGCCTTTGAAAGTCTGAAGGAGAAGGCACAGAGCATGAATGTGCATCTTTATATTTGTGGGGATAGTATGAAGATGGAAGCAGTCCGGACACTTCTGGAAGAGGCAGTTTATAATGTCTGCGATAATGCCATTAAGTATAACCGAAATGATGGAAGTGTAAGCATTTTTCTGACTCAGACTGCACATGAGATACAGATTGTAGTCAAGGATACAGGAGTGGGAATTCCAAGGGAAGATCAGGATAGAGTTTTTGAGAGATTTTACAGAGTGGATAAAAGCCATTCCAAGGAGATTGGAGGTACCGGACTGGGACTTTCTATTGTGAAGCATGCGGTGGGCACGTTGAAAGGCAGTGTTATATTGCAAAGTGAAGAAGGGTGTGGAACGGAGATCTGTATGAAGTTTCCGAAGACCCATGTAGAATAAACGAAAATAATTTCGAAAATGTTTTGGGTATGCAGAGAGGGTGGTTTGTGGTAATATCGGATAAGAATAATATGAAGTAAAAGGGTGGAAGATTGCTTATGAAGAATTATAAATTGGATCTTGAGAGATATGCGGTATTGGCCAGACAGGCAACAGCGGAAGGCTGCGTTTTGCTTGAGAATGAAGGACAGGCTCTGCCTCTTAGAGAGGGCGAAAGGGTTGCTGTTTTTGGCCGCATGGCATTTCATTATTATAAAAGCGGACTGGGATCCGGCGGTCTGGTGAATACCAGGTATGTTGTGGGGATTTTGGACGCATTGAAAGATTGCAAGGAAATCCGCCTGGATGAGAAGCTGATGGGAATTTATGAGGATTGGATCAGAGAAAATCCTTTTGATGAGGGACAGGGCTGGGGCCGTGTGCCCTGGTGCCAGAAGGAGATGGAGGTTACGGATGAGATGCTTGGATGTGCCCGTGACAATGATGTTTCTCTGGTTATTATCGGAAGAACTGCTGGTGAGGATCAGGATAATAATGCCGGACCGGGAAGCTATTGTCTGACTGAGACAGAGGAGGATATGATCCGGCGGGTCTGCCAGGTAAGCAAGCGAACAGTTGTAGTGCTGAACGTTGGCAATATTATTGACATGAGCTGGGTGGAGAAATATCATCCACAGGCTGTCCTGTATGCATGGCAGGGTGGACAGGAAGGCGGAAATGGTGTGGCAGATGTGCTGACCGGTAAAGTCTGCGCCTGTGGTAAATTGACAGATACCATTGCACAGAGCATCGAAGATTATCCCTCTACAGAGAATTTTGGAGATCCATTTAAGAATTATTATAAAGAAGACATTTATGTAGGTTACCGTTACTTTGAAACCTTTGCGAAGGACAAGGTGCTTTATCCCTTTGGATATGGATTATCCTATACAAGTTTCGGAATAAAAGCAGAGATCCTGAAGAATAGTGAAGAGGAACTTACAGTGGCAGCAGAGGTTGTCAATACCGGAGCTGTGAAGGGAAAAGAGGTAGTACAGGTTTATGCAAAAGTGCCCCAGGGTAAGCTTGGAAATCCGGCCAGAAGGCTGATCGGATTTGCTAAGACAGGGGAACTGAAGCCTGGAGAAAAGGAAGAGGTTGTTATTGTAATTCCTAAATATGACCTCACCTCTTATGATGACAGTGGTGTGACCGGCCACAAATCCTGTTATGTGTTGGAAGAAGGCACTTATGAGATTTTTGTGGGCAGTGATGTGAGAAGTGCAGAGTCTGCAGGATGTTACGAGGAGAAATTCCGTGTAGTTGAAAAACTGCAGGAGGCCTGTGCCCCGGTGGAAAAGTTCAGCAGAATGAAGGCTGTGCTGATGCCGGACGGAAGTTATCAGGCGGTGACAGAGAAAGTGCCTGTCCGTACTGTAGATCCTCAGGAGCGGAGAAAACAGAATCTTCCGGAAACTCTGGCTTATACAGGAGACAAAGGATATAAGCTGGTGGATGTGCTGGATGGCAAGGTATCTATGGAGAACTTTGTGGCGCAGATCAGTGAGGAAGATCTGATCGCTATGTTCCGTGGAGAGGGAATGTGCAGTCCCAAGGTAACGCCGGGAACAGCGGCTGCATTTGGGGGTGTGACAGAGTCCATGAAAGCACTGGGAATTCCAGTGGGCTGCTGTGCAGATGGTCCCTCCGGTATTCGCATGGATTGTGGCACAAAGGCTTTTTCCCTTCCAAACGGAACTGCACTGGGATGTACTTTTAATACAGAGCTTGTAAGTGACTTATATGAGATGACGGGTAAGGAACTGCGTCTGAATAAGATCGATTCTCTCCTGGGACCTGGTATGAACATTCACAGAAATCCGTTGAATGGACGAAATTTTGAGTATATTTCAGAGGATCCCCTTCTGACAGGAAGGATTTGCGCAGCGCAGGTGAAGGCAATGGCCAAATCTGGAATTGGCAGCACCATCAAGCATTTCTGCGGCAATAATCAGGAAGTAGGAAGAAGTACTTCAGATTCTGTAATGTCTGAGAGATGCCTCCGGGAAATTTACCTGAAGGGCTTTGAGATGGCAGTGAGGGAAGGTGGTGCCCGTTCTGTTATGACTACCTATGGAAGCGTAAATGGACTTTGGACTGCGGGAAGCTATGATCTGTGTACAACGATCCTTCGTAAAGAGTGGGGATTTGAAGGAATTGTTATGACTGACTGGTGGGCAAAATCCAACTACGAAGGTCATCAGGCAGAAGTGCAGGTAAAGGCTCCCATGGTAGCAGCCCAGAATGATATTTATATGGTAGTAAGTGATGCCAAAGCAAATCCGGAGAAAGATGATGTGGAAGAAATGCTTCATGCAGGAAAACTGACACTGGGAGAACTGCAGAGAAATGGGGCTAATATTCTGGGATTCCTGTTAAAAAGCCCCTCTATTCTTCTTTTGACAGACAGAATCTGTGCAGAAGAGCTGGAAGCTATGAATACAAAGGAAGCAGATGATGTGGATGCCGGTGATCTGATCGCCATTACCAGTGATCCTGAAACACAGGAGATGGTGGTGGATGGCAGTCTTCTTCATCCTGCAAAGGGAAATACTGATATTTTGGCAGTGACCAATGATTATATGGGAGAATTCACTGTGAAATTTGTATTGAGATCAGAGCTTGGTGAACTGGCGCAGCTTCCAATTTCTGTATTTATGGATAATATTCATAAAATGACAGTTTCTGTCCAGGGAACAAATGGAAAATGGGTAGAGGAAAGCCGGCCTTTTGACATGTCTTTTGGACACAATCACTATATTAAATTGTACTATGGAGCAGATAATCTGGAAATAAAAGAAATTTTATTCATTCCAAATAGGTAAGACCAATTATCGAAAAGCTTGCAATCCACTTTAATTTGTGGCATAATTATACCAATGCTCAGGACCCGTTGGAAGATCATGGGATGCATGATATTTTCAGAGTGCGGAACGGCTGTTCAGAGAAGAGTGACAATTGACGGAATTAGAACAGTATGATGAGGAAAAGGGTATATGTCTGGTTTTACAAAAGAGATAATTGCAAAGACTTTTACGGAAATATTGGACGAGAAACCGATGTCCAAGGTTACAGTCAGGGATATTGTGGAGCGGTGTGGAGTGAACCGGAATACGTTTTATTATCATTTCCGTGATATTCCGGATGTAGTAGAGTTTGTTTTGAAAAGGAAATGGGACGAAATCCAGGAAGCACCTCAGGAAAAAAACTCTATTCTGGAATGTATGGAGGAAATGGCGTCTTTGGTCAGAGATAACCGTAAGCTGATGCTGAATGTATATAAATCGGTGAAGCGGGACACCTTTTTGATTTATATGAATGATGTTATCCTATATATTATCACGGAGTACTTTAAAAAGAACAGAAATAAATTCCAGCTGGAGGAAAATGAAATCCAGATACTGGTCAGGTATTATAAATGCCTTTTTGTGGGAATATTGATAGAATGGCTGGATCATGGATTGAAAGAGGATCTGGGGACAGAAATGCGCCAGGCTGCTGAAGTAATGGAGAAGCACCGGGAACTGCATACAGTTATGAATGGATTTTAACTTATACAAAATAAAGCTCATGTCTGATTTTTGGACAGGAGCTTTTTTTTGTCTATTTATTGTTAATTTTATCACAGCTATAATAACAGACATAAAAGGAATGGCTGTAAAATAATATGGAAGGGGGAGAGAAAGATGGATGCATTGAAACAGTTAAAGCTGGCAAAAAACGGATATATTGTTATGTCAATTTTATTTATGATCCTGGGGATTTGTTTGATCATCTGGCCTGATTGTTCTATGGCAGTATTCTGTACAGCGGTGGGAATCATGCTTATAGCATATGGCTGTATCAAAATCATAGGATACTTTTCCAGGGATTTTTACTGTCTGGCATTTCAGTTTGATCTTGCATTCGGAGTGCTGCTGGCAGCTGTGGGTGTGATCATTATTGTACGGAGAAATCTGGTGGTGAACCTGATCTTTGGAATCTTTGGGGTTCTCATACTTGCGGATGCGCTTTTCAAAATCCAGATGTCCATAGATGCCAAGAAATTCGGATTAAGTCTCTGGTGGAGAATCTTACTGATGGCGATTCTCACTGGTGTTCTGGGAGTATTACTTCTGATCCGGCCTTTTGAGGCGGCAGAGGTTATGATGATCCTGGTGGGAGTTTCTGTTCTGTTTGAGGGAATCCTGAATCTGTGTGTTGTTATTTATACAGTGAAAATCATTAAAAATCAGAGACAGGATATCATAGATATGGACGAGTATTAAATAAAATAAATAATAAATACTACAAATACTACATTACAAATTACAACAAGGAGGAGTAATATTATGAATATTATGGATAAAGCAAAACAGGCGGCCCTGATCGCTGCCGTTAAAACAGGATTAGGTTATCTTGAGAAGGATCCTGAAGTAAATATACCCAAATTAATGGAGCTGATTGATAAGGTTGTTCCGGATGGCTGGTATGAAAGCCAGAGAAACGCGATCAGAAATGCAATCCAGGATAAAAATAGTAACTGGTACAAATTGATCCTGAGAATCTATGAACTGGATCCGGGTGTACGTGAGTCATTTTTCACCAACTTTATCATTAATGCAAGCCTGAAGGGCAGTGCCATTCAGGAAGAGGTATCTGAGAAAAATAACTGTAATGTACCATGGGCGATCCTGTTGGATCCTACCAGTGCTTGTAATCTGCACTGCACAGGATGCTGGGCAGCAGAATATGGACATAAGCTGAATCTTGATTTTGATACCATCTGTTCTATTGTAGATCAGGGCAGAAAGCTTGGTACATACATGTATATTTATACAGGCGGTGAACCTTTGGTCCGCAAAAAAGACCTGATTCGTATCTGTGAGAAATATCCGGACTGTGAGTTCCTTTCCTTTACAAACGGAACTTTGATCGATGAGGAATTCTGCCAGGAAATGCTCCGTGTAAAGAACTTTGTTCCGGCAATCAGTCTGGAAGGTTCTGAGGAAGCAAATGACGGACGCCGTGGAGAGGGAGTATATGCCAAGGTTATGCATGCTATGGAATTGCTGAAAGCTCACAAGCTTCCCTTTGGTATTTCTACATGCTATACCTCTGCCAATGTGGACAGTGTAAGCAGTGAGGAATATTTTGATAAAATTATTGACTGTGGGGCTCTGTTTGTATGGTTCTTCCATTATATGCCAACCGGAAACGATGCAGTAGTAGAGCTGATGCCAAATCCACAGCAGCGTGAGAAAATGTATCATCAGATCCGTAAATTCCGTCAGACCAAGTCTATTTTCAGTATGGATTTCCAGAATGATGCAGAATATGTAGGTGGATGTATTGCTGGTGGAAGACGTTATCTCCATATCAATGCAAACGGTGACGTAGACCCTTGCGTATTTATCCATTATTCCAATTCCAACATTTATGATAACACACTGCTGGAAGCACTGAAGAGCCCGATCTTTATGGCATATCATGACGGTCAGCCCTTCAATGAAAATATGCTCCGTCCGTGTCCGATGCTGGAGAATCCCAAGCTGCTCCGCCAGATGGTAGAGAAGTCCGGCGCTAAATCAACAGACCTTCAGTCTCCGGAAACAGCAGAACATCTCTGCGCAAAGTGTGATGCCTATGCAGAGCATTGGGCTCCGAAAGCAGAGGAGTTATTTCATACCAAATAAGAGTAAAAAGTAATTTTCATATATAAAAATGTTAACTCAAATTTAGCTAAATAGTCAGAAAGAGTCTTTTGTTCGGTTGTTGCAGGCCGGACAGAAGACTCTTTCTGCATTGAACGGAGGAGATGAGATGCTACGCCGGATACTGCTGAAGCTGGGATAAATGTGAAAAATAACTTGTCTGGAAGGACAATAAGTATTAAAGTTATATAATTGAGAGTGTACTGTGAGCGAATGAGTGACTTATCATATTGGCAGGAGGAATAAAATGTTAAAGACATTTTTGGTAGAGGATGAAGTGGTGATCAGAGAGATGATCAAAAAGATGATTCCCTGGGAGCAGTACGGGTTTGAATTAGCTGGGGAAGCGGCAGATGGAGAGATGGCTTTGCCGCTAATTTTGAAGAGTAAGCCGGATCTTCTGATCACAGATATTAAGATGCCGTTTATGGATGGTCTGACTCTTTGCAGATTAGTGAAGAAAGAGCTTCCGGATATCCGGATCGTTATACTTAGCGGGTATGATGATTTTAATTATGCAAAACAGGCTATCAGCATAGGGGTAGAAGACTATCTTCTGAAACCTATCACGAAAAATGCTTTTATAGAACGGCTGAAAGAAATACATAATCGTTATGAACATGAGAAAACACAGAGGGAATACTATGAGAAATTTCGCCTGGAAATGCAGGAATATGAGAAAAATGCCAGCAGGGACTTTTTTGAGACTCTTGTCCGGGCAGATTCTGACCTGGCAGAGCTTTACAGGAGAGCAGATAAGCTAAATCTGGATATTGTAGCAGAAGCATATAATATTTTGATTTTTACTCCGGATACTTCAGAGGGAAACTATAATTCCTATGAAGAATGTTCTGACTGGGAAGCAGAGGTGCAGGATAAAATTAATACTTATTTCCTAAATCATCCGGTGGCAATTCTTTTTAGGCATCAGGTATTCAGCTATGCGATCCTGGTCAAAGGACAGAAAGATACAATAGAGAAAAATACAGAGGAATGTGTGAAAGCAATACAGGATATTATGGATCAGACAGAGAGAAGGACAGACTGGTTTATTGCAGTGGGAAAGTCGGCAGATCGTCTGAGCATGCTTGGACACAGCTATCGTACAGCTGTCAGAGCCAATTCCTTCCGTTATCTGTATGATGGACATATTCTGGATTATCAGTCACTGGAAGCTCAAAAGGAAAATCCATCCGATTCACGCAGAGAGGATTCTGTACAATTAAGGAATGTGAATATCAATGCCCTGAATCCGGCAATTCTCCAGAAGTTTTTGAGCAGTGGACTGGCAGAAGAAGTGGATGATTTTATCAGGGATTATTTCAATGCAATTGGTCAGGAACCGATGGGTTCTTTGGTTTTCCGCAATTATGTGGTGCTGAATGTCCGGTTTTCTGTATTGTCCTTCCTGAAAAAGCTGGGCTGTGATGACAGTGAAATATCCGGGCAAGAGATGGAAAATATTATGGATGAGACTGGAAAAACTATAGAAGCAGCAGTGGCTTACTGTGGAAAGATACTGAAAAAGGCTATTGCACTCCGAGATGAAAATGCGGGAGATCAGAATCGCAGTGTATTAAAACTGGCTGTTGATTTTATTGATCATAATTATATGGATGAGGAAATTTCACTGAATAAGGCTGCACATGTGGCAAATGTCAGTGCCAATCATTTCAGTGCCCTGTTCAGTCAGAATATGGGACAGACTTTTACAGAATATCTTACAGATCTCCGGATGAGTAAGGCAAAAGAGCTCTTGCGTTGTACAGCTATGCGTTCCAGTGAGATTGCAGGAGAGGTGGGGTATAAGGATGCCCATTATTTCAGTTATCTGTTCAAGAAAACCCAGGGAATGACTCCCAGCGAATACCGTAAAATGAGAGGAGAGGCCTGACCTATGTCTAAGCATAAAAAAGGGCCGGAGAAAAAGAAAGCAGAACCTGGAAAACTGGAGTTTAAAATGAGGTGGATGCTTTTCAGCACTATGATCCCTATGGCAGTTCTGATCATAGTGCTGCTTGTTGTTTTCTGGCAGTATACCAATGAATATAATAAATTATCCAATAATCTGGCTGTAAGCAGTGAGTACAATGCCAACTATAAAAACTCAAGTAATGATATGAGTTTTAAGGCGGAAGTAGATATGGACATCTACTATGTGACGATCGGACGTAAAGGGAAAGATGATCTTCCGGTGAAGCAGGTGAATAAAGCGATTGAAACGGTGGAACGACTGAAAACCACAACTACAAAGGAGGAAAGTCTTCGTTCACTGAAATATCTCACCAATTATCTGGAAAATCTAAAAAACCGCATGAATCAGCTGTTGGAGATCCATGATTACCAGAAACGTCAGGAATTTATGGAAAATAATACGGTGATCCTGACTACTTTATTTGAAAAGGAAATGCAGAACTATATTTATCAGGAGGCCACTCAGCTGGTGCAGGTGGAGTCTCAGCTGGCAGGAAATGTACGTCTGACCTTGATGGCAATGTGTGGGGTACTTCTGGTTACCATGTTATTGCTTTTTAATCGCTCTTTCCGGTTAACTTATAGTATTACGAAGCCAATTTCTGAGATCCTTCATAACATTAAAAAGGTTGGAAAAGGGGAGTACAAGAATATTGCTCCGGTAATTGCGGACTGCATTGAGATCCAGGAGTTGGATGAAGGAACGCGAAAGATGGCAGGAAGGATCGAAGGCCTGCTGGAAAATGTGCGAAAAGAACAGGATGCCCAGCATCTTACAGAGCTGCAGCTGCTTCAGGCGCAGGTCAATCCCCATTTTCTCTACAATACGCTGGATACCATTGTCTGGCTGGTAGAAGGAGGCATGGAGCAGGATGCGGTGGATATGATCACCAGCCTTTCGGTTTTTTTCCGTACTTCCTTGTCAAAGGGAAAAGATATTATTTCGCTGGCTGAGGAGGAACGCCATACGTTGAGTTACCTGGAGATCCAGCAGTCCAGATACAGGGATATTATGGAATTTGAAATCAGAATTCCCAAAGAACTGGAAGGAGTTATGGTACCTAAACTGACCCTTCAGCCGCTGGCAGAAAATGCACTTTATCACGGAATCAAAAATAAGAGAGGTAAGGGTAAAATCCTCATTGAGGGATTTGATCTGGGTGAAGATATGATGCTCAGGGTTACTGATAACGGGCAGGGAATGACACCGGAGCGATTGAAAGAGGTTCAGGATGCTATCTGTACAGGAGAACGGGCCGGATTTGGACTGGCAGCAGTATCTGAACGAATTGCACTATATTATGGGGCCGGATATGGACTTCGAATCTCATCTATAGAAGGAGAGGGAACTGTGATAGAAGTGTATCTGGCAAAACAGATAAAAGAAAAATAAATCCCATTTATATTTTATACACTATGCATAGTAAAATAATTAACCTCTATCATAAAAAAACAAACTTTGTATAAACTGTGAACAAAATATGATAGAAGAACAAACTTTTTGAAGAAGATAATCTATGGAATATTTTATGGATTTTACTATAATAAAAACATCTTAAATGAATCGGGAGGATTTACAAAATGAAGAAAAAAATTGTATCAGCTTTATTAACAGCAACAATGGTATGCGGTATGTGTGTAGTTCCTACAGTAGGGGTGGCAGCAGCGGACGACACAATCACAGTTGGTTTCTCACAGGTTGGTGCTGAATCTGACTGGCGTACAGCTAACACAGAATCCATGAAATCTACTTTTAGTGAAGAAAACGGATACAACCTGATTTTTGATGATGCACAGCAGAAACAGGAAAACCAGTTAACAGCAATCCGTAACTTCATCCAGCAGGAAGTTGACTATATTGTACTTGCTCCTGTAACAGAGACAGGTTGGGATACAGTTCTCCAGGAAGCAAAAGATGCAGGAATCCCAGTAATCATCGTAGACCGTATGGTTGATGTATCTGATGACAGCCTTTACACAGCGTGGGTTGGCTCAAACTTCAAACTTGAAGGTCAGAAAGCTATGGCATGGCTGGATGCATATCTGGAAGCAAAGGGACGTGGAGATGAAGAAATAAATCTTGTTGATATCCAGGGAACCATCGGTGCATCTGCTCAGATCGGACGTACACAGGGATTTGACGATGCGGTAGAGGCTCATGACAACTGGACAACACTTGCACAGCAGTCAGGTGAATTTACACAGGCCAAAGGTCAGGAAGTTATGGAATCTATCCTGAAACAGAGCGGTGATGACATTGATGTTGTTTACTGTGAGAATGATAACGAAGCATTTGGTGCAATTGATGCCATCGAAGCAGCTGGTTATGAAGTTGGTGGAGAAGAAGGCCAGATCCTTGTAATGTCCTTCGATACAACAAACGCTGGTCTTACAGATACATTAAGCGGAAAGATCACACTGGATACAGAGTGTAACCCATTACACGGACCACGTGTACAGGAAATCATTGAGAAACTTGAAGCTGGCGAAGAGGTTGACAAACAGGCTTATGTAGATGAAGAAATGTTTGCAGCTGATGATACAGTTACATCTATCAAAGTTGATGACGCTGACTATGAAGTAACAACTATTACACAGGACATCATTGATGGACGTGCATACTAATTATTAGTGTAAATCCGGAGCGTGGTTCATAATTCGGAGAAACCCGGGTTGCGGACCACGCTACCTTTATGCCATGAATTAACCCGCTTTGCTGAAAAAAATTCAGCGATGAGGGGTAAAAACCAGTATAGAAAGCAGGTGGAAAGATTATGGAACAAAATGTAGTATTGGAGATGCGCGATATTTCCAAAAATTTCACTGGCGTTCGTGCCCTTTCCCATGTGGACTTTACCCTTCGTAAAGGTGAGATCCACGCACTGATGGGTGAGAACGGTGCAGGTAAATCAACACTGATCAAGGTGCTGACCGGTGTTCACGAATTTGAAAGCGGTTCTATTCATATGGCCGGAAACAGCAATGCAATTGTAAATCATTCTCCGCAGGAGGCACAGGCAAACGGTATCAGTACAGTGTACCAGGAAGTAAACCTTTGCCCGAATCTGACTGTAGCCGAGAATTTATTTATCGGTAGAGAGCCGAGAAAGATGGGAATGATTGATTGGAAGCAGATGAATGAGCGCTCAGGAAAACTTCTTGAGAGCCTGGACATTCATGTGCCGCCAACACAGATGCTGGAGGAGTGCTCTATTGCTATCCAGCAGATGATCGCAATCGCACGTGCAGTTGATATGAAATGTCGTGTACTGATTCTGGATGAGCCAACTTCCTCACTGGATGACGATGAAGTTGAGAAGCTGTTTGTACTTATGAGAAGACTTCGTGACGAAGGAGTAGGTATTATCTTTGTCACCCATTTCCTTGAACAGGTATATGCAGTCTGCGACAGGATCACAGTTCTTCGTAACGGCGAACTGGTAGGAGAATATGAGACAAAGGATCTTCCGCGAGTTATGCTGGTTGCCAAGATGATGGGTAAAGACTTTGATGACCTTGCTGATATTAAAGGGGAACACAAAGATAAGAAAAAAACAAAACCTGAACCTGTTATCGAAGCAAAAGGAATCTCCCACAAGGGAACAATTAAGCCATTTGACCTTACCATTAATAAAGGAGAGGTTATCGGTCTTACCGGACTTCTCGGTTCCGGACGTTCTGAACTTGTACGTGCCATTTACGGTGCAGACAAGGCTGAGACTGGAACCCTTAAGGTAAAAGGCAAAGAGGCAAAGATCAACAGTCCTCTGGATGCTATGAAGCTTGGTATGGCGTACCTTCCGGAAGACAGAAAAGCAGAAGGTATCATTGCAGATCTTTCTGTAAGAGAAAATATTATTATAGCGCTCCAGGCTAAACGCGGTATGTTCCATCCATTAAGCAAGAAAGAAATGGAAGAAGCAGCCGATAAGTATATTAAACTGCTGCAGATTAAGACAGCAAGCCGTGAAACCCCGATTAAGAGTCTGTCCGGTGGAAATCAGCAGAAGGTTATTCTTGGAAGATGGCTTTTGACAAATCCGGATTACCTGATTCTGGATGAGCCGACCAGAGGTATTGATATCGGTACTAAAACAGAGATTCAGAAACTGGTTCTTGATCTTGCGGATCAGGGAATGGCAGTTACATTTATCTCCTCAGAGGTTGAGGAAATGCTCCGTACCTGCTCCCGTATGGCAGTCCTTCGTGATGGTCAGAAGGTAGGCGAACTGGAAGAGGATGAACTTTCCCAGAGCGGAGTTATGAAAGCTATTGCCGGAGGTGACGATAAATAATGAATAAGAGTAAATTAAAGAAAATAACAAGTGCGCGTCTGTTTCTTCCCATCGTGTGTCTCATCGCCGTACTTTTGCTCAATGTGATCAAGACACCGGACTTCTTTAATGTATCAATCCGAAACGGCGTACTTTACGGTTATATCATTGATGTTATCAATCGTGCTTCAGAGTTGGTTATCCTTGCAATCGGTATGACACTGGTAACAGCGGCATCTGGTGGACAGGATATCAGTGTGGGTGCGGTTATGGCTGTAGCAGCTGCTGTTTGCTGTCAGATCCTTTCCGGTGGACAGGTTTCTGTAAATGAGTATCAGAATTCTATTATTATTGCAGTGATTGCAGCGCTTCTTGCATCTGCATTATGTGGTGCATTCAATGGATTTCTGGTTGCCAGGCTGAATATTCAGCCGATGGTTGCAACTCTGATCCTTTACACAGCCGGACGTGGTATCGCACAGCTTGTAACAAATGGACAGATTACTTATATTCGTGTGGATTCTTTTAAGATGGCAGGTGGTTACATTGGAAAGTGTCCGATCCCAACTCCTATTTTCTTTGCGATCATCACAGTTTTAATTGTTTACCTGATCCTGAAGAAAACAGCACTTGGCCTTTACATTGAAAGCGTTGGTATTAATGGAAAAGCAGCCCGCCTTGTTGGATTAAATTCCACAATGATCAAATTCCTTACTTATGTTATTTGTGGTGTGCTGGCTGGTATTGCCGGAATCGTAGCATCCAGCCGTATCTATTCCGCAGATGCAAACAACATCGGTCTTAACCTGGAAATGGATGCCATCCTTGCAGTAGCACTTGGCGGAAACTTCCTTGGCGGTGGTAAATTCAGTCTGATCGGTTCCGTAATCGGTGCTTATACTATTCAGGCTCTGACCACAACACTTTATGCAATGAACGTAAAGGCTGACCAGCTTCCTGTTTATAAGGCAATTGTGGTAGTCATTATCGTTACTCTGCAGAGTGATGTATTTAAAAAATATATTGCCGGCTTAAAAGCTAAAAAGAGTGTGGCAGCAGAAGGAGGTCAGAAGTAATGAAAGCAAATGGAATGCAGAAAAAGAAAATGACAGGAAACGGCTTCCTGCTTCTGATAACAATCGCTTTATTTGCAGTAATGTATATTGCAGGTATGATTATTTTTGCTGATAAAGGTTTTGCAAAACCGCAGATGTTTTTGAATCTGTTTGTATCTAATGCAGGACTTCTGGTTATCGCATGTGGACTTACCATTGTAATGATCACCGGCGGTATTGATATTTCCGTTGGTTCTGTAACAGCTCTTGTTTGCATGGTTCTTGCAGATCTGATGGAGAATAAGGGTGTAAATACATATGTGGCAGTTTTAGTTGCACTGCTTATTGGTGTTGCTTTTGGTGTTGTCCAGGGCTTTCTGGTAGCTTACCTTGATATTCAGCCGTTTATCGTTACTCTGGCTGGTATGTTCTTTGGACGTGGTATGACAGCTATCATCAGTACTGATATGATTTCTATTAAGAATGAGTTATTCCTGAAGTGGGCAAACTTCCGTTTTTATATGCCTTTTGGTTCTACGAATAAGAAGGGAAAATTCATTCCGGCTTATATTCCTCCTACAGTAGTGATCGCAGTGATCGTTGTTATTATCATTGCAGTTCTTCTGAAATACCGTAAATTCGGACGTAAGCTGTATGCAATCGGCGGTAACCGCCAGAGTGCATTAATGATGGGTCTGAATGTTAAGAGGACAATGTTCCAGGCCTATGTGCTGGATGGTTTCCTTGCAGGCCTTGGTGGATTTCTGTTCTGCTTAAACAGCTGTGCAGGCTTTGTTGAGCAGGCGAAGGGCCTTGAGATGGATGCGATTTCTTCAGCGGTTATCGGTGGTACACTTCTTTCAGGTGGTGTTGGTACACCGATCGGTACTTTGTTTGGTGTATTGATCAAGGGTACGATTTCCAGTCTGATCACTACACAGGGTACATTATCAAGCTGGTGGGTAAGAATTATTCTTTCACTGTTGCTGTGTTTCTTTATTGTGATTCAGTCAGTGATTGCTTCTATGAAGAAGAAAGCGAAATAAGTGATTGTATTATGAAACAAGCTGGGACTTGGATGGGTTCTGGCTTGTTTTTGTTTCGCGCTGGGTACTGGCAACGATTTGGAGTGAATAGTAATACTTTATTTGTTTATAACTGTGAATTATGATGGTTTACTTGCCACGGGGAGAGTTTTATTTTATACTTTACACAATGGAAGTTATGTGAGAAATATGGCTTTACTAATGGTTGGATATGTAGTACAATCGTAACTTATTATGCGTTTATTTTAGGAGGATTATGATACAATGTGGATTGCAGATGGATGGAAAGATTATGAGGTGATTGATACTTCCTGTGGGGAGAAGCTGGAGCGTTGGGGGGATTATCTTCTGGTGCGGCCGGATCCGCAGGTTATATGGGATACGCCGAAGGTGAATAAGGGCTGGAAGCATATGAACGGGCATTATCACAGAAGTAAGAAGGGCGGCGGTGAATGGGAGTTTTTTGATCTGCCCCAGCAGTGGGATATTCATTATAAGGGACTTACCTTTAATTTGAAACCTTTTAGTTTTAAGCATACCGGGCTTTTTCCAGAGCAGGCGGTGAATTGGGACTGGTTTGGCAATAAGATCCGCAATGCGGGACGTCCGGTGAAGGTGTTGAATCTTTTTGCATATACAGGTGGTGCGACTCTGGCGGCAGCGGCAGCGGGAGCTTCTGTTACTCATGTGGATGCTTCTAAGGGTATGGTTACCTGGGCAAAGGAGAATGCGGTTGCTTCCGGTCTGGGAGATGCTCCGATCCGCTGGCTGGTGGATGACTGTGTGAAGTTTGTTGAGCGTGAGATTCGCAGAGGGAATCATTATGATGCGATCATTATGGATCCGCCTTCTTATGGACGTGGACCGAAGGGGGAGATCTGGAAGATTGAGGATTGTATCCATGACCTGATTAAGCTGTGTACAAAGATTCTCAGCGATGAGCCTTTGTTTTTCCTGATAAATTCTTATACAACAGGTCTGGCACCGGCAGTTCTTACTTATATGCTTTCTACTGAGCTTAAGAAGTTCGGCGGACATGTGGATTCTCAGGAAATCGGGCTTCCGGTAAGTTCTAACGGGCTGGTTCTGCCTTGTGGTGCTTCTGGAAGATGGGAGGCGTAAGTTTTTCCTTTTGTTTGTTATTGACGGAAATCTGCTTTTTAGCTAAATCAGGTAAATCTCTTGCAGGGGTTGCGAAAATGATTTTTCAAACACGCGCTAAGCAGTAGATGGGAGGAAGCTCAAATTATGAAGGAACTTAATTTAAAACATGAAGCCAAGCGTTACGGCTGTGCGGTTCTGGCTGCAACGATCATGGCGTTGAATATTAAGACATTTGTTCGTGCAGGCGGTCTTTTTCCGGGAGGATTTACAGGACTTACTCTGCTGCTCCAGAATATTTTTCAGACATTTATGGGGATTGCAGTTCCGTATACGCTGATTAATGTACTGCTGAACTCTATTCCTGTATTTATTGGTCTGAAATTTATCGGAAAGAAATTTACGATAAGTTCTGTCTGTGTGATCGTGCTTTCCGGTCTGCTTACGGATATTATTCCCAGTCAGCCGATCACTTATGATACATTGCTGATTAGTATCTTTGGCGGTCTGATTAATGGATTTTGTATCAGTCTCTGCCTGATCGGTAATACCAGTACAGGTGGAACGGATTTTATTGCGATTTATTTTTCCGAGAAAAATGGTAGGGATATCTGGAATTATATTCTGTGTGGAAATGCAGTGATCCTGACTGTGGCAGGTTTACTTTTTGGATGGGACAGGGCACTTTACTCTATTATCTTTCAGTTTACCTCTACTCAGGTGATTCAGATGCTGCATCAGAGATATAAGAAGCATACGCTGTTTATTATCACGAAGGAGCCGTATCAGATTTATGAGGAGATTTTCAAACTTACCAATCATACGGCGACACGTTTTGAAGGTATCGGATGTTACACAGACGAGAAGACCAGTATGATCTATTCTGTAGTCTCTACAGAAGAAGCGAAATATTTGGTAAAGAAGGTACATGAGATTGATCCGAAGGCTTTTGTAAATATTATCAAAACCGATTACATAAACGGAAGATTTTACCAGAAAACAGATTATTAATTACTTGTATTCCCTTTCTGTGAGCGTATAATACAGGATATAAGGAATCTGTTCGTTCATGGAGTTTGTACTTAAAATTGTATGAACAGTAACCGGCACACAAGGAGGGTGATATATATGGGTAATGCAACAGAAAGCACACTTCCTCACGGCAATACCTCAGGCTATGACCGCAAAGCCTGCAGGACATGCGCCTGTTCCACCTGTTATGAGCAGGAGTTCTGCGACAGATGCAGTTCCTGTCAGAATCAGTCACGCAAATTAGACAGGTGCAATGCCTATGAGGGAGCATATAACTATTAACCTCAACATATCCTCGTCTGCTGTTTTAACCGAATCAAGTAAGTCACCTGCGGAGCAGTTATTTGGTGTAGAGCTGCGTAGTAAAGCGGTTTGCGAATATCCGCCTGACTTGCAAAATAATAAACAGCGGATGGGGATTTCTTTATAAAAAACAGCTATTATAAGCAATGTTTTTCTGACTTTACAGATTCATAAGATGCATCTGATATAATAATTCTGTTACTTACTGATATAAACTTTTCGTAAGTTCTTTTGCTGATAAACTTTGTTATAGAATTCTATGTTGAAAAATCGTTCCC
>UMIU01001728.1_pt1 | contig 28767 bp, 27 predicted proteins | sample 1965871 | NCBI WGS metagenome assembly UMIU01 (sample SAMEA4836132, study PRJEB28245) | human gut metagenome | biome: gut microbiome; material: fecal sample | place: Denmark | collected 2008
CCGGCCACATACCCATGCGGATGTACGGAAAAAGTATGGCTCCCGTGGTGTTGCACAGGCAAAGAAAATAAAAGAACAGACCACAGCCCTGTTTGCAGGCGGTGAACTGTCCGAAGAAGATCAAGCGGCATTTATCAAAGAAATGGAAGCACTTTTCCTCGATGCAAAAGCTGATGCGAAGAAATTTACTCCCAAAAAATATCTGCGGTAAAGAGTCACATTTACTCCGGAGGAAAGGAGTCTACTTTGAACACACGCATAATTGATACCGCCGATGCTGTGGTTCGCCGCTATAAGACCCGGAATCCAGAAGATATCATCTCACAACGGGCTATCAAATTGAAAGACATCCGTTTTTGCCACGACCTTCTGGGTTACTATACCGTCCTGCTGAACTGCGAATATATCGGCATCAATCCGAATTATACAGCTGCCCAGCGTATATCTGCTCTGGCTCATGAACTGGGACACGCACTGTTTGACCGGAAGCATGCCAGTTCCGGCCAGGCATTTCAAGACACCTATTTTTATAGTCTGGACAACTCCAAGGCAGAAAGACGAGCAAATATCTTTGCTTCCGAACTGCTTCTGTCGGACGATGATATTCTTAAACCGATTGGCTATTACGAATTCAATGCCGACCGGATTCATCTGGAGACAAATATGCCATCCCACGCATCTGCAGCTTACCGGGCGATGAAGTATCAGGAACTTTTACAGGAATTCCTGTATACACACGGTGATGTACTCACCCCGGCTGAGATTGCCCAGAAAATCAAAATTGAAAAACACTTCGTAGATTTTAAGCTGAACATCCTCGCGGCAAAAGGATATCAGCTGCCAGTTCTTCCTGAACTCCACAATGATTTTCTGAAAGACTCCATGAAGAATAGCGAGGTGAAATGAGGTGAACTACTATTACTGCGATACCTGCCACTACTGTTTCTCTGCCGAGAAGTTCCCTGACCGTTGCCCTGATTGCGGTGCAATAGAATATAACGATCACGCAGCAGTACGGCAGGCAACAGATACCGAAGTAAAAGAACTGCTCAGAATTCGGGCAGAAGATAACGACTGAAAGGAAAACACACATAATATGAAAGCACATAAATATTGGTCACTCGGAGCACTTGCCTGCATGGCAGGATGCTTCTACACAGGCTGCAAGAAGCTGATGCAGGCTCATAAGTATTTCGCTTGTGGCTCTCTAGTCTGCATGGGCATGGCAATCTACTCCGGCCACAAAATTGCTCCGAAGAAGAAAAAAGCTGAAGAAAAGTAATTCTATACGAGCATCACCCTCACTGTGTACATACACCGCAGTGAGGGATTTTTATTTTCATTTCAAACTATATGGAACTGATCGTGCTTACTTCATTGCTTCCATCATAAGCCTTATTCCGACTTTCATGCCTTCCTCAAAAGCAGTCTTCTCCCATGCACAGCACACACTGCCTTGCTGGTCCATGATTTTTTCCCAAAGTGGAATGTCTATTCCGTAGTCCTCAACCATCTCATCCATTCTCGGCAAGCCTCGAAGCCATGTTTCCAGTTCCTTTTCTTTTTCCTTTGCGACTTTCCCAGCCACTGTATTCTCCGGTGCAATGCTGTTATTTTCTGTGTAATGCTCATACACCAGATCCAGCAAGTTCTCCACTGGCGGATAATACTTCGGTTTCGTTTTCTTAAAGTATTCCTCTAGCATCTCTTTCAGTTTTTCTATAATGCTACCTACCTTCCTAACCGTGAGCAATACATTCTGCCCCCTGGTTAGGATGGATATTACCTCACAGTTCTATACATAGCAACTGAATTTTTCATTGCTTACCATTATTTTGCTTCGGGTGCTTCATCTTCTCCTTCACTTCGTCTGGCACATCGATCAGGCCGAACCGGTAGAACATTCCGAATATGTAAGTTACGCCCCGGATATCGCCCAGAGCTTTCGGGCGATCTACCACTTCTCCTTTTATATTCCCCAGTGCCAGCAGTACCGAACTCCACGTCAGGCTCTTGCTACCTTCTCGACGATCGATCCACAGTTCTTTGGTCAGTTCCCCATTCCGCCCGGTCTTGATCTTATAGGAAAACGGCAATCCGGATATCATCTTGAACCGGTATCCTTGAAAAGCAACCACACACTTCCAGAGATGCTGTTCATCATGACTGCTCTGCAACGCTTCAACTGCTTTCTTCCTCTGCCGCATTCGTCGAAGTCCCTCTGCCACAACGCTGATCTGCTCCCTCTCACAGTTTTCTCTGAAATACACGCCTTTCTTATAAGGTAAGTAAGAAGTCACAGATGCTTTTGACAAATTCAGTTCTGCAGCCACCGCTTCCAATGCTTCTTTATAAGACATCCCCTGTTTTTCCTCAAAAGAAGCGTTCACCACATCTGCAATTTCCGATTCATAAACACCGGCCGTGATCAATAGCTTTCGCACCTTGATGGGATTGAGAGATAATGTGTCTGCGATTGTCTGAAGGGAGTTATCTTCTTCGTAGAGGACCACGGCAGCCTGTATCTGCTCCTGCAGGATAGCTGCCGCATCATAGTTCGGCTTCAACGGTTTCCGGCCGGCGCCGGGTTTTCTTGGTTTATATGGTCTTTTATCTCCCACCGCGCACCTCACTCTTTTATATTTTTACGCTAATATACCATATTTAGAAAATAGCCCTTCAAAAAAAGCACGCACTTTTCTTTTTCCAATAGCAGGATCATATAATTCTTTTGCCCCAAATCTATAGACGTCATAACCAGCCAAACTCATTTCCCGTTGTGCAGCCATCATATCAGCATATTTATCAACTGATGCATAATGTTTCTTATTTCCCGCAACATAATCCGCATAGTGTTGCACCCCATCAATCTCAATAACTACTCTTTGTGATTCAGAAAAAAGCATAAGGAAATCCATGCGCTGATGTTCAAAAATCTTTTTAATTCTATCTTTTTGCAACTTTGGATCGTAGTACAGCCACACCTGTGGAAATAATGCCGGTAGTTTTCCATCTTTCTCTGCTGCCAGTTCTGAATATGTATTAAAAAACAACTGTTCCATTGGAGAATCCCCTAATGAATTTCCCATAAACGTCACCATATCTGTTCCTGTATCCAGCATATATAGTCCATTATCATACCAGTCTTGAAGTTCTTTCCATGTGATTCCGTGTTCCCCAATTGGTTCATCATATACAAGACATTTATCCGCATTGTTTACAATAGTCACATCGTTATTAAGCGCATCTGACAAAACAATTTCCGGTTTATATTTAGATGCAAAAATAATGTTTTTCAACTGCCCATTTACTCCTGGATTCAAAGGAACCACGCTATATATTGGCATATTGGCAACCGTACTTGTTTGTTTAAGTTCAAGTCCATCTGATGTCAAATATTTATTAGTTGCTTCAACACAGACATCATTACTAAAAGGAATTTTTTCGAGTTCATCGTTAATTTGAAATCTCCTAATTGATGGATGTACATACTGTGCCAAAAAGTATTTAAAATCTTCATCATCAATTTTCAAAAAATCAAGATATGAATAAAAGAGTTCTTCAAACCCCCAATCGTTATTTCGATCCATGTGTTGCCGAATATCATCTATAGCCGTCGTCATTCCAAACCTGTAATCCGTCGTAGGCAGGTTATTGGCTTTAGGATATACTTTTCGCACAAACTCAGCAACTCCCATCTGTCCCGTGACACAGCCAATCATCAACAACTCATCTATTATCATCTGTCTTGTCGATTCCTGAATGTTCATAAATATTCTCCTTGTGTAATTTAGTTTTCTTTTACAAGTATATCAGAAAGATATATTGCCTTTCTATCCTTTTCTGAAACAATGTATTCCCCGGCAGGCCACGGCTCACCTTCCCAGACAAAATCCGAATCATACCGCACAGCCTTGGCAGCTTCACCGCAGAAATCATTATCTACACACCACTGCATCAGGGTATCATCTTTCAACGTCAGATACCCATGAGCGAAACCACGCGGTATGTACATCTGCTTTCGATTTTCAAAAGACAGCATCGCACTGTAAGCATGACCGAAGGTTTCTCCTGGGCGCAGATCCACAGCCACATTGAAAATCGAACCATGCAGGCAGGACACCAGCTTTGCTTGGGCGTGTTCCCCTTCCTGAAAATGCAGACCACGCAGCGTGAACGCTTTCTTGCTGTATCCCTGGTTAATCTGACAGATTCTGAAATCCACCGACTTGTCGTATGGCACAACCAGATACCCCCGAAAATCTTCAAATGCCGGGACTTTGAGTATTATTGGCTTTGTGTTCATTTTGTAAGTCTCCTTTTATTTTTATTTCAAACTATATGCTTTTAAGAAGAATACAGCGATTTCTCTATGTGCCTCAATGTCACCACTGTTTCCGATATTCTCTTGGACTGATTCCTTCTACTTTTCGGAACATCCGACTAAAATAGTTTGCATCTCCCATGCCGACCGCAACACCAACTTCATCCACAGTCATATCTGTGAAGCGAAGCAGCTGCTTGGCTCTGGTAATCCGTTTTGAAATCAGATAGTTGTTGACCGTCGTTCCGTAAGTCTCTTTGAAGATTTTGGACAGATAGAACTTGTTGATGAAGAACTGCTCTGCCAAATCATCCAATGTAAGCTTCTCCGTATAATGCTCATCCAGATACTCCTTTACAGCTGCCAGTTCCATTCTCTTTCGACTTACCGTCACACTCTCTGGATGCCAGGACTGCTCCATCAGCAATGTGAGCAAAGTCCCAGCTTCTCATTGATTCGCATATCTCGTATGTAATCAGACGAAGAAGCGAGATCATAAAGGTCTGTCAGGATTGATGTAAAAGAAGCTAGGTCATCTGGGTGGAACACCGGTCGGCCGCCTCGCTCTTTGTACTTCTCTTACACAGCCGGAAGGGATGGCGCATAGAAATGGCACCATTGGAGCGACCAGAGATTATCGGATGTAGAATGGCTGTACGCTTTCCGACAGTCGATGAATACACAATCGCCTGCTCTCAGTTCATAATCCACACCTTCGTATTTCAGTTTTCCCTTCCCTGATAGAACCACAAAGCACAGGAACGACAGAAGGTTTGTTCGGGTAGATGTATGCGGGTGAACAGCCTGCAAAGAGCCAACCTCCTGCAAATGGAGCAAGGACGTTCTGGCAAAGGTTGATGGGGTGTAAATGATTCGGGATGAACTTACGGAAGAAGATTGTGGGTTGAATAGTTCTTGATCCATAAGCTGCTCCTTTCCATTATCATTTTTTCCTTCGCTTATATCCAACTGGTGGAACGGCATCCTTTGGAATATGCCACGGTGATCCTTTTCCATCTTGATTGCAGTTTGGAATTTTACCTTCCCTGCACCACTTGGAAACTGTAGCCTGCGTCACATCGTATTTTTCAGCAAACTCTCGTGTTCCTATTGCCTCACTCATTTATGTAGTATTCCTTTCACTTACACCCCATATAATGTTTTTGTAAGCTTAAAGCGTTGTAGAATTGCCGTAATAATACTAGCTAAAGTGATTGCCAGCACAAAGCTCAAGCAAACTTGTAATACTGGATGTACCCTTCCGTTCAGCCACATAATAGTTAAATAGATTACTTGTTGGTGAAAAAGATAAATACCAAAGCTCTTTTCTTTTAATATATTCCAAATTTTTATCTTCGTTTCTTTTCCGTTTTCATTGCGTAATGCACATGACATATAAACCATCAAAATTCCCATATAAGAACTCAAATATACAGACAAAAGTCCAAGCATTCTAAACCATGCTGGTCCATTTGTTGTTATTTCAGCCGTATAAGATATTGCAAAGAACGCAACTGAACCAACCACACTGATTGGTAGCAAAATCTTTTTAAACTCTTTTCCCACTTTACAAATATATGCTCCAAAGTAATAGTAGCCGGCATATTTGAAGGCCATCGCTATCTGAAATACATTAAAGCCCGCCTTATCTAGCAGGTACCCCCCCCGATAGAAATAAGAGCAACGACAGCCATTCCTTTTGTTGATACTCGATCTTTTCTCAAAATCTCGTAAAACACAACAAAAAGCAAAAAAAGCATTGGCAAAAACCACAATTGCGACGGTGCGCACCCTAAAACATATTTGTAAATTATTTTTTCCAAATTTGCTCCACTATAGTACACATAGAACGGCAAAGCCCACGTTATTATCACTAAAAAATATGGTAGCAATAATCTTTTTGCTCTCTTTAATACATCATTCTTAAAGTTTTTGTATCGCCCTTTTTCTTTACACAGATAATAAAATAAGAAACCAGAAGCCATTGTAAAGGTCTGAACATGGAATGTGTTTAGCCAACGAGCGACAATATATAAATATGGTGCCTGATAGACCGGCTGCGCACCGTCAAACCAATTACCTGAAAAGAACATACAAGAATGATACAAAACAACAGCTAACATCATCAAAACTTTTATATTTCCTATTGTTTCAAGTCTTTTTGATTCTTGCACAATATCACCCCTTTCTTATTTTACTTCCTATTTTTCCAAACAAGCCGCTAATTTTGTTGCGATAAAAAATAAAATTAAGTACCAGAACAATAGCCACCCAAACAGCGGATGTTTTAACCGCCAGAAAGACCCAAGAAATATATGTTACTGTATGAAGTGACAGCATTTTCGTTGCAAAAAAGCCTATAGCCACGGTTAACGCATCAACAAATATTTGTTTCATAAAATTCTTAAATGGCCACTTAATCAGATTCCGAGAATCATATATAGCCATCCAAATCGTTTGATATCCCATTGCTGCCAGCGTACCAATTGCAACACCAATTAATCCCCACGCTTTTACAGTTACAACCGAAACCACTATATTAATAACAGCCGCTACTATATAATTTCTTTGAGTTTGTTTGTAATGTCCCGCTGCAAGAATAATAATATTGTACGGCAGTCTCAAACAATGTCCGGCATTCGCCGCTACAATTAATGCAGCAAAAAGTGGCTGAATATAATTAGCATCATGGATACCCAATGTATATACTCTTACAAACGGAACAATCAAAATAGCAGTCAGCCCAAAGACAAACGTCGTTCCGGTGTGAATCATCCACTCAGTCCACGAAAATGTCTTATTTAACTCTTCTAACTCCTGCTTTGCCCACAGCTCACCAATTAAAGATGTAATACCATTCGTCATAGACATAAACAGCTGTTTTACACCTTTTACAACCAAAAAGTAAACTGAATAAATTGAAACATCAGATAATGTTGCAAATAAAGTCAAAACAATCGTATCAGTTCCATCAAGAATAACTGCTGCCACGTGCTGTGCAATGCCATTCCATTTTTGTGGAATTGGTTCCTTTGTGTATTTGATTTTTTTGTCTATGCTGTAATGCTTCCTTACATACAAGTAAATGACAAATGGTTGCAGCAAATATATCAGCGATGTTGTCAATTTTACAATTTGAATACTACAACCCAATTGAATCAAAACAAAACAGGCCACTGTATTGCATATAACTGCTAAGGTCTGTGCATTATACTGAATGTATCCACGCTGATCGGCTGTCAATAACAGTCTATTAACAATACCAAAAAAATATTGGGCGAAAGAACTAATTGATATAGCAACAATCAAAGTAGCTGTATATGCAAACCCAAAGTTCTTTCCAGCGAATCTTGGATATACGACAACCAGCACAATCACATAAGCCAACAAAATTTGACCAAGTCTAGTAAAAAACTTGTTTGCCGATGAAATTATCTTGCTAACATCATCTTGCCTTTTTTCCGCCAACGGCTTATATAATGCCGATTGAACTACAGCACCAACTCCAAGCTCCAAAAATGAGATAACACCCAAGAACTGCGTAATGGAATTAACCAGGCCATTAACCTCAGATCCAAAAGCGTTCAATATCAATCTCGGCAGAATAAACCCACATATTATTGTGGTCAACTGAAACACTAGCGATGAAACAGTATTGTAAAATAACCTTTTTTCTCTCATGGTTTCTCCTTACAGTGAGCATCAACCACTAGCATTATGCCAATATCATTGCTCACCTATTTTGGAATTTTATAATTTCTTTATCGATGATTCTTCCATTTTCAACTATTAATGCATCAGATAGAATATCACCATAACTTTCTCTTTGTAATTCATTAATATATGACCAAACCACTTCAGAATTATTCCATGTAAACGTCTTGTGGAATAGTGCCGGCGTATGATCCACAACATAATGAAGAACACCATCGACAATATACGTCGGTTCTTCTATTGTAGTTGGTATACTGGTTTCAATTCCACCATTACGGTCACAACTTACGTCAATGATCATAGAATTACGTTTCATCCGTTTCAGATCATCTCGATAAATAATATGGTCTTTTCGCATTACATCCCACAGAACACAGTTCACAACAACATCATACTGCCCCAGTTCATCTCGCAATAATTCTTCTGTTCTACGGTCATACTGCCGAACATCTGCTCCCAACATATTGAGAACCTTAATTGCTCCTCGTGCAGTATTTCCACGACCAATAACCGCTACCTTAGTTTCATAAGGCATCCTTGCATAACACTGGAAAGCATGCATGACTGCCGCTTCACCTGCAAGCTCATTATTTCTCCAAAAGACATGTCGTCCTTTTTGAAACATCTTTTCCCATGCAAATGCAGTCAATCCGCTTGCAAGCAATTTATCGGTGATATCTCGATTCTGAGTTGCATGTATCCATCCAAAAATCGTCTGGTGATCAAGTTCTTCTAGATAATCAGCATCACCAATTTTGGGATCACAGATTATATCTTTTAACAGAACTTCATTATGGGAAGCAATATGGCTACCACAGGCTTCGTATTCGGAATCTTCAATTCCAAGAACCTCACCATAGCCTTTTTCAAAATAAAGTAATTCCGGATGTTCAATGTTTTTCAAATGCACCGGAACAATTGCTCGCCTATACTCATTTTCTTTACGGCTTATCGGAAATCCAACTGTTTTCATACCGTTCCTCCTTACGCAACAACAATTCCAAGAATCAAATATGTAACTGCACACAGTCCTGCGACTGTCAGTGCATAAGGTAACTGAGTCTTCACATGGTCAATGTGATCACTCGCTGCACCCATAGATGAAAGAATTGTGGTATCGCTCACAGGAGAACAGTGGTCTCCAAAAACGCCACCACCAGCGACAGCAGCAAAACACATAGCAACAAGTGTGGTCACTTCATTACCAGATGCGTTAAATGCCAAAGGCAATGCTATCGGCATACAGATAGCAAAAGTTCCCCAAGAGCTTCCCGTTGCAAATGCCATGATAGCCGAAACAACAAAGATTACTGCCGGTAGTAATGCAGGTGTCAGGAAGGATTCTGTAATATTAATAATATAATTAGCGGTTCCCATCTCTTTACTGAGACTATTTAGCGGATATGCCAATGCAAGCAAAACGATTGCCGGCATTGCTCCTTTAACTCCCGCCATGAATGTATCTGACAATTCTTGTAATGGCATTCCTTGAAGCAACAAAGAAATGGACATAAAAACGACAATGAGCACAAGTGCTTCCATAACTTTGGTGCTTCCAGTCATCATAAATGTGCCAAAAGAAACAGTTAACAACATAATAATTGGAAGTATAAAATTCAGAAAAACTCTCGGTTTTATATTTTCACTCTGCTTCATTTCAGTCAGTTCAACGCTCATTAGCGGTACTGCACCATCTCTAATTAATTTTCCTTCGCTTTGTGCTCTCATTTCCGCCTTTTTCATCGGTCCATATTCAGGCACAATTCCACAACATATGAGTGCTACGAATACAACTGAAAAAATCGCATAAAAATTATATGGCATCGCTTTCACAAATAACTTAAACGCATCTGTTTGCGTTGCAATTGCTCCTACTCCAACTGCTAAGCCACAGAGATATGCCGACCAGCTTGTTACTGGAAGAAATACAGCCACCGGAGCCGATGTAGAATCACAAATGTAAGCCAACTTTTCACGTGAAATTTTAGCTTTATCACTTAAGCGGCGCATAACTCCACCAACAAACAGAGGACTAAAAGAATCAGAAAAGAAAATCAAACAACCCAACAACCAAGTAACTATCTGTATTGCTTTTCTGCTAAGGTTTTTCTTCTCTACAATTTTTGTAAATCCCTCTATTGCTCCACTCTTTTGAAAATAGGCTGCCATTATGCCTGCCATCATATTGATGACAACCACCCAGATAAAGTCCTCATTTCCAAGTGATGCTTTTAAGAGATCCGTAAATCCAAATATCCCCTTTCCTGCAAAGAAACATCCCACAATGCATGCTGTTGCCAATGATACAATTGTATTTCTTGTAGTAAATGCCAGTATAACTGCAAGTGCGACTGGCACAATAGATATCCATCCCATTGTTTCCAACATAGCCTTACCCTCTCTTTTCTGGAAGAATCAACATTTCTCCCCAATGTGCATCTGATTCCTTTAACAGGTTTGCATCAAATCCACTGTCTGGATAGAAAGTCATTTCTCCGAAGTACACTAAACCATCAATACAGTATAAATCAACTCGCACATACGGAATGCCTTTACTTAGCTTTTCCGCAATGTCAAACATTTCATCTATGCAATCCGGCTTTGGTAAGGTAAAGCCTTCTGGAGCTTCTTTACCACGAATATTATATTTTTTTAAATTCCATTCTTTATCGAAGAAATAGAATTTCGGGTGTCCTGTTTCACGCTCGGTACACACCATAACTGATTCAGCAACACCATCAAAGCAGAAGAACTTATAATCTACTAGTGCTTTTGTATCCTTATTATTATAATAAGAATCGGAAATAACTATTGAGCACGCATCAGAATTTAGCCTGTACCCCCCGCCGGTAGGTAATTTAATCCATTCGCCCAACTTTAAATCCCATTCTTCAGGTTTAAATTCCTCAAATCCGCTGGCAGGGAAAAACGTAATTTCACCAAAATATACCTTCTCATCAATCTCATAGAAATCTATCCTTGCAAAGGGCATCTTCTCAGAGAGTTTAGCAGCCAATTCCTTCATCAATTCATACTGCTTCGGGCGTTGAATTGGTAAAGCAGAATTGCCGTGAGCCGGTCTCTTTACATCCAAATGATTCCTTGCTTCGTCATAGAAATCTTCTTTTAAGCCATCCTTAGTAAAGCGTTCACTACATACAAGTGTCATGCGTGGAACTCCATCAAAACAGAACAGTTTATAATCCCGGAGATTATCCGCCATGTATTGCTCTGCAATAATACGTGGTTTTACATTTTTGTAAGGCCATTCGCGCCCACTATAAAAATAATTATTCTGTAGACTTTGATTAATTTTTCTTCTTGCTTCTTCTATATCAAGTTTCTTCTTATCTTTACATACAACCAAACCACCACTATCATGTGTACACTTTAAAACAAATTGATCTGGCAAAGCGTCAAAGTCAATTTCATCAAATGAATTCCAAATTCCCAATGTCGGAATGACATACTGTTCACTTAGAACCTTTGATATGTGTTTCTTAACTTCATATTTATCAACTAATCCTGTATATTCTGGTTTTCTATTATAAACTTTCAACCACTGCAATTTCTCATTAAAAGTTTTCGGATTATTCCAATCAATTTTTCGTCCGAAGATATACTTAAATTTAATAGACAAGTATGTCTTATCCGGCAAAAATTTAAATCGTCTTGGATTTCTTGTCGCAATTATCTCTTCAATCCTATTTTTCATTTTTTGTATTCTCCTTTGCAAAGTCAATCCATTTCTTTGCAATATTTTCAACACTAAATTTTTCTCGTAATTTTATACCATTCACGCTCATTTTTTGTGAAAGTTCTGTATCTCCAAGTACTTCCAACATCGCTTGAGACAGTCGCTCCACATCCTTAACTGGAACCAAAATGCCATTAACATGATCTTCGATAACCATTTTAGCTCCACCAATTGGGCAATCTGTACTTATTGTTGGAATTCCTAGTGCAATAGCTTCTAACATAGAATTAGAAATACCTTCATAGTCAGAAGATGACACATACAACGCTGCGTCAATGATTTTCTCATGCACTCTGCTTTCAAATCCCTTAAAATTGACATAACCATTCGCGTTTTTACTTACACAATAATCCTCAAGTTCTTTTCTTTGTATACCATCACCATAAATATCCAAACTATATTCAGGAAATTTTCCATGCACTCGAAGCATCGCATCAATCAACAACTTAAGATTTTTTTGTGGTTCCAATCTACAAAAATTAACAATTTTCTTTTTTCTTACACCTTGATACGGAGACATCAAGTTGGATGATATAGGATTGGGTATCACGTAGCCTTTTTTCTGAATTTTTGCATTAAAATATTTTTTTGCATCTTCTGTTTGAAAGACCACTCCATCTGCAATTTCATAAGCTATATTTCGCATTTTCTTCAACAAATTACTTTGAGGATATTGGTTCGGATCATTACGTTCTGACACTATTAGAGTGAATTTTCTATGTACTGACAGCATACAAAGCATTATTGTTGTTTTCGGAGTTGCCAAAGAATACACTATATCTGGATTTACTTTTCCAATTTCTTTTGATAAATACGTGCTTTTATTCTTAAGCGTTCCTATTCGAGTTTTCCCAACCTTCATTACATGGCGTTTCACATTATCAGGCAATTCATATTCTTCTTTTTCTTTAACACATGTAAATACATGGACTTCATAGCCGTATTTATTTGCAAACTCCGTTGCAAGCGCTGCTGTAACTCGTTCAGCGCCTCCATTTCCAAGTCTTTCTAGTACAAATACTATTCTCATAAATTGATTTCCTTATTTCCAAAAGTCAAATGATCCTCTGTATGGTATAAATACACCATTCCTTATAGCTGCTGCACTATTTAATGTCATACACATCAACAGTAACATAGCAACAACAAGCACGAAAATCACAACTTTCCTCTGCACCTTTCTTATTCTCTTTATAAACGTAATTGGTACCGTAGCAACAAACGGCAAAAAAGTAAATGCCAATCTACTTGCTACCCCAGCACGAACAAACAGAAAAAGTAATCCTAGGTACATTAACTGTCCCATTTCCATTACATTATCTAATTTATCTTCTGGTACTTTTATTCCAGCTCGTTCTGATGCAACACATTGAAAAGCAAACATAAGTAATAATAACCACGATAATGTTCCGCCTGCAGTACTATAGCTCTGTCCGAGTGAAGATGCATACATTTGATAGGAGCCTGGAATGAATCTCATAAAGATGTTGATAAGAATATTCAACACACCCAAATAGCCACAAGCGACACATAGAAATATGATTATTATCTTTTTTGCGTAACTGACCACATAATTTCTTTGTAAAATAAAAAGAAACGGTATCGCAAGTATAGCTCCCGAATGAAACACCACGCCTAGTACGCACATAATCAACGGTTTAGTGAGCTTGTTATCTCTATATAATAACGCAATAGCATAAAAGCAAAAACATGCTGCTAAGAATTGTCGCATAACAGTCACAGAAGAAACAAAAACCGTTCCATAGAAGCAGGCAAGATATATTCCTTTCTTGAAATTTCCCTCAAAAAAAATGTCAAGCGCTTTATATAACAGAATTATAGACAATGTACCATACACAAAAAAACAGAACTTATAGTTCATTCCGATTTTTAAAGCTAATTCACATATTTTTCGGTAACTCCATTCAACATCATACCCCCATCCTCTTTTGAGATAGTCTATAACTTGAATGTAATTTCCATCATCGACACCAATATCATCACGGAATGCATATACTGCCCATAATATACCAATTGACAGCCTAGTTGCACTTTTTTTTCTACTGCAAAACAGTATCCCTACTGTAAAAACAAAAAGTAATATATAAAATGCCATCTTAATCCTCCCTTAAAGACTCTTCACAAAAGCCTCTGCTTGGTACAAAGCCACTTTATGTTTCCATAGTTCTTCAACTGGAAGATTCTTTGCATTTAAAGCATTCTTTTGAATTTGTATCTCCATAAAATACTTGATTTTTCGCAATAGACATTTAACTTTTCCGAATTTTTGTGACTTTATAAAATCCACTCGTCCTTTTACAAGTCCATCAATCAATCGAATGACATATTGTTCCTCTAATCGAGTTTGCGGTATAATATGATACAATTTCATTTTGTAATTACTTACATAACTATAGCCTTGTGCAAAAACTCGTTCGCATAGTTCTGTGTCTTCTCCTGATGAAAGCTTTTTTCCTTCTCTCCCCTTTAATTTTAACCATCCTTCTCTTTCAATTTCTTTTAATGCATCAGTCCTTATACACATTCCAGCCCCCATAGGAATTGTATTAGGTTCATCCTCACTAGTAGGTTCTTTGCAATGTGTGCAAGCTAAATTTCGATACATCACCTGCAGAATTGCTTTTTGCTCTTTATTCAGCTCCTGTTCTGGTGTCGCTATCACTGCGCCATTGACAACTCCTACTCCTTCACGGCTTTCAATTGTCTTTTTCAATTCGATCAGCCAATTCTTATCCAACACATTGTCATCGTCAACGTAAACTACCCATTCCGTCGATGCTTTCACTGCCTGCTTTCGTGCATACGACAGTCCCTGTCTTTTTTCGAATACATATTCAAACAAATTATCTTGCTCACAGAACTTTTTTGCTATCTCTGGCGTGCCATCACTCGAATTATTATCTACAACATATATCTTTTCTGTCAAATTATGTAGCTCATCAAGGTTCTCAAGTGCAGTCAAACACCTATTCAAAAATCTTTCACCATTATATGTACAAACAACAATTGTAAATGGTTTTTTTAATTTAGTGCTTAGTGACATAATTCCATATTCTCCCACTTTGAACTCTATTGGTTTTTTTTGTCTTTATAAAAGTTGAAGCCCTACTTCCTAAACATTCAAGTTCTTTTCTATCCAGTCTTAGTACAGACTGCATCTTTTCTCGCAGTGCTTCAGTGCTTTCCTTTTCTACAATGAGCAAATATTGTAAGTATTCTCTTGGAATACCAGCAATATCAAAACTCAATACCGGCGTACCTGTTGCCATATATTCAAACAACTTAGACGGAAAGCAATAGCCAGATGCCTGCTCTGAAGGCAGCCGCATATTCACTAGCAAAGATGCTTCCGCCTGTTTTTTCAATACATCCTGTCGACTTGGCAAAAAGCCAAAGAATTTAATACGAGAATCTTGCTGTGCACATTCCTTTATGTACCTTTCCGCATTTCCTCCACCAGTCAGCCACAGCTCCACATCCTTGTCTGGAATACTCATAAATGCATCCAAAAGCAATTTTATTCCATACTGCTCATCCAGCTTTCCAGAATACATTATTGCTTTCTTCTTTTCTTCGGTTGCGATAACCTGTTCTGACGCATCATAGCTACCTTCCATCAAAGTCCATTTCCCCTTCGGAATAGCCAAATATTCTGCCATCTTCTCAGCATAAAGAATAAATCCGTCAAATTCATTTTGCATTTTCTTTATGCTTTTCCAATCTATTTTCTTCAAGGTCGCCTTTATACGACTTTGCCCTAAATCCATAAATTGAGGCAAATCTGTAACAATAAGATATATCCTAGCCTGTGGAATTTTTTCCTTTATACGGCAGGCTGTTGCCATCGGTGCTGAACGCATTGAATATGTAAAAACAATTACTTCACCGCCTTTATATCGTGTTGAACACCACTCATCAGCAGCCTTCAGCATTGACTTTTTACAATTCAAACGATTGATATACTTATCATTCTTATATCCAACACTTATATCCTTCGTGCCTGGTTTGTGTTCCCATTCTACAGGTTCGATTATTCTATCTTTATATACTGGATATGGCGGAAGAACGCTGCCATTTATAGAATCACACTCGACACCGCTTACTTCTTCAATTCCATAAAGCAAGTTTTTCTGGGATACCTGTGCAGATGCTAAATCATACCCCTTTTTTGCCTTAATCCTAAATTCCTCATCGCTTTCCAAACAGCCAATCCATAATATCTGGGGCATGACAATAACTCCTTCCTCACAACCTCTTAATAACCTTCGCCGGATTTCCAACAATCACACAGTTATCTTCAAACTTTCCACACACTACAGCACCAGCACCGACAACGCAGCCATCGCCCAGCACTGTGCCTTTCAGGATTATGCTATTGCACCCGATGAAACAGTTCTTACCGATCTTGATTTCCCTGCTCGGCACCAAATCACTGTTACCACCGTTTTCATCACGGAGCAGCTTATTTCTCGTTTCTGCCTCAATTGGGTGGAAGTCATTATCCAGAATCTTGCAGTTGCCACCGATGCAGGTGTTCTCTCCAATCGTAATCTTCTTCCGGGCATAAATCGTAGCACCCGAAATTCCCACATTATCACCAATCTCAATCTCTGCTCCCGGAGCACGCGTGACAATGATTGTCCGGCTGTAAAGTCCAACTAAATTACTCAGAAAGCTGCTCTTGATTGTGACGTTCTCGCCAATCTTCAGTTTGGCACCACCTTTGTTGAAGATGATTGGAACACCCTTCAGCAAGAGGTTCTTTCCATATTCAACTTTTGTCATCTTCATAACCAGCTTAAACCAGTTACTGTTCATACCTCTTGCCTCCTTTATAACTTCAGAATTTCTTCTGCGTATTTTCTCACCGACACATTTCTGGTAAGATTATTCTCCAGATTCTCACGGCCTCTAGCTCCCATTGCCTTCAGCTCGCTATCTCCGGCATTCTCAATGAACCAGCGGATGTTTTCCTCAACCTTGTCATACTCACCCGGTTCACAGCAGAGACCGCCATGTGTATCCTCAATCAAGCAACGAACCTCTGAACCCGACTCCAGCACCCCTAAAATGGGCTTCGAAGCGGCCATTATGCCGTATGCTTTCGACGGACAACTTACTCCTTTAATGCCTTTTGCGTTCACACACCAGTGAACGTCACCAGCGTTCAGACTATAGATAAGATCTGCCTTATCTTGGTACGGAATGAAAGCCACATTGTTCATGTGATGCTGTTTTACATGCAGCACCAATTTGTCTAGCACAGAACCAGCGCCAACAAAAGCAAATACAACCTCTTGGCCATCTGCAGTCTTGGTACCCGGCTTGAATCGCTCTACAACCTTAATCAGATTCTCAAGGTCATAGTAAAGACCGATATTACCAGAATACATAATGACAAACTTGCCATCCAGACCGTACTTTTTCTTGAAAGCAACTACTCTCTCGTTATCCGATTCCAGCGGATAAATCTCGCTTTCATCGATCCAGTTGTTGATCATGACGGTTTTCGGAACATTTTTGCCTTTGAACCGTCTCTCTACAGTCTCGACTAGATCTCGGCCAACTGTGATGATCAAATCGCTTTTTTTGCAGCTGAACTTGTCAAACCACATCATGGCATCGGTGATGAGCTTACTCTTAGTGTAGCCAACAGCCAACACCTGCTCCGGGTTAAAGTCTTGAATGTTGTAAATGTACTTGGCGTGCTTCATCCATTTGCCCCAGACGCCCAGCAATCCGCCGAGGATTGGAGGCTGGGAAATGGAGAACACATAGTCCATCTTACCAACTTTGAAGGTCGCACCCATTGCTCCAAAGAAATAGGAAACAATGTTCTTCACACGGCTCTTCTTGTTGGTCTTACTGAATTCTGGCACACGGATTCGCAGTACTTTCACGCCGTTAATTTCTTCTTCGTAATACTTCTGTGTCTTATATTTATCTTCAACCGTCCCAAGATAGCTCGGAACCACGCAAATTACTGTAATATCGAACTTATCCAGCATTCCTTCAGCCAGTTCACGGAGAATCTGACCCGTGGATGCAGTATCAGGTATGTAGTAATGCGCATAAATCAGCAGCTTTTTTTTTGCCATCCTGCATCTCCTCTCTGTGTCTTTCCAAGCAATCAGTCACGCTGGAAAATATCTCTCGTATAAACTTTCTCTTTCACATCATCCAAGCACTTGTCATAGCGGTTTGCGATGATGGCCTGGCTCTGCTTCTTGAATTCATCCAAGTCATTCACAACTACAGAACCAAAGAATTTCTCGCCGTTTTTCAAGGTTGGCTCATAAATAATGACCGTTGCCCCCTTTGCCTTGATACGCTTCATAACACCCTGGATGGAACTCTGACGGAAGTTATCGGAGTTGGACTTCATGGTCAACCGATAAACACCAACAACAACTTCTTTTTCCTTGCTTTCATCCCAGCTATCATTTGCCTGATATGCACCAGCAATTTCCAGGACACGATCAGCAATGAAATCTTTACGAGTTCTATTGCTCTCAACAATTGCTTCGATTAGGTTCTCCGGCACATCTGCATAGTTTGCCAGCAACTGCTTGGTATCTTTCGGCAGGCAATAGCCGCCATAACCGAAGGAAGGGTTATTGTAATGAGTGCCGATACGCGGATCAAGGCAAACACCATTGATGATCTGCTGAGTATTCAGTCCCTTCATCTCGGCATAAGTATCCAGCTCGTTGAAGTAGCTGACACGCAGTGCCAGATAGGTGTTGGCGAACAGTTTAACAGCCTCTGCCTCAGTAAAGCCCATAAACAGAGTGTCAATGTTCTCTTTAATTGCGCCTTCCTGCAGGAGTTCTGCAAAAGTGTGTGCTGCCTTTACCAGTCGAGCATTATCCACGTCGGTTCCGACGATGATACGAGAAGGATACAAATTGTCATACAGGGCCTTCGACTCGCGCAGAAACTCCGGGCTGAAGATGATATTGTCACAGTGGAACTTCTCACGAACACTTGCTGTATAACCAACCGGGATGGTACTCTTGATAACCATAATGGCTTCCGGATTGTACTCAATGACCAGCTTGATTACAGCTTCCACCGCACTTGTGTCAAAAAAGTTCTTCTTGCTATCGTAGTTGGTAGGTGCGGCGATGACTACAAAATCAGCATCACTGTATGCTTCCTTAGCATCCAGAGTTGCAGTCAGATTAAGATCTTTCTCTGCCAGATACTTTTCAATATATTCATCCTGAATCGGGGACTTTTTATTATTGATGAGTTCCACCTTTTCCGGCACAATATCCACTGCCATAACCTTATGATGCTGGCTCAGCAGCGTTGCAATGGAAAGTCCAACGTAGCCAGTTCCCGCCACGGCAATTTTCAAATTCTTAAAATCTCTCATGATTACTTTCTCCTCTCTCTTTATGTTTTTATTTTGAAAACACACTTTTCACATACTCATAGCTGTTAATATCGCCAATGTCATACCTCTTACCCGGCATGACGTAAGCGTGCATCGGTGTCTGCTTGCTCAACCAAGCCGCAAAGCTGCCCGGTGCGTCATAGCCGCAGCCGTTCTCCAGAGCTTCCTGAATCCGCTTTACATCACAGGCACGATAGCAGTAGAACGGCGGCACAGCCAGATTTCCTTTTGGTTCCTTTGGCTTTTCCTCATAGCTCGTAATCAGGTCCGAGTTATCAAGCGTGATGATTGCTGTTTTCTGCTGCTTTTTCAGTTCGTTTTCCTCATGGCACATCACACAGGAAGTATTCTTTTCCTTGGCAAAATCAACGAACTTTGAAAGGCTAAAATCCAGCACATTATCGCCTGCCATAACCAGCAAATCATCTGTCAAGTTCAACTTATCGACTGCCAACTGAATATCCTTCACTGCGCCGAGGCGAGTTTCATTGGTGCTTGTGCCATCATCGATCACCGTGATTTCATAAGGCCGCATTTTGACCTTTTCGTTCTTCCAGTCCTCAAAATGCCGCGCAAACTTATGGTTGGAAATCACCACGAATTCGTCAATGTCGGTGGTATCCACCAAGTCATCCACTAGCCAATCAAGGATGGACTTTTCTCCCACTTTCAGAAGCGGCTTCGGGAAATTCTCTGTCAGCGGATAAAGCCGTGTGGCGTAGCCCGCCGCCAAAATCAAGCATTTCATCTATATGTACTCACTTCTTACAACTCAACGCCATCTGCGCTCTCACACAGGTGGAAGCTGTACTTCCCTTCCAGTTCCGGGAATGCTTTCAGATACTCGGCACCCACCTTAGCTTCAATATCTTCGGCCTTGTCCGGATCAATCAGTGCCATACAGCAGCCTTTGAAGCCTGCGCCAGAGAAGCGGCCACCGTAGATACCATCAGTGTCAGCCATAATTTCATACAGCTTTTTCAGTTCATCGCAGCCGCACTCATAGCTGTAAATGGAAGATTTGCCACTCTCAAAAACGAGCTGACCGTAGCCCTCCAAATCACCTTTACGCCACAGCTCTGCACCCTTTTCGGTACGGGCAAATTCACTGTAATAATGTTCTGCCCGTCTGCGCCACAGTTCGGGCAGGCGGTCTTTATAGGCTTCAAAGACCTCGAACGGAACATCACGCAGCCGGGTGTTTGCAAAGATGTCATAATCCATTCCGGCATAACCCATCAGTGCATAGGCCGCCGCCTTGCACTCGTCCTGCCGCAAATTGTATTTAGAGTTTTTCAAAGACCGCTCCAAACCAGAGAAGAAGATTGCCACCTTGTAAGGCTTCATGTCTTCACTGGTAGGAATCAGCTCATAGCTGTCATCTTTCGTGTCGAGGTACAGCAGATGGTCTTTCTTAGAAAGAACTTCACAGCTCTGGTCGAGCTTACCACAGGAAACACCAACATACTGGTTCTCCGCCGCTTTTGCTGTAAGGATCATCTCCATCGGTTCCAAATGGATGCCGTTCACTTTGCACAATGCAGACAGGAAGCAGATAATGACGGATGCAGACGAAGACAAACCGCCAATCGGCAGACTGCCTTCGATAATGCCAGACAGACCAACTTTCAAGCGATACTTTTCGCCCAGCATCTTTGCTGCACCGCGCAGATGGTCAGCCCAATCACCCTGTTTTTCTTCCGGCACTGCGCTTACAAAAAACTGAGCACGTTTCGGGAAGTTCAACGACTGCAGTTCCACAACACCGTTCTGTTTCGGGTGGTAGGCCATGTGAATGCCCTTATTGATTGCCAGTCCATTGATTTTTCCATACTGATGATCAATATGTGCTCCCAGCGGACTGATACGGTATGGGCAGAATGCTATATCAAAGGGTTCCTGATGGTATAATTTCTTATAAACCTCAACACACTTCATTAACTTATTTTCCTATTCTGTCTTTTTTAATCGCAAATCACTAATCTACTTTGTGATTCATGCAACTAGTCAAAAACAAATAGCATTATGAAACCGCCTTTAAATATTTTATAAAGTCTTGATTTGTTAACGCTATTTGCAACTCTCTATTCTCTTTTATTTGAATTCCTTCATAATACTTATATAGATTGCACTGAACAATAAATATACATTTCGTTATCACTCCATTGCATCTCTGAGTTCTTCCGTATGTAACTTTGACCATTCTTAAAAAATATGCAAAATTCTCTTCAGTTGGTGTCAGTCCAAATCGCTGTCTATCTTTTAGCAATTGTTCTGTTATATACAAACTATCAACTGCTTTTGGTTTCTTTAAACTTTTTATTGTTATGCCTTTCGGGTTTATAGTGTACTCATATACAATTTCAGAAATCGTATATGCACACTTAGTTAGTGGCCAGACAATCTGAGCAAAAATACTATCTTCATACCAATACCCCTCTGGGAAACGTAAGTTTGCAAACAATTCAGCTTTATATACTTTTCCCCAAGGCTGTCCATACAAATTTCCTTCCGGCTTTATTTCCTGCAATGAATAGTTTTTGTACTCTCTACATAGTTTTCCAGCCTCATCTACCGTCCTATAATTTCCAGCTACAACATCAGCATCGTGCTGAAATGCTACATCCAAGAGATTTTTGATTGCCATCGTTGCCAATCTATCATCAGAATCGACAAACATAACATAGCGACCAGCTATCCGATCCAAGCCAGTATTTCTTGCTCCACTAAATCCTTTATTATTCTGGGTAATTATGGTTACTCCATCACAATCTTTATAATTTGAAAGTATTTTCTCAGAATCATCTGATGAGCCATCATTAATGATGATGCACTGAATCCGATAGCCGCTGTTTTGGTCAACAATAGAATCTATACAGCGTTTTAAATAGGCTGCGGTATTATAAACGGGCACAATGACAGATAAGTCGTACCCCCCCCCAGCTAATCATTTTCTTATTATCTCGATAGCAAGATGCTTTCGGATTGTGAGAGAACATTTCCAACTTTTCGTATGCCTCTTCCAATGTTGCATCGAATTTTTTCCCAACTCTATACTGTTCAATTTTGCACTTTTCGAGTTCCAATCTATTGATAACTTTTGAAACGATATTCATTATTCTTCTCCTCAGTTATAAAAACCAGCATACCACTCAGCAAAATTCCGCAGACCAGTCCGCAGGCTTGTGCTCGGCTTGTACCCGAAGTCACGTTCCAACGCACTGGTATCTGCATAAGTCACCGGCACATCACCAGGCTGCATCGGAACAAGCTCCTTGTGTGCCTCGAAGTCATAATCTTCCGGCAGCACCTTCGCACGGACCAGTTCTTCGGAAAGAATCTGCACAAAATCCAGCAGATTCTCCGGGTTCTGATTCCCGATGTTATAAACCGCATACGGCGGAATTGGCAAACCATCTTCACCATTTTTCTTGTCCGGTGCTTTCTTCATCACTCGGACAACGCCCTCAACAATGTCATCCACATAAGTAAAGTCACGCTTGCAGTTGCCGTAGTTGAAGATCTTGATGGTTTCGCCCTTCACCAGCTTGTTAGTGAAGCCAAAGTAGGCCATGTCAGGACGGCCAGCAGGACCATACACGGTGAAGAATCTCAGACCAGTGGAAGGAATGTTGTACAGCTTGGAGTAAGCATGAGCCATCAGCTCATTGGATTTCTTGGTGGCTGCATAAAGGGAAACCGGATTATCTACCTTGTCATCCGTGCTATACGGAACCTTCTTGTTGGAACCGTAGACAGAGGAAGAAGAAGCATATACCAGATGCTCCACTCCTGTCTGACCGTCATCATAAGAATGACGGCAGGCTTCAAGGATATTAAAAAAGCCGACCAAGTTGGATTCCACATAGGCATCCGGGTTGGTGATGGAATAGCGCACACCAGCCTGTGCCGCAAGGTTCACCACTACGGCCGGTTTATACTTTTCAAACAGGTCTGTAATTAATGCCTTATCAGCGATGTTGCCTTTTACAAAAGTAAATGTGGGATACTTGGCCAGCTCATTGAGACGGAACTCCTTCAGATCTACATCGTAGTAGGCATTCATGTTATCAATACCAATCACTGTAGCCGAAGGAACTTCCTCATATATTCTTTTCACCAGATTTGAGCCAATGAAACCAGCTGCACCAGTGACTAAAATCGTCTTATTTTCCAAATTTAATGTACTCATTTGTATTCCTCCGTTTTTTTCATTTCCTAATCTATGTACACATCCTTTTGGATGTTGTTTTTTATTAATTGTGTCTTGTTTCGACCACCACTGAATCTTTTATGTAGACCTGTCATGGTCTACTCACCTATTTTTCCTCAACTGAAACTTTATGGTAGACACCTTCATACCAGCTCACCAACAAAGTGTTAAGTCTTATTGTCATAACTCGAAATCGCACTTTTCCATTTTTCAAAGTGCTGACCTTTATTGTCATAACCCGTACACCAACTCACTTTGTTAAAACCGTACAAGTTCATATCCCATCTTTGTTGCAGCATGAACAATCATCTTCCCATCACCACCTCTAATTCTCCAGAAAAATGCAGTTATCATGTCCATCTCTCGTCTGCAATAAACTTTTCCAGAAAAATAGATTTTGGGGTTTTCAACACTTTCAACCTCCACCTCTAATTCTTCGGAAAAATGAAGGTATCATGTCCGTCACTTGCTCTGCAATAAATTAGGCTCGTAATAGGGATATTTTGCATGAGTTTTATACGCCACCGTAGACCATCATGCCGCCACTGAAAGTTTGAGGTAGACATTCGATGTGCTATATTTCCCTTTATTTCTATTACCATACAAACTCCGCGTCCCAGACATCCACTCCAGAGTCCTGGTAAACATCTAACAATTGTGCTCTTAGCATTTCCTTACTAACACCTTTTTTCAAAATCACTTGCAAGAATCCGCCCCCACCGGCACCTGAAATGAATTTCCCATCAATCAAATCCTCACAGCTTGCAAAAATCTGATCAATGCAGGTATTGGTTGATCCAGCATCCAGCTTCTTGGACACTTCCCAATGTTCATTCAGCAGTCTGGCAAAAGCATCTACATCTCCCTGCTCAAGTTCATATCGCATCATGACAGCCAGATGCTTCATCTCTTCCAATGCTTCTTTTGATTCTTTTTTTCCGCCAATATAATTTCCAACTACATCACGAAGCAGATTTCTTGCCAGGCGGCGCTGACCAGTATAAATAAGTACAAATCTTTCCTGAAGCTCTGTCTTTGTAGCTTCATCTAAATCCAGATATTCCACTTTCAGCTTCTGCTTCATACCAGGTCTTGAGGTGATATATTTGATACCGCCGGTAAGTCCTCCAACCTGGTCCTGCCAGCCGCCACCAGTACTCATAATCTGCTCCAGATTCAATACCAGTTCATATACGTCAGAATAACTCCAGTTTGTTCCCAGGAATTTTCCCAAAGCACGAACACAGGCTCCTGAAAGGATACTGCTGGTACCAAGTCCGGAGCCTTTTGGGACCCCCTTTACACAAGTTGACATGTAGAAGCCGCCACCCATCTCTTCCAGGATTTTTTCTAAATCGGCTTCGCCCTCCATAGGTATAATTCCACATGCAATTAATGCAGCCTTATGAAGTGCAAAAGAATCATATGGATTATGGCAATCCTGAATTTCTGCTGCAGTTGTCACAACACCATGTGCATCCAGATCGAGACTTGCAAATTCAATGTGTTTTTCCGGCAGCTTTCTTAATTCCACTTCGATTGGTTCCTGTCCATTCAGCAAAATTGCAGCATTTAATACAACACCGCCTTTTTCATTACAATATGGCGGAGTATCAGTCCAGCCGCCGCCCCAGTTCACACGAACTGGAAGGCTTACTTTTACCTGATTTTCTGCAATCTTATATTTCTTTACCTGATTTACATTACTTGCTTTAAATATTTCCTGCTGGATTGTGGCAAAGCATTTCTGCTCTATCTGGTCGTAGCTGATTCCATGAAAGTTCTTTTTCATAAACTTCATGGAACGGGAAATGCTGTATAAAACACGGATTTTCTCTTCAAATGGCAATTCTTTTTCTGCCATTTCCATAAGCATGTCAAACTGTTTTTCATCCAATTCTGTAATGCCAAATGTTTTCAGGGAATCCACATAATGTTCTCCGGCACGTAACCGATTCAGGAAGCGCTCTATAAGGATTCGGTTTTCCAGTTTTTCTTCCCATGGAACCAATACAGAAGCATCTGCTATCTGGAAGGATTCTTCCAGAGAATAACGTTTCAGAGACTTCCATTCTGTGACCTTCACTTCGTCTGCTTTTTCAGAACTCATTCTATGAAGAAGCAATGCCCAGGAAACAGCTTTTTTCTGGCTATCTGTAACCGGATAAAGCTTCGCCTTCCACAAAGAGTGATCTTCACTTTCCCAGATATCTTCTGTCTTTAAATTATTTAAATTTATAAAGCTCTGTAAATCTCCGGCAAGGAAGCTTCCTCTTTCTTCCAGTGTTTTCTTCGGATTATCTTTAATTCCATATGCTCTTACAATATATCTCTTTTCGCCGTTCTCTCTTTTTAACTCAACTCCATGCAGTACCATGGATGGAACCGTTACATCTTTAAGCTCCAGCTGTGAAATCACACAGTCTTTCTCTAAAACGGTATTTCCTCTCAGCCAGCTGTTTTCTACATAGCATTTATCAGCCAGTTGTACGGTTCCCTCAATAAGAGCATTATGTACTGCTGCCTGTACTTTTTTCTCAGATTTATAATTGGTAAATACCATTGGCTTCCAATCCAGATACTCATAATCTGCAATCTCATCTGTTAAAAGAGCCAGAAGCTCCCTGGTTGTTCCAAAATGAATAAATTCAGCAGGAGAAAGGCAAATCAGCTTCATTCCGAATGAATGCAATGCTTCCCAGATTCTGGTACGACATTCAGTCAGTTCTTCACAGAAAGTTCCTTCCGGCTGCTCTTTGTAGTACTGCTCCAGTGTAGAATCTTCAGCCAATGGATAAAGAAAATCTCCATATAAACTGATCCGTGATTTTTCATTGACAAAACGGGCATATTTTTCTGTATCAATTTTGCCATCTGTCTGAACCAGTGATAATAGAGCATTCATCAGGTTTACATCAAACAAAACTGCGCCCGTATCCAGGTCTACATTTCCGTGGGTATTTACAGCACCTAATTTTTCCAGGGTTTCAATGGATTGTTTGTGCAGAAATTTTTTCACATAGTCTTTTCCATTATTCAGGAATACGCCATGATCTTTTCCCACGTCTACCGGAGATTTCATGGAGATTGCAGCTGCACCATGAAACTGCGCATCGATCTGTAATGGATTAAACAAAAGAAGGACATCACCGGAAAGTACCAGCATTCCTTCACGGAAGCGAGATGGTACCCCTGCCATGCCTATGAGAAACTCATCAAATAACGTTGACGCTCTTCCATCAGGAAGTTCACGTGGTACAGGAGAAAAAAGCTTTCCACATACAGAATATTGAGGAACACGTTTACTATCGCCGCCAGAATGAATTACAAGAATTCGCTTATTGTGGAAATTTCCTGCAATATCTTCCTGTTCTGCCAATTTACGCAGCACCTGCAAAGTAGCACCGCCAGATCCAACTCTTTTTCCATCTGGATCTGGTAATACGAGATACTTTGTTTTACATGGAAGCACGTTTTTATTTTGTCGATATGTAATCTGACTTTGAAAGGCATTGGCCTGTTCCTCATTTGATGCAGTCAATACAATGTAGTCCCATTGCGCAAAGCTTCTTTTTCGAATGGATCGCTGATAATCTTCCCATGCATCTATATAGCTTTGTCTTAAAAACAGATTTTTCATCTTTTTGTATTGATCAATTATCATAACTTTCTATCAATTATCCGGTAACCAGATTTCCTTTCCTTTATTATGTATAAGAAGCAATATAAAATCACATTGATCCATCTTTTTTCACTACAACCATTACCGTCTTAAAAAGGATTTTAATATCCAATCCAATATTCCAATTTTCAATATATTCTTTATCCAATCTCACAACTTCCTCAAAGTCGGTAATGTCACTCCGCCCACTAACCTGCCACATTCCTGTAATTCCTGGTTTTATAGCCAGTCTAGCTTTATGATGTGGCTCATACAGATTCGTTTCCGAAATAAGCGGTGGTCTGGTTCCCACAATCGACATATCACCTTTTAGCACATTAAAAAACTGCGGAAACTCATCCAAACTGGTTCTTCTGATAAAATCACCAACTCCAGTTTTATGTGTTCCATCTGACAGCACCTTATTTCCGATAACTCGCGGATCAAAGTCCATCTTGAACATTTTTCCATCACCAAGCTTATTCTCTTTCATAAGCTCTGCTTTTCTCTCTTCAGCATCCATGTACATGCTGCGAAATTTGTACATTTTAAATTTCTTTCCGTTTTTTCCCACACGTTCCTGAGAAAAGAAAATCGGGCCGGGAGAAGCTATATAAATAGCCGGACCCACAAAAAGACAAATAATGCCAGTTGCGATACATCCTACTAATCCACCAAAGATATCCATCAGTCTTTTTAACATCAACTGTCCGGCAGATGCATAATTAAGACTTGTAGTCAAAACAGTATACCCTCCCACTTTTTCTACAAACTGTCTCTTTCCGGTTTTATTTGTTATCTTAGCAAGATTTAAATGAACGGTCACACCGGTCTCTGTTAATTTATCAATCAACTCTTCCGGATAAGGAAGCTGCTCAGAAATGACAACCAGTACTTCATCGATCCATTCCTGACATACATACATAGGAAGTTCTTCTGCATTTGCCACCACTGGCACCCCACAGATTTTCTTTCCTAACCAGTCAGCATCAATCACAACTACTCCGGCAAGAGAGAATCTTGCATAATTATTTTCCTGCATATTTTTTACTACTTTATCTGCTTCTTCTTTTGAAGTAACAATAAGCAGTTTACGGTCGCCGCCGTTTTCCATTTTTTTATGTAAAGATTTTTTCCATAATTCCCTTACGATATAAGTAAGAAATAAATATATAACTACAGTGGTAATCAGAATCATTCGGGAAAAGCTCTGTCCCTGTTGAATCATAAACAGATACGCAATTGCAAGTGCGCCCACTATAACAGCCTGATTTAACGTTGATACAAACTCTTTATAATGACCTCTTTTCAGCACACTTTTCATGGTTCCAGCCATAAAAATCACTACCAGATCTGCCAGTCCAAGGAAAACAGCCATATTTCGATATAAAATATCACCATATACATTCATTCCATAGCCACGTATGGCATATGCAAACATAAATGCCAGCTGAAGACAAATCATATCCAATGCAATGAAATCAAGATGTTTTAACCACTTTTCGGAATCTTTTCTGTACATAAATATCTTTCTTTTCCCTTCAATACCTTTTCGTTTTGCTTTTCAATGTACCGAAGCAAAACCTTTTTTCATAACTTTGACCACACCCCAAAGTTTCCTTTAGTTCTTCTGTGACTCATCTTTCATTTGGAAAATGACCCGCACCGGCGGTGG
>UMIU01029899.1_pt1 | contig 28442 bp, 10 predicted proteins | sample 1965871 | NCBI WGS metagenome assembly UMIU01 (sample SAMEA4836132, study PRJEB28245) | human gut metagenome | biome: gut microbiome; material: fecal sample | place: Denmark | collected 2008
CATGAAAAATCTAACTTAATTTGACAATTTAGGATGTTAGAAAACGTTACCAAGAATAGTTCGGATTTTATTAAATTCACACAGAAATTCCGATGTTTAGCCGTTTTATCTCCCCCTTCATTAGAGGACTGAGTATAGTTTAAAACTAAAGTAAGCAGTTTATTGACGACTCTCTTAATCAACCTCATTATTTGCTTACAATCTGCTTGGCATATCAAGAGATAGTAATAAAAGAAAAGCACTTGAAACAAAATGTTTCAAGTGCTTAAAAGCGGTGAGACTGGGAAGGTACCTACTGAATTTTAATCAAAAAGCATCTAGGATAGTCCCAAAATCACATCTTCTTCTACCCCTTAGCGTTTTCTGACCCAAGCTCCAGTATTGGCGTCATAGTAACGACGTTGGCCTTTAACCCAGACGTAACGGCCTTTGACCTGACGGCCAGAAGCGTCAAAGTAGAGGTGTTGACCGTTGATGACTTGTTCACCTGTTACTGCTTGTCCTGAGGCGTTAAAGTAATACCAAACACCGCGAGAAACTTGGATAAAGAGATTGGTTACGGCTTCACCACTATTGGCATCAAAGTAGTATTTCTTGCCTCTGTATGTCAGAAGTTTCCCTTTAGCTTGGACACCATTGCCTTCAAAGTAGTAAAGTTTACCATTGATATGTTGGAGACCAACTACCTTTTGACCATTTTGGTTGAGGTAAGCCCATTTGTTGGCACCAACTTGGACAAAACGGTTGGTTACGGCCTGACCTGAGTCACCATCATAGTAACGGCCGTTGGCCCAGGCACCCTTGACTTGGCTATAATCATTGTTGAAATAGTAGTGATTACCATTGATGACCTGAGCACCTTTAACCAGTTTACCATTGCCATCGACATAGTACCACTTGTTGTTTTCCGTCACAAAACGTGAACGAGCAATTTCACCGCTATCACCATCAAGGAAGTAACGTTGGTTATTGATAGTGACAAAGTGTCCTTTAACCTGACGGCCTTCATTGTCAAAGTAATATTGCTTACCGTTAATAGTTTGAAGGCCTGTCACGGCATAACCGTTGCTATCGAGGTAATACCAAGCCTTGTTTTCAGGATTTTGCGCAAAACGGTTGACTGCGAGATTTCCTGTATCTGGAATGAAGTAACGTGTGCGTCCGTCCGCAAAGCGGATGAACTTGTCTTTGGCTTGAATACCAGTCTTTTCATCGAAATAGAAGGTTGTGCCATACATGTCATGGAGACCACGATACATTTGACCGTTGCCATCAAAATAGCGAACGTCTTGGCGAGGACCTGCAAAGTCGTAGAATCCGTTAAAGGCCTGAACCCCTTTAGGATCGTAGTAATAGACGTGACCATCACTGCCTTGGCGAAGGACATGACGTAGCTGAAGCCCATTGTCTAGGAAGAAGTATTTCTTACCATCAATGACCTGTTCACCTGTGACCATGTTGCCATTCTTATCAAAGTAATACCACTGGTTGGCACCGATTTGAATGAAGGTATTCTTAGCAAGGTAACCACTCGTTGAGAGGTATTGGACCTTATCTCCCACCCTACGGAAACCAGTTGCTGTGATTTCAGTCATTTGTTTAGGAAGGAAGGTTTGACCTGCTTTAAGGCTGAAGTATTGGTTTGTAGCGTTATCTTGCAAGACATAGCGAGCTCCTGTGCCTTGGATATTGCTTCCATTGAAATACTTGGCTGACCATTGCGTGATTTTCTCATTGGTTGTCAATTTACGGCCGTTTGAAATCTGCACGCGCTCAAAGATAGCTGGGTATTTTGCCTTCAATTCATCGAGGAAGGCACCACCGTACTTGCCTTGGAAGTCATTTCCAAAGGTACGTGTTTTAGCTGCGTAGAGACTATTGTAGATTTCGGCATTTGGACGGGGTGTGCCGTAGCTGTTGGTACGTGAGGCTGTTACTACTTCTTTTCCAGGAAGGTTGTAAATTTGATCTGGAACCCAGTCAGCAATGGCTGAGATACCTTCTGCGTGAAGGGCACGAAGGGCATCCATGAGGTCTTTGAGCGAACCGTATTTGTTGTTCTTGCTCATGGCAATATCGTAACGGTCCTCAAAGGCGTAACCATTTTCAATGATAGAATCCAAGAAAGTGCCGTCTTGGCTAGACACGTACTGTGGCGCAAATTCAAAGGAAGTGATTCCCCACTCTTTGAAGCGTTTGGCATTTTGAGCAATGACACGGTTGGTGTACTGACTTGGTGTCTTAACGAAATCTTGGAAGTTTGAGAAACCTTCGTAAATGACTTGTGAGTCAAGAGCTGCTGATGATTCAAAGACCTGCTCACCCTTCTTGGTCGCCGAAGCCTTGATACGGGCATCTTGGTTTTCTGAAGCACCCACTGGCACCCAAACTGCCAAATAACCAGAAACTTCAACGGTTGAATGACCAGCAATATCGTCTGCTGTGAAGGTCAAGTTCCCTTGATTGTCCGTATAGCGAACCAATCCAGCTGGCACATCAGAATCCTTGAGGTAGGTCGCAAGTCCTGTAGATTTGCTGAGAAGCAATGGACGGTAAGCCTGATTTTTGTGGGCAGCTCCCATATTGACCACCAAACGGTCATTAGCTGCCAACTTCATATCTGGACGGTTGGCTGTAAGGACGAGCATTCCTTGGTTACGTGTCTCGGCAGTACCAAGCTGGTTGGCTTCTTCTGCACCCTTACCATAACGCACAGACGACATGATTTCATAGCCATTAAGCTTAGTGACCTTCATGTCTTGACCACCTGCTACATATTTGATACGAGCACGAAGCAGGGCATCGATGGCATTATAGTACGGTGATTTTTGAGCCATATATTGGCCATCGTCGGTAAAGAGGTCCCCGTAGTAAACACGAGTGATACTGTCCTTGTTGGTCAACATTGTGGCATAGGCAGCTGGAATATTGTACTGGGTGTACTTTTTATCAGCCTTGCGCATGTCCGCATTGTAGATTTCGAAGGCCTGTTTGAGCTCATCCATAGTGAAGGTGAAACCATCTGTTTTTGGATTAATCTGCTTGCTGATGATATTGGCCAAAACAGCTTGCACTTCACTATCATGGGCACGTACGAAAATATAATTGGCATCACGTGGCGTATGTTTCTGCTCACTCGAACGATTGTTAAGAGAGTTAGTAATGACACGTTCCAAGCTACCACGGTAATTGCTCTTACGCAAGAAAGTTGTCAAAAGCGTTTCACGTAGGGGATTGTCAATGGACAACTGAGCACCCTTGGTATCCTTGTTGTATTGGTGGTCATTGTAAGACCAAGCTTCAAGAATCGACAAGTGGGCAATGGCATTTGCTTCATTATCTGCGACACGGTATTTTTCCTTAAAGTAGTCAGAAGCAATCTGCAAGAGGTCCGCATCCACATTGTCCACCGCATCGATACGAACACCGTCAAAGTTGGCACTTGGATCATTGCCAAGGATAGAACCAATATTCATGATGTAGTGGAGCCAGTTTAGTTGTTCAGCCTGAACAGCTGGGTTAGAGTTGTCGATATCGTTTGCCAAGAGCAACTCGTAACCACCATTTGAACGGTCAATATGGTATTTGCGTGTCCCCGTTTGGTTAGTCGGTGTGCGGTTCATGAGGCGGAAATCTGAATTGGCATGACTTGTCGTACTATTATTGAGGAAGGTCAGAGCGCCTCCTTGCAAGTGGTCCTTACCAACTAAGAGATTGTCCTCACTCTCAGAGTTCCAGCCAGGCTGTGTTTTGATGAAGTCTGACATCAATTGACGAAGCCAAGTGGTATTGCCCTCACGACCGATACGTTCCTCGATTTTAACTTGAATCAAGTCAGCAGCAGATGCTAAGTCGTAACTCATCATATCTGTCGTATAGGTCTTATCACTAAAGCCTTGTTGACTCATATAGTTGAGGTAGTTGACCTGTGTTACCTTGTCTGGCCACCAAGTCATCAAAAGGGGACGATAATCTTTCTCAGTTGAAGGTGTCCAATTTTTTCCATCCTTCAATATCTGTTTTGGACGGTACCAACTATCAGCCGTCAAGAAATTGTCCAAGTGTTCAAAACTCTTGCTTGACGTGTCGTAGGCCTGGTTATAAACCGCATAGATAGAGTTATTTGGAATGGCATCGGCACGATACAAAGGTTTACTTTGATCTACCATCGCCCCAGTTTCATCGAAATAATAAAGGCGACCATCAAGTTCAATCGCTGTGTTCTTTTTCACAACGCCATTTTCAACATAATACTGCTTGCCATCAATAGTCTTCAAGTTGGAAGCTACTGGCTTATAGTCAAGACTTGGCTGACTTGGTTGGACTGGCTTGTTAGGTTGAGACGGCTGGGACGGTTGACTCGGTTGAACAGGTTTGTTTGGTTGATTTGGCTGCGTTACAATGGTCACATTTGGTCTTGTGCCATTTGGACTTGTCACCGTCACGTTTGGCTTAGGAGTGTTTGGCCCTGTGATAATGGTGACATTTGGTGTCGTACCACTGGCCGTAATCGTAATGTTAGTGTTGCGGTTAGCATTGATACGAATAGTGCTGTCAGCAGCGCGTGTGGCGATTGATGGCGCTGCATTGGTCAAGACTCTAGGTCTTGCTTGTTCTGTCACACTTGGAGTAGACTGAGCACTTGTTTGCCCAGCTACTTGAGTTGATGTCTGACCTTGTGAGGCTTGTTCCGTAGTCTGTGTCTCTTGGCCACTGGATTGAGTTTGCGAAGAAACTGCCACTTCTTGACTGGCAACTGGACTAGTTTGTGCTTGAGCAGTTGCCGCCTGGCTGACTGCACTTGTCGCCGCCTGGAAGCTTGTTTCGTGACTTACGCTGGCTGTTGCTACTGCTGACACACTTGCTTGAGCACTAGCTTGCTCAGTAACAGTTGTTGTAGTCACTAGACTGGCAGTCCCATCCTCACTCAGTTGCTGCAAGCCATCACCATTTGGCGTGCTTGTCTCATCGGCCTCTACCTTACCTTGAGCTAGGAGGCTTCCGCCTGCCAAGGCAACCATTGAGAGGGTAGTTACCCCAATAGTTACCCAGTTTTTCTTAACCTTGTGTAGTTTAAAACGTACCTTATTTTCCATCTATAACAATCATCCTTTTTTTCTATTGTTTTCTCTACTCTATGATATATTCAGACAAATTACAAATAGGAAAAAGTCATCTTCTTTTCATAAATCTCTGCCGGACGCTTCCTATTATTAACTTTGATTAGTAAAAATGAGACCTTACACCATATGTAAGGTCCTAAATAGAGTTTTTTTGCTTCTCAAACTCCTTCAAGCGCTTATCTTCAAAGGCTTTTGAAGATTAAAGCAAGCTTCAATTAACCTTAAGAGATAGCAAAACTATGAGAGAAGTAGCCCCTAAAAAGACAATTCTGAAAAGAAAATTTTAGATAGAAAGACTCTATTTTTTCATCTGACTAAGAATGTGGTCTGTCTATGAGGAACAAAAATTAAAAATATAAATGATTTACACAGGTGAATTCTTATTTGACTAACGAAACTAAATATAGAATCTTTTATGTCACTTCTTTAACATTTTTGATAATTCCGTTAGTTTCTGTTGTTTATTCTTAAAAAAGGATTATAATGAAGCTAGGTGAATATGTAAGCGTTTTAATTTTGCTTTAAAGGACACTTGGGGGATTATCTAAAAGATTGACATTAGTTACCTAATGCCTAAATAAGGATTATAGTAGGATAACCATTCCTGAGTCACTTTGAACCATCAAACTAGGGCTCATAAAAAGAATACAGCATCATTTCAAACTAGAGCTCTAGAGGGGACGCCTCATACTAGTAAGCTCTAGTTTTTTGTGTCTTAGAAGCCCAAAATAAACGAGATCTTCCATGCTTAGAAAGGAGGAAAATTCCGAACGGCTCTCGTTTTTCTAGAATCATTTCGTCAGAACTCATGTTTGCCTTGAACAGTCTCGTAATACCGAAATTGAGGAGACTTGGAGAAATAAGGATTGTCATAAAAAGATTAACTTACATCGTTAGGGACTCTACCCAATGCTCACTTTTCATAAACTCTCATGACAGCCCTTATTTTGCAGTATGTAAAAAGTTTAAAATGAAAGGAGAATTATCATGGAAAAGAAAGTACATTTTAAACTTCACAAAGTTAAAAAACATTGGGTAACTATTGCAGTGACAGGACTTGCTCTGGGATTGAGTTTTGCTGGCCTTAACTATGCTTCAGCTGAAGAACAGTCTACCCCTGTTAATGAAGCGACTGTTGAAACCATCATCAAAGAAGGCGCTATTGACGTTGAGGCTCCAGCAAGTAATGAAGCCACAACTAAACCTGTAGAAAACACAGCTGCTACCGCTTCGAGCGAGGTTGCAACTGTGTCAGAAACACCAGTAGCTAGCTCTGAAGTGGCTTCAACAGAAACAGTCTCTGAAAAACCAAGCTCTGAAGTCACAAGTACAGCTAGTTCGGAAGTAGCTAGTTCAGAAACTACACATTCTGAGGTAAGTGCAACGACTAGTGAGAGTGTTACAACTGAGAATGTGTCACCAACAACTAGTGATACTGATACCCCTAATTCTCAAGTTCCCTCTGCTGAAAATAATATCACTGGCGGTCACTACTACAGTGATAAACAGGGGAATTGGTACTATGAAGATGCTAATGGGAAAAAACTTACTGGAGATCAAACGATTGATAACGTAAGAGTCTCCTTCTGGGAGGACGGAAAACAAATTAAAGGACCACAAATCGTAAATCACAAACTATACCGTTATTTTGATGATAATACTGGTCAACTACAAACCAAACGTTATCTAGAATATAAGGGAAACTGGTACTATGTTGACAAGGATGGTATTCCTCTCAAGGGGGAACAAACCATTGATAGGCAAGAAGTTTATTTTGATTATGACGGAACTCAAGTCAAAGGAGACTTTAGTGAAAAGTATTCTGGTAATCTTGATAAGATGCACTATTATGACCCTAACACCGGAGCTAGGGTTAGAAAAGAAGGTCTCGTTCAAGATAAAGAAGGAAGAACATTTTTTATCAATAATGACGGTTCTAAATATACAGGAACTCGTATGATTGATGGTAATCTTTATTATTTCGAAATCGACTCTGGTGTCATGCAAAAAGGAATCAGCATAGAGCTAGAAGATGGAAAGACTCTTCCAACTTCTAATAAATATGGAACACCCACAAACATTACACGTCGTTACTATTTTGACTCAGAAACCGGTCAGTTAGTCAAAAAACAAACAATTAAAGAACATGATAAATGGTACTACTACGGTGATGATGGAAATGCTATTCGTCCTAAAGATGGGGAAACCCTTATTAATGGACAAATCGTCTATCTCTACTCAAACGGCCGTCAAGCTAAAGGAGAGCTTGTTCTTGATAATGGGGTCCTCCGTTACTATGATCCTGATTCTGGAGCTCGTGTTGTAAATACAAGCCTAACGATCAATGGGATGACTTATAACTTTGATGAAAATGGGATTGGTAAAGATGCTCCAAACCCTAACGGCTACTATAGCGATGAACAAGGTAACTGGTATTATAAGAATGCAAGCGGAGAAAACCTTATCGGTTCCCAAATCATTAAGGGACAAAGAGTATTCTTCCGGGATAATGGACAACAAGTCAAAGGGGCCTATTTAGATATATATAATGACCTTAAAGGTTACTACGATATCAATACAGGAAATCTCGTAACCAATCGTTACGTTGAAGTTAATGGTAATTGGTACTATGTTAATAAATACGGTAGCCCACTAAAAGGAGCCTACATTATTGATGGACAAGATGTTATGTTCGATCCCCATAATGGTAAACAGATTAAAGGAGGATTTGTAAGAGATCCGAAGTTTATCTCCAAATATTATTACATGCCTAAGTACTACTATGATAAAGACAATGGTTGCAAAGTAACCCATGCAGGCTTTGTTAATGAAAATGATTCAACCTACTACCTTGATGATAAAGGACAAATAGTTCTTGGACTTCAGGAAATTAATGGCGATTTCTATTACTTCCGTCCAGAAAATACGTATAAACAATATGACATTGGAGAAATGTTACGAGATCGTTTTATCTATGAAAATAATAAGGTCTATTATGTTGATCATAGTGGTAAAGTCTTGAAAAATCGCTTTTTCGAACGTAATGGAACTTGGTATTATTTTACAAAAGATGGTACAGCTGCAACAGGAGAAGTTGAAATTAATGGTCAAAAACTATACTTTGATAATCCTTGGGGTTTTCAGACCAAAGGAAGGGTTGCTCAAAACGGTAAATTCTATGACAAAGATTCTGGTGAACTAGTGACCAATACTTTTAAAGAAGTATTGACTTCCGTTGGTAGTACCATAAATGGCGAAATTTTATATGCAAAGGACTGGTATTACCTTGATAGGGAAGGCCGACCACTAAAAGGACCTCAAACACTTGATTATGTCAAAATGTACTTCTTCCCTAATGGAGCACAGGTTAAGGGACGTTTTGCTCCTGATGGACACTACTATGATAAGGATACTGGTGCACTTGTAACAAACCGTTACGTCCATATCTATAACTGGAAATTTCAAGATAAATACGGTAATCCTGTCGATAACTTTTTTATCCAGTACCCACATAATTTTATTTTTGGTCTCAATGATAACACAATACCAGTAGACATTAGTCACTACCCACTTTCAAGCAAAGACTTCGATTGTGAGGACTATTTCTACTACGTTGATGTCAATGGTGATAAAGTTACCGGTGAACAAACCATTGACAATGTCCCAGTCTACTTCCACAGTAACGGTAAACAAGCCAAAGGTGAACTAGTCACCGTTGATGGTAAAATCCACTACTACGATGCCAACTCAGGTGCCCGTTTGTCAAATATTGACATTACTATTAAAGGGCAAACCTATCACTTTGATGCGGATGGAAACGGAACACTCATTAGTTAATGAAGTTATAGAGACTCCTTCTCAATAACGACAGTTTAAAATGAAAGGAGAATTATCATGGAAAAGAAAGTACATTTTAAACTTCACAAAGTTAAAAAACATTGGGTAACTATTGCAGTGACAGGACTTGCTCTGGGATTGAGTTTTGCAGGACTCAGCTACGCTTCAGCTGAAGAACAACCTACACCTGTTAATGAAGCAACTGTTGAAGCCATCATCAAAGAAGGCGCTATTGACGTCGATGCTCCAGCAAGTAATGAAGCCACAGCTAAACCTGCAGAAAACACAGCTGCTACCGCTTCGAGCGAGGCTGCCACAGTGTCAGAAACACCAGCACCTAGCTCTGAAGTCGCTTCAACAGAAACTGTTTCTGAAAAACCAAGCTCTGAAGTCACAAGTACAGCTAGTTCGGAAGTAGCTAATTCTGAAACTACACATTCTGAGGTAAGTGCAACGACTAGTGAGAGTGTTACACCTGAGAATGTGTCACCAACAACTAGTGATACTGATACCCCTAATTCTCAAGTTCCTTCTGCTGAAAAGAATATCACGGGTGGTCAATGGTATAGTGATGAACAAGGCAATTGGCATTACAAAAAAGATGGCAAGGATCTGACAGGTCCAAACCTAATTGATGGACAGCATGTCTATTTTGACAAGGATGGTAAACAGGTCAAAGGAAACTTTGCCCAAGATGGACATTATTATGATGGTGAACTTGGACATCTAACAACTGAATCTTTTGTTACTACTGGCGATAACCACTGGTATTATGTAGATAAGACAGGTGAAAAAGTGACTGGCCTTCAAGAAATTGGAGACAAAACTTACCACTTTAATGACAAGGGGCTTCAAACAAAAGGACAAAGAGTAGTTATTGAGGGTAAAGGATATTATTTCCATCCTGAAAATGGCGAACTTTGGAATAATAAGATTGCCCTCTATCATAGTACTCGCTACATTAACGGAACCAGCGACGACATTTATTACTACTATGACAATGACGGTAATATTTACACTGGCCCTAAAACCATCGACGGTAAAGAGTACTACTTCCAACCAGACATGGTCTATTATTCTAAATTCAAGAATCCTGATGGTACTGAAAGTTATTACAATGAACAGGGACAAAAAGTCTATAATGGCTGGGGTAAAATCAGATACATGTACTTGAGAGGATACCTCTGGACACCTTCTGTTTATGCTGATGAAAATGGACATGTTGTTCATGGATTCAAGCGAATTAATGGGCAACTCTACTATTTTGATGAATCTGGTTCACTAAGAGATGATGTTCCTGGCAGCCCAAAGCCACTGTTCCAAGTTGATGGGAACTGGTACTATGCTCAGTTTTCTAAATACATTAACGGCGTAAGAGGTGCTATCCTCACCAATGCTTTCACTTTTATTGCTGTAGATGATAGATACCCAACATCAATTGCAGATGAAAATGGTAAATTGACTCCAGTTACAGCCAAAAATAGTTATGTTACTGCTGGAGGTAAATGGTACTATGTTGATAAATCTAGTTATCCTTTAAAGGGTGAACAAGTGATAGATTATGTCAATGTCTACTTCCGTGATGACTATTCTCAAGTTAAAGGTGACTTTGCGCCAAACGGCCATTATTATGATAAAGATAGTGGAGCCCTCGTTACCAACCGCTATGTCGAAAAAGATGGCAAGTGGTACTATGTCAATGATAAGGGCGATAAATTAATTGGTGCTCAAACTGTAGACGGTGTAGAAGTCTATTTTGATAAAGACGGTGTCCAAGCCAAAGGTATCTTTGCCAATGCTGATCATTTCTATGACAAAGACACAGGTGCCGCTGTCCGCGATCAAATCGTCGAAGTCGATGGCAAACGCTATTATGTTGGTCAAGATGGTAGAAAAGTTTACTCAGGAACACATATTGTTCATGGTGAAGAAGTGAATCTTATCGTTGGAGATGGTCATCAAGGCTTCGGAGAATTCACATACTACGCAGATAGTGGAGACTATATCGGATTTGATGGTAAAAAGGTCACAAAAGCTGGTTTCGTTAAAACCAAAGATAATCACTGGTATTATTTAGACGGTAAGGGAAACAAATTAGTCTCCGTTCAAGTTATCGATGGCGAACTCTACTACTTTGGACTTCCTACTCGTAAATACTACTACGGAATGCAAAGTAGAGGTGAGCTCATCTATGCGTATTACAGTGATACTATCCCTAACAGTAGCCACATCTACTATCTGGATGAAGCAACAGGCGCTGCTCTTAAAAATCAATACCATGAATGGGAAGGTAGTTGGTATTACTTTGGTCCAAACTGGTACGCCTTGACCGGTGAACAAACTATTGACAATGTTCCAGTCTACTTCCACAGTAACGGTAAACAAGCCAAAGGTGAACTAGTCACCGTCGATGGTAAAATCCACTACTACGATGCTAACTCAGGTGCCCGTTTGTCAAATATTGACATTACTATCAAAGGGCAAACCTATCATTTTGATGCGGATGGAAACGGAACACCAATTAGTTAATGAAGTTATAAATACTCCTTCTCAATAATGACAGTTTACAATGAAAGGAGAATTATCATGGAAAAGAAAGTACATTTTAAACTTCACAAAGTTAAAAAACATTGGGTAACTATTGCAGTGACAGGACTTGCTTTGGGATTGAGTTTTGCAGGTCTCAACTATGCTTCAGCTGAAGAACAACCTACCCCTGTTAATGAAGCAACTGTTGAAGCCACCATCAAAGAAGGCGCTATTGACGTCGATGCTCCAGCGACTAGTGAAGCCACAACTAAACCTACAGAAAATACAGCTGCTACCGCTTCGAGCGAAACTGCCACAGTGTCAGAAACACCAGTGGCCAGCTCTGAAGTTGCTTCAACAGAAACAGTCTCTGAAAAACCAAGCTCTGAAGTCACAAGTACAGCTAGTTCGGAAGTATCTAGTCCGGAAACTGCACATTCTGAGGTAAGTGCAACAAATACACCTACAAACAACGAAAACCTCATCATAAGTACTTCTCCTGATAAAACAACTTTAGATACCTCACAAAAAGATGGTGATTTCACCATCACTGTTGAAGCGGAAGGTATCATAAAAAAGACAGATAAAAGAGAAAGTTTCGTTTCAGATGCAAATGGTGTTACCTATTATGTAGATGCAAAAGGGCAGCTGGTTACTGGACCAAGAGACATCAACGGTTTCCATTATTACTTTAACGATGACGGCACTATGGTAAAAGGGCAGCTTAGGAAAGTTGACGACAAACTGCACTTTTACGATGAAAACGATGGCAAGCTAGTAACAGACCGTTTTATTACATTCAAAGACAACCACTATATTCCAGAAGAAAACTATAGTAAAGTTGTTTACTTCAATGAACCTGCTTATATCGAACCAAACTATTATGTAATGCCTGGATTAGAACGTTACTATTTTGATAAAAATGGTAACACACTTGAGAAAGGTCGTCAGACAATTTTAGGTAACGACTATTACATCTATGACAATGGTCAAGTTGCTGTTCATAGACTAATGGAATTAGATCACAAACGCTACTACTTTGACGACAAAGGGGCCTTAGTCAAAAATAAACAATATCCTATCATCGAAAAGGGTCTATGGAAGTCTATGCCATATGTATTTTATTCAGACAACGATGGGGTGGCACATTATCTCAATAAACAACTAAACATTGTGACTTATCCGTTCCCAACTTACTATACTCTTCCTTCAGAAAATAATAGAGACTATCCAAAAAATCAATTTATGATGGACTACGAAGGTCGTTGGTATTACTTCAACAAAGACGGATTTCCTATCACTGGACCTAAAACTATTGATGGCTTTGAACTCTACTTCCATGAATCATCTCGTCCAGAAGGACATCAAGCTAAAGGCGAATTCATTAATATTGATAATAAAATTTACTACTTTGACAAAGACAATGGTCGTAAAGTCAAGGATACATCTTTTGAGTTAAACGGTATCCATTATATCGCAGATAAAGAAGGGAACATCACTATCCAAGGTGATTCTAGATTCCATAACCAATATGTCAGCGATGATAAAGGCAACTGGTATTACTACAACTCCGATGGCAATAAACTCATTGGCGAACAAAACATTGATAACGTCAAAGTTTACTTTAAGGACAGTGGAGTCCAAGTTAAAGGACACTTCGCTCCGAATGGACACTTCTATGACAAGGATAGTGGTGAACTTGTTACCAATGCTTATGTAGAAGACAATGGGAACTGGTACTATGTCGATGAAAATGGTCAAAAACTCATTGGAAACCAAATTGTTGATAGTTATCATGTTTGTTTTGACAGTGATGGTCGTCAACTAAAAGGTGAGGCTAGCTACTCAAATTCAGGTCTACCAAAACATTACTATGATTTGCATAATGGACAAATGGTTATCAACTCTCTTATTCAAATCGATGGTAAGACCTATAAAGCTGATAATGAAGGTAAACTCTCTGAAGTACCATATGCTTTAAACTATCGCAACCAAATTGTTACCGACGAATTTGAAAACAGCTATTATTATGACTACCAAGGAATGATGGTTAAAAATCAATACGTTACTATCTATCACCTAGAGAATGACTATCTTAACCCTAAAATTAGAAAAGTCACCTATTATGCAGGATATGACGGAAAATTCCTTCACGGTCCCCAAACAATAAATGGTGTTGCTACTTATTTCAATGCCTATGGTGAACAAATCAAAGACCAGTTCGCAGACGATGGTTACTATTATGATAAAGATACCGGTGCTCGTGTTAATTTAGGTGTCAACCGATCAGTTATGATAAATGGTAAATGGTATTATGTTGACCAAAACGGAAAGCAATCTAAAGGAGAGTTTATTAAACAAGGAGGAAACAAATACTACTACGATAAAAATAATGGTGAGCGTGTCATTGGAACACTTTTTGAAGTGAACGATAAACTTTATATTTCAGATCAAGAAGGTGTCATTACTGAAAAGAAAGATGATATCAAAAAAAATGGACTGTTCTATGATGACTACCACAATATCCATTATATGAATGATAATGGTCATCTAGCTAGGAACTTATACGTTCCTTCTAAGCACAATGGATTTAGCGATGATACAAAACCATTTTACTATTTTGGTTCCGAAGGAATCGCTTTAAAAGGGGAGCATACTATTAATGGTGAAACAGTATTCTTCGATGAAAATGGAGAGCAAGTAAAAGGAGGTTTCGCAAAAAACGGTAAATATTACGATAAACATACAGGTAACTTAGCAAGAAATACTTTCAGAGAACGTACTGTAAGAATCGCTCGTGAATGGCGTGCTAATGGTATCTCAACTACATTCCGCTACTACCTAGATAATAGTGGCTACAAGGTGTCAGGTTATCAGACTATTAACGGTGAGGACTACTACTTCTACCCTGATGGACCACAGTTAAAAGGGGATTTCGCACCAGATGGTAGATATCACGATAAGGACACCGGAGCTTTAGTCACAAAACGTTATGTTCAAATAAAACCTTGGCATTTTATCACCGACCTAGGTAATGAGCCTATCGACCATAATTATGTTCAAGTATTTCAATTCGATAGATACCCTAGTCTAGCAGACACCTCAACTGGTGCAATTACTAGATATTTTGGTAAAAAATATTCTAATAGTTGGTACTACGTCGATGAAAATAGTCAAAAGGTAACTGGACACAAAACTATCGATAATGTGAAGGTTTACTTTGATAAAGATGGTAAACAAGCTAAAGGTATTGTTGCTGATGATGGTTATTACTATGACAAGAATACTGGTGAACTTGTTGACTTAGGACGTGACAAATTCGTTGACGTTGACGGTAATCGTTACTATGTTGGTAGTGATGGTAAATGTTACAAGGGAGAACAAAAGATTGGAGATGATTACTACTATTTCCACGATGATGGTAGACTAGGCTACGACGAATTGCGAACAATTTGGGCGGGAAATGACTACTACTACCATTATTATTACCCAAAAACTGGAAAACGTGCTAAAAATGTTGACATTACTTTTAACCACTCAATTCGTTACAAGGTGAAAGCTGAGCTTGTTCATTTCGATGAAAACGGTGATGGAAGGGTTATTAAATATATTTACGAATAATATTTATTTCACACATATAATTCCAATTTGTCTTTCAATGAAAGGAGAATTATCATGGAAAAGAAAGTACATTTTAAACTTCACAAAGTTAAAAAACATTGGGTAACTATTGCAGTGACAGGACTGGCTTTGGGATTGAGTTTTGCTGGCCTTAACTATGCTTCAGCTGAAGAACAGTCTACCCCTGTTAATGAAGCGACTGTTGAAACCATCATCAAAGAAGGCGCTATTGACGTTGAGGCTCCAGCGACTAGTGAAGCCACAGCTAAACCTACAGAAAATACACCTGCTACCCCTTCTAGCGAGACTGCTACAGTATCAGAAGCACCAGTAGCTACCTTAGAAGTTCCTTCAACAGAAACAGTCTCTGAAAAACCAAGCTCTGAAGTGACAAGTACAGCTAGTTCGGAAGTAGCGCATTCTGAAACTGCACATTCTGAGGTAATTGCAACGACTAGTGAGAGTGTTACAGCTGAGAATGCGTCACCTGTCGGTGATATCCCAATCGAAAATACCACAAGAGGAACTGACCGTTCTGCCTTTACTGAAAAAAGGAATGGATTTGTTACCGAAAAAGAAGAACGCATTGAAACAGAAAACTATTTAGGTAGTCTTATTACCACAAGACATCCTTATTACGTAACTTATTACTACGATAACAACGGTAATAAGCTTATGGGATGGCAAGATATTAATGGAGAACGCTATTATTTCAAAAAAGAGCGAGAACATCCTGGTTTCGAAACCATTGATGGAAAACTCTATTACTTTACAGATAGTGCACGTATGCTCCATGATGAATTTGTTGAAGAAAATGGTCAAACTTACTATCTAGGTAGCGATGGCGTGCGAGTTTCTGGCTTACAAGATATCAAAGGACAAACCTATTACTTTAATCCTGATAGAAACGGCCAACTTAGCTACGGCTTGAACGTGGTTGGTGACAAGCTCTATCTGTTTGGAGATGCTGGCAAAGAAAATGCAGGACAATTAGTTAAAGACACACATCTCAACAACGGTGATTTCAAACTCAATATTGATCCTAATGGTATCGTTACAGTGGCAAATAACCATCCCGCTTTTCTACAAGATAATGGTGGTCACTGGTACTATATGGATAAAGATGGAAAACTTATGACTGGACCACAAACTATTGATGGTTTGACCTATTACTTTGATTCAAATGGTAGACAGGTCAAGGGGGAACGCCGTAAGGTCAATGGTAAATCCTATTTTTACGACCCAGATAACGGCGCCCTTGTGGCGAACCGCCTCGTCACCTTCAAAGCTGGACGATTCATTCCTGAAGAAAACTATGCTAAAGAAGTAAGATTTGACTTTGCTCCTTATGCAAATTATGATAACAATGAACATCCTGAACTCGAACGGTATTATCTTGGTGCCGATGGCCTACCAGTCACAGGATGGCAAACCATCAATGGTAATAAGTACTTTTTCCAAGATGATGGAAATATGGTCGTGCACAGATTTTTCAATAACTATTACTTCTACAATGATGGAACTATTGCTAGAAATAAACGATTGAATATTCCTACACACTATATTACGAGAGAATTTCCAAATATCTATGAATTTGATAATGATGGGGTTGGTAAATTCATTTCTAGTGATTTTAAGGACCTTCGACAAAAGACTGCTTATTTTGTCCAAGATAAAGATGGATACTGGCGTTACTATAATGAATATGGATTTCCTGTCGTTGGCCCTGCAACTATTGATGGCTACGACATGTATTTCCATTTAGGAACTCATAGACAAGCTAAGGGAGAGCTCGTTGATATCGATGGAAGGGTTTACTATTTTGATAAAGATAACGGTCGAAAAGTCAAAGATACAACTTTTGATTTCGATGGTAAGACCTATGTGGCAGACCAATCTGGTGTCCTCAGCATTAAAAGTCAATCAACTGAACGAAACCGCTATATCAGTGATTCCGAAGGTAACTGGTACTATGTCAATGACAAGGGTTACCTCCTCCTTGGTGCCCACACCATTGATAACGTCAACGTTTATTTCGGCACCAATGGTGTCCAATACAAAGGCCATTTTGCTCCTGATAATCACTATTACGATAAAGATAACGGTGCTTTAGTAACAGATAGATTGGTTGAGGATGGCGGCAAAGAGTTTTATGTTGATGAAAAAGGAAAGAAGTTTCACGGTACTAAATATTTGGACGGAATTCAGTACTACTTTAGATACGGCGAAAAAGTGAAAGGTGAGTTTAATTATCCATACCGTGGTGATCATTATTATGACAAAGAGACTGGTGCCCTTGTAACCGGAAAATACTTCGAACATAAGAATAACTGGTATTATGCAAATAGTAAGGGAAATATTCTGACTGGTAGAAGAGTCATCGATGGAAAGCATGTCTACTTCTACGATGATGATTACGGACAATATAAGGGTATACAAGCTAAAGATAAACTCATCATTTTAGGTGGTAAGACTTACTATTATCTTCCTGGCTCTGGTAATCGTGCTGATAATGTAACCTTGACAATCAATCACGTTACTTATTACTTCGATAATGACGGGGTTGGCCATATCCTTCGATAGTCATTTACAAGTGACTATGAACAATTACCCAACACAAAAGGAAGTCGACCAATTGTCAACTTCCTTTTTCATATCATCAATCACAATCATACAAATAGAACCCAAATATGAACAATTCTTAAACATTTACGATTATCTTGTAAAAAAACTTGTTTGTCATAAAAAAAGTATTATAATAAAGATAGGTGAGCATGTAAGCGTTTTACTAAAACGTTGAAAGTGTACTACAGGGGATTAGGATTAGGAACTTGGCTTTAGACTTCTAACGTCAAAATAATTTTTTATGCATGAAAACTGGTCCTTAGGCACTTTGGCATGAGAATCTAAGGCTCTTTTCATACACACATCTGTCTATAATATAAAACTAGAGCTTTAGAGAGAATGCCTCAAATAAAAGCTCTAGTTTTTTGTATTTGAAGACATGTGCATAGGCTGGATTCAATAATAAAACGAAAGGAGAGAAATAAAAGTATTAGGATAAATAAGTAAGATCACCTGTTTCTAGATATAAATTATACAGCATAAGCATATTCTCCTTGCACACATTTGACGTGCTCGCCTATAAAATCGTCTTATGGCCATACCCTGAGAGATTTAGATATGGGGCTCAGTCATTTTAATGGATTTGCTCACTTTTAACATTCTTCTGACGGCCTAGCTCCTTTATGTTACACACCTAAACATCGGTGTTCATTTTTGAAGGGAGTCTATTATGAATACTGAAATGAATTATCATTGGCAAATGTCCAAGAAACACGTCGTAGCACTTTCTTGCGCAACCGCTCTAGCTACTTTTACTTTAGTCGCACGCCCTACATTTGCGGATGAAGTAAAAATACCTGAAGCTACAGGTCAACCAACTGAGATTCTTGCACCTGCACAAGAAACTGTAGTAACTAATGTAGAGGTCAAAGCGCCTACTACAAATCCTATCTCAACTAATGCTGAGCTACCTACTAGTACAAGTACGGTTCTTAGTGAAGCTCCTAGCAGTGAAGTCGCATCATCTGAATTGGCAAGCGAATCACCAGTAGAAATCACTTCTGAACAAGAAATTAGCAATCAAGATAATGAGGCCAATAAAGCTATATCTATTAAAACGGCAACTTCAGAAGCCTCTACTACAAAAACTTCGGTAGAAAAAGTCAATGAACCTATTCCTGTCGAAGAAACAAAAACACCTACAAAAAACAGTGAACAACCTGCCCCAATCGATGAAAATGAAAAGCCAGTCACACCTTCTGTAACACTTGAAAATGCACCTCATATTTCTGGTGGACATTATTATAGTGATGATAATGGTAACTGGTATTACAAGGATGCAAATGGCAAAAATCTTGTCGGGCTGAACTATGTGGATAATGTTCCTGTTTACTTTAGCCAAGACGGTATTCAAATCAAAGGTGGTTTTGCAGAGGATGGCCGATACTATGACAAAGATTCTGGTGCTCTTGTAACCAAGGCCTTTAAAGAACTCTTAACTTATATTGGTCGTGATGATATCAACGGTCAAAACATTTATACTACTGATTGGTACTACCTTGATGCCGACGGACGACCACTTAAAGGTCCTCAAAATCTTGGTGGAACAAACATGTACTTCTTCCCTAACGGAGCACAAGTTAAGGGACGTTTCGCACCTGACGGACATTACTATGATAAGGACTCTGGTGCGCTCGTAACTAATAGCTTTGTTCATGTCTACAACTGGAATTATCAAAATCAAGACGGAAAACGTGTGAATCACTTTGTCATCACTGTTCCAAATAATTCAGTCGTTGGACCTAACGGTGAAAACCAATTTTTAGATATGAGTCATTACCCACTTTCTAGCAATGATTTGAATCGCGAAGATTTCTACTATTACGTAGATGACAAGGGAGATAAACTAACAGGACCTCAAACCCTAAACGGCATCCATGTCTACTTCGACCAAAATGGTAGACAACTTAGAGGTGAGTTTGAATTTGACGAAGATGGTACCGTTCATTATTACGATGCTAAAAACGGTGCACGCGCTGAAAATACCATTGTCAGAACCAACACTGGTGCCTTCAAATTCGATGCAAATGGTAATGGACGTTTGATGGGGCCTGGTGAAGAAATAGATACTCCCGTCACTCCTACAGTCACCCTAGACAAAGCACCACGAGTTTTTGGTGGTCACTATTATAGTGATAACGAGGGCAACTGGTACTACAAGGATACAAACGGTAAAAACCTCATCGGTCTCAACTTCGTCGACAACATTCCAGTCTACTTCGACAAGGATGGCAAACAAGTCAAAGGACGTTTTGCAGAGGATGGTCGCTATTTCGATAAAGACTCTGGTGCACTTGTAACAAAACGCTATCTTGAAACTGAAGATGGCAACTGGGTTTACGTCAATGATAAAGGTGATAAACTCAAGGGAGAACAAACTATCGATAGTGTTAAAGTTTACTTTGATGATTTCACTGGTATACAAGTCAAGGGACATTTTGCACCAAATGGTAAATACTATGATAAAGATTCTGGCGCTCTCGTAACCAATGCTTTTAAGGAAATCTTAACTTATATTGGTCGTGATGACATCAACAATCAAAATATCTATACTACTGCCTGGTACTATCTCGATGCTGATGGTAAGCCATTAACAGGACCTCAAACCTTTGGAAATAGTCACTTTTACTTCCTTCCTAACGGAGCACAAGTCAAGGGACGCTTCGCCCCAGATGGACACTATTATGATAAAGACTCTGGTGCTCTTGTCACTAATAGCTTTGTTCATGTCTACAATTGGAATTACCGAAATCTCGATGGTGATCGTATCTTCCACTTTACGATCACCATTCCTGGAAATGATATCGTAGGTCAGGATGGACAATATCCAAGAGAAAGTAAAGATTTAGATCGTGAAGATTTCTACTATTATGTTGATGCTAAAGGGGATAAACTGACAGGACCTCAAACCTTAAATGGCATCCATGTTTACTTCGACCAAAACGGTAGACAACTTAGAGGTGAATTCAAATTTGATGATGACGGCACAGTCCACTATTACGATGCTAAGAATGGTGCACGCGCTGAAAATACCATTGTTAGAACAAATACTGGTGCTTTCAAATTCGATGCTGACGGTAATGGACATTTGATGGGACCTGATGAAGTATAAGAATAGTATTCAAATAACAACTATTGATATCGCATAATTACTCTCATTTAGAAATCGCTAAAAAGGAAGTCGACCAACTGTCAACTTCCTTTTTCATATCACAAGTAAACTTTTTATTCTACTTTAAGAAAACTTTAGGTTTTGATTTATATACTATAACCATCCTAAAACTTTTCTTTTTCATAATCTCCTAAATCCAGGGCGCAGGTCCTGGATTTTTTTGTGCGAACGAAATATTATAAAATTTGAATCACAGCTTTTCTTCTTTTGCCTGACGGACCATCTCTAGGAAATAAGCATGAACCCTTGTATCACCCGTTAATTCTGGATGAAAAGAGGTCACTAATATCTGCTTCTCTCTAGCTGCCACTATTGCCCCATTGACTTTAGCTAGAATCTCCACTTCTGGTCTAACAGCTTCAATAATTGGCCCGCGAATAAAGACCATGGGAATCTCACCAATTCCCTTAAAGTCAGCATCTGTGACAAAACTTCCCAGCTGACGACCATAGGCATTTCTGGCTACATTTATGTCCATGCTAGCTAAATGTTTTGTTTGGTCTCCCACTATAGTTTTAGCCAACAAGATTAGGCCTGCACAAGTTCCAAATACAGGTAGTCCTGCATTAATTTTCGTCTTAATTGGCTCAAACAAGTCTAAATCATGCAAAAGTTTCCCCATGACTGTCGACTCGCCACCCGGTAGAATGAGCCCGTCTAAATCAGTGTGAGCTTCCCAATCCTGTCGATTTCTGATTTGAACTGTTTCAACTCCAAGTTTTTTCAAGACCTGCTCATGTTCCGTAAAAGCACCTTGCAAAGCCAGTATTCCGATTTTTGTCATCTATTTTCCTCGCTCTGCCATTAAGATGTCAATTTCATCCTTATTGATACCAACCATGGCTTCACCCAAATCTTCTGACACTTGCGCCAAAATGTCCGGACGATTATAGTTAGTCACTGCCTTGACGATTGCCTCCGCACGTTTTTTGGGATCTCCTGACTTGAAAATCCCTGAACCAACAAAGACACCTTCAGCACCCAACTGCATCATAAGCGCAGCATCGGCAGGCGTCGCTACACCACCAGCCGCAAAATTGACAACTGGCAACTTGCCATGTTCGTGGACATAACGGACCAAATCAATTGGCACCTGTAAGTCTTTCGCAGTAATATAGAGTTCATCATCTCTGAGATTTTGAATACGGCGAATCTCTTGATTCATGAGTCGTAAGTGGTGAACAGCTTGGACAATATCACCAGTACCCGGTTCACCTTTGGTACGAATCATTGATGCCCCTTCAGAGATACGGCGAAGAGCCTCACCAAGGTCCTTGGCCCCACAAACGAAAGGCACATCAAACTTCGTTTTATCCACATGAATAAGGTCATCGGCTGGTGTCAATACCTCGCTCTCGTCGATATAATCAATCTCAATTGCCTGCAAAATCTGTGCTTCCACGAAATGACCGATACGCACCTTGGCCATAACTGGAATACTAACAGCGTCCTGAATTTCCTTGATCATCTTAGGATCACTCATACGTGACACACCACCCACCGCACGGATATCGGCCGGAATGCGTTCCAAGGCCATGACCGCTGCCGCTCCTGCCGCCTCAGCGATACGTGCCTGCTCAGGGTTTTGAACGTCCATGATGACGCCCCCCTTAAGCATCTGTGCCAAATTTTTGTTTAAGTCGTAACGATTTGTCATTGCAATCACCTCATATGTTTTTATGACCCTTATTTTACACAGGATGATTTTTGAAAAAAAGAGTCTATTTCTCGAACTGTATGGGGACAATTACTCTTTCAATCATATCTATAGACGAAAAAATAAATAAATTAGGAAAACTCTTTTATAGGTTATAACTATCACAACTATAAGCATCTTTTTATAAGAGTATGGTATTTTTGTATCCGTTTTCTATTGAAGTTATTAGAAAATAAGATTAAAATATAATCGTAAATTAATTTTTGGTATTCATCTTGTTTTATATGTCACATCATGAATTTACCAAGTCACCATATAGGGGGGAAAATTATGGAAAACAAAGTTCGTTTCAAACTTCATAAAGTTAAGAAACATTGGATCACAATCGCTGCCTCAAGTTTGGCTATCGGGGCTTCACTAATTGGACTAGGACAGGTCGGAGCCGATGAAGTCAAACCAGAAACGACTGCTGTTAACAGTCCTGAAAATGTCGTCTCCGACAGCAATCTTGAGACAAGTGCTAGCCTCATTACAAGAACCGAAGTGGCTCCAACGAGTACTGTTGTCGGGAATACTTCTAGTGAAGCAGTCTCTACTGACACTACATCTACTAATGTGGCTAGTCAGCCTGCAGAAGCAACTGCTACACAGCCTGCTAACGAGACTGATAAAAAGGTTGAAACCGCTCAATCTAGTGAAACAACTATTGCTGATAGGAGCGCGGAACCTGTCACCGACAAGCAAAATACAAATGAAAATAAGTCAGAGATTACTGAGGTTAGTGAGCATCCATTATCAGGACAAGAAATCTCTATCACTCAAGGAAAATTCACATCCGACGATCAAGGCAATTGGTACTACACCAAGGACGGAAAAAAACTCACTGGATGGAATAATGTAGAAGATCGCGAATACTATTTCCAAGAAGATGGAAAACAGGTCAAAGGCCAATTTGTTGAGGTAAATGGAAAGAACTATTATTTAGATGACCATACTGGTATGCTCTTAGTCAATTGCTACCTCGATAAAGATGGAAAACATTATCAAATAGATGAGAATGGGGTTGTGACAGAGAGAACTAAACTGCCTACAAACATTACTGGTGGACATTTTGAAGCCAATGATAAAGGGGAATGGTCTTATATCACTTCACAAGGTGAAAAATTGACTGGTTTCCAATATGTGGACGGTGTTGAACTCTATTTTGACAAAGATGGGAAACAACTCAAAGGTCAAGAAATCACAGTTGATGGAAAAACATATTACTTAGATCATAACACCGGTGCCCTTCTCAAAAATTCTTACCGCAATTGGTCTGAAAAACAGATTATCCCACGGTATAAAACAAACTACATTTACCATACTAGTTACTTCAACCGAGATGGCATACGTGCCACAGGTCTCGTTAAAACAGCAGCTGGTTTCATTCACTATTTTGATGAAAATGGTGAATTGCTTAAGAATGTAGCGGTTAATGTAGGAGACACAACCTATGTCTTTGGTGAGGGAGGACGACTAGCTCGAAACTCCTTTATTTGGGATAAGGTAGATTTCACCTTCCCTGAAAATGTTAATTTTTATTATGGTGATGAAAAGGGCCACGCTGTTAAAGGACTTCAAACCATTGATGGTTACCAACTTTACTTCGATAAAGACGGTCGTCAAGCAAAAGATAAAATTGTTCAAATTGATGGTAAAACCTATTACTTTGATAAAACCAACGGACGTATGGTTAAAAATCAATGGGCCTCAGTCAATGTTGGTGGAATTAGTCCTGCATCAAAGGACTACCGTTCATACTATCTCGGAGATGATGGCGCTGCTGTGACTGGTTGGCAAGATATTGATGGAAAACACTTGTACTTCACTGAGACCGGTCTCTATGCACATAATGGTATCTATTCAATCAATGGTAAGAATTATCTATTTGATCCTAAGGGACAATTAGTCAAGGATGCTTATGGCGATGTTGTTAAGCCAGGGTTTAAAGTGAGGTTTAAATATACCTACCGAACTAATGCAGATGGCGAAGTCCTAACTGGTAAACAAATTATCGATGGAACAGAGTATGTCTTTGCTTCAGATGGTCATGTTGTCGATGGTGTCATAGGTTATAACGGCAAACTTTATCTAGTCAAAGATAGTAAAATACAAAAAAACTATTTTGGAGCCTTCTTTTCTAAAAACGAAATTTTGGGTGGAATTAATTTCACTGGAATCTATGGAACTGATGAAAACGGTGTCCTCCTAGAGGGTGTCCAACGAGGCTTAGATGGTCAACTGCACTACTTCCAACCAAAGGTGGAAAGTATTAACAAGCCTACGTGGAAAGAAATCGATGGCAAGCGTTATCGTCTAACAAAATGGTATCTTCCTGAACACCATGCTGGTATGTACACCACTATTATCCTCACTAATGATACTTTGAAAGTCGATGACAAGACCTATACGATTGATAATGAGGGAGTTGCAACTGAGTTTACGGCCAAAAACCAATTTATTCGTGATGACAATTGGAACTGGTACTACTACGATACTGATGGCAAGGTCCTAACTGGTCGTCAAACCATTGATGGTGTTCAACTCTACTTTGATGCTAACGGTAAACAAGCTAAAGGTACTTTGATTGACATTGATGGTGACACTTACTACTTTGATAAGGATAGTGGGGCTATGTGGACCAATCGTAGTCTAACTCTCAATGGAATGACCTACGAAATTGATGATCAAGGACGTGTGACATCGTCACTTCGAAATACCTTTGTTCAAGATAAGGATGGTGACTGGACCTACCTCAAGGATAAAGGGCAAGTAGCTACTGGATGGCAGACTATTGACGGTGTCCAACTCTACTTTGATGGCACTGGAAAACAAATCAAAGGTGAACGTATCCTTATAGATGGAAAATACTACTATTTCGATAAGAACAGTGGCGAACTTCTCCGTAATGCATTCCATTCCTTTAATTCATATATTCACTACTTTGGCAATGATGGAGCACAAGTTTTTGGCTGGTACACAATAAACGATTACCGTGTTTACTTTAAGGAAGACGGTCTACAAGCTAAAGATAATGTCCTTTTAATTGACGGAAATTATTATTATTTCAATCAAGATGGCCAACTTCTTGTTAATGGTTCCGCTAAATCATATAATAGTTTATATCTTGCAGATTCAGAAGGAAAATTATTAACCGGTTGGAGAGAGATTGACGGTAAGACCTATTACCTAAATCCAAGCAAACAATATCGCTACTCTAACACAACAGAAACCATAGACGGAAAGACTTATCTTTTCGGTTCTTACGGAGAATTGTTACGAAATGACACTAACTACGGACACGCTTCGGATGAAAATGGAATCGTTCGAACAGGATTCTACCGTACTGATAAAGGCTACCTCTGCTATCTTGAGCCAAGAGTAATCTCTTACTACCAACCAACTTGGAAGGAAATTGACGGTAAGCTCTATCACTTCGAAAAATCAACTTCATTAGGTAAAGACCTTAACGGTTCTCCAATCACAACCAATGCAACCCTTGAAAAAGATGGCAAAACTTATGTCATTGATGAAAATGGTGTGGCCACTGAGAAAGTGAATTAAAGGGTAAAAGCCTAAAACTTTTCTTTTTCATAATCTCCTAAAATCCAGGGCTCAGGTCCTGGATTTTTTTGTGTAAACATCTACTTCTCTCAAACGTCACTACTGCAGTATTAATTGAAACTATAATTATGTATGCGTTTTCTATTGAGTTTGTTAGAAAATAGGGATAAAATATAATCGTAAATTAATTTTTGGCATTCATGATGTTTTTTATGTCACAGCATGAATTTACCAAGCCACCATACAAGGGGGAAATTTATGGAAAACAAAGTTCGTTTCAAGCTTCATAAAGTTAAGAAACATTGGATTACAATCGCTGCTTCAAGTTTGGCTATCGGAGCTTCACTAATTGGACTAGGACAGGTCGGAGCTGATGAAGTCAAACCAGAAACGACTGCTGTTAACAGTCCTGAAAATGTCGTCTCTGACATCAATCTTGAGACAAGTGCTAGCCTTATAACAAGAACCGAAGTAGCTCCAACAAGCACTACTGTTGAGAAAGCTTCTAGTGAAGCAGTATCTTCTGACACTACATCTACGAATGTCGCTACTCAGCCAACAGAAACAACTGCTACACAGCCTGCTGACGAGACTGATAAAAAGCTTAAACCCGCTCAATCTGGTGAGACAGCTACAACCGATAGAAGTGTTGAAACCACATCTGAAAAAAGCGATAACGTAACTCCTTCACAAGAAACACCTTCCCAAGGTGGCAAGTTCACTTCTGATGACCAAGGCAACTGGTATTACCTAGACAGCGAAGGCCACAAACTAACAGGCCCACAAACCATCGACAGCTTTAACCTCTACTTCCATGACAATGGCATCCAGGCAAAAGGTGAAAAGGTGACCATTGATGGCAAAGACTACTACTACGACAAAGATAATGGGCGTAAAGTAACTGATACAAGCATTGAGGTAGACGGTAAAACCTATTTAGCAGATGCTGATGGCATCCTTACCGAAAAAACGCAACTACCAACCCAGGTTGTAACTGGTGGTCATTTCCAATCTGATAACCAACAAGACTGGTATTACTACACTGCCAATGGTGAAAAATTGACGGGTTGGCAAAATGTTGATGGTGTCATCCTTTATTTTGATAAAGATGGTAAACAAGTCAAAGGACAAGAACGAGAGATTGGTGGAAAATACTATCGATTCGATGAGAATGATGGTTCTCTATTAACGAATCAGTGGCATCACACTTCAATTTTCAATGGCTATAGGACAGAACCTCAATATACAACTTATACTAATTACTTAGGCGAAGATGGTGCTGCATTTATTGGATGGCATACCATTGACAGTAAACGTTATTATTTCAAACCTGACGGACTTTTGGCTAAAAATGATACTGTCACAATTGATGGGAAGATTTATCTTTTTGATTACCAAGGACAATTGGTCAAGAACAAATATGGCATTGTTGAAACTCCTTCAATGTTCCATGCAAACACTTCTACCTACCGTACCAATGCTAACGGCGAAGTCTTAACTGGTAAACAAATTATCGATGGAAAAGAATATATCTTTGCTTTAAAGGGTCAAGTTCTTGATGGTATCATAGGTTATGACAGCAAACTTTATCTAGTCACAGATAGTAAAATAGAAAAAAACTATTTTGGAGCCCTTTTTTCAAAAAAAACATTTTGGGGCGGGCCTAGTTTCTCTGGAATCTATGGAACTGATAAAAACGGTGTCCTCCTCGAGGGCATCCAACGAGGCTCTGATGGTCACCTTCACTACTTCCAACCTGAGGTAAAAAGTGTTGATAAGCCTACATGGAAAGAAATCGATGGCAAGCGCTATCGTCTAACAAAATCATATCGAACAGAAAGATATGCTGGTATGTACACCACTATTATCCTTACTAACGACACTTTGAAAGTCGATGATAAGACCTACACAATTGATAATGAGGGAGTAGTGACTGAATTTACGGCTAAAAACCAATTTGTTCGCGATGATTTCTGGAACTGGTACTACTACGACAAAGAGGGCAAACTCCTAACAGGCCGTCAAACCATTGATGGTGTTCAACTCTACTTTGATAAAAATGGTAAGCAAGTCAAAGGTAGCCTAGTAGACATTGATGGTAAAACTTACTACTTTGACAAAGACAGTGGGGCTATGTGGACGAATACCACTCTCGAAAAAGACGGCAAAACTTATATCATCGATGAAAACGGTGTGGCTACTGAGAAAGTGAATTAAAAAGGAAAGACATAATATTTCTACCACTTTAAGAAAACTTTAGGCTTTGCTTTATATA
>UMIU01012543.1_pt1 | contig 28398 bp, 25 predicted proteins | sample 1965871 | NCBI WGS metagenome assembly UMIU01 (sample SAMEA4836132, study PRJEB28245) | human gut metagenome | biome: gut microbiome; material: fecal sample | place: Denmark | collected 2008
ATCTTCTTCACCGTGATGCCGTGATCTCCATCACCGAACTTGGAATCAATTTCGCTGAGCTCATCACTGTGAGCGATGAAGCTTTCCGCTGCACTGCTCAGCATCTCAGATAAAACCTGTTTGTCAATATTCATGACTACCTCCTAATGGCGCTTGCCACAGTTTCTCTTTACGCTTACAATAGCACCTCTTTACGACCGATGTCAATGGTTTGAGGGGCTGTATATACACGCGCCAAAACATTGTCTGAATATTGTTACATATGTAACTGATTTTGGTGAAAATGTTTTTGAATTTGAAAAAAAAACACCGAGGTCTGCGCCAGTTTCCTGGCCGTCTCCCGGTGTTTCTATTCGGTTACTCCATCTCGCGATACCGCGCTGCAATTTGGTCCGTAATGGGAACCAGGCGGCAATTTTCAAGGGAATATACCTGATCGCAGAGCTGTTCGATATCTTTATAACGGTGTGAAGTCATAAAGATTGTCTTGCCTTCCGCTTTCAGCATGCGGATGATGATTTTGACATCCTCATAAGTCTTGTAGTCCAGTGCGTTAAAGGGTTCGTCCAAAACCAGAATATCCTGTCCCTCCATAATGGCCTGGGCAAGCCCCAGCTTCTGCTTCATGCCCAGGGAATAGTTGTCCACCTTGGTTTTGTTATCAGGGTCAAGGCCCACCTTGCTCATGGCTTCTCGAATTTCCTTTTCTCCTATTTTGCCACAGATATCCGCCAGGAATTTCAGATTCTGAAAGCCGCTGTAGATGCCGATAAAGCCTGGCGAATTGATGAACACTCCCATATCTGCTGGAAAATCCCGCCCATTTGCACCGACCTGTTTTCCCCGCACAAAAACGCTGCCTTTGTCTGGTTTTTCAAAGCCGCACAGGATCTTAAACAGCACCGACTTTCCGCTGCCGTTTGCACCGACGAGGCCCACCGCCTTTCCTCGGTCTGCACACAGAGACACATCTTTAAGAATGGTCCTGTGGTCAAAACTTTTCGATACGTTTTTTACTTCGATATATGAACACATATTTCTATCCTCCTAGTTCAAAATTTTTTTGCCGCCCAGGGCAAACATTCCGATCAAAAACAGCGCGGTTAAAAATCCTTCTATGCAGAGCGCTGTCACCGCTGATATACCGCCTGCTGATTCCGGCAGGGAAATGCGCGCCAGACTGGAAAGGCCAAAAGGCAGATAGGATGCAAATACCCCCTGCAGCATGCAGAGCAGATTTCCGGCAAGCAGTACGAGAAAGCCCATGGTAATCAGCCTGGTAAATAAGTAAACGGCCAGCATAACCAGAAATTGCAAAAGCATATCCAGGAATTTCATAAGAACGGTATAAAGCAGCATTTTATATCCTGACGGTCCTGCTCCCAGAAACCCCGCAGCCAGCCACAAAAGGGCGTATAGGGCGAGAAACACGGTACCGGCTGATAAAATCCCCCTCATCACTTTTTTGCGGCTTCCCGTGCGCACGGTGAGAAAGATGGACTGATCGCTGACGCTGTGCTCCGTAAAGACCGCCAGAAGATAGAGTGGCGCACCGGTAGTGATCAACAGCTCGAGAAAGGGCAGAACTTGAAAATACCCTGTACCGTGTCCGGCAAACAAGGTGTACGCCCATTCTTCACCGGATTGCAGAAAACCGCCCGCCAGCCCTTTGGAAAGGGTCATCCCCGTCACCACAGCACAGAGAATCAGGAGATTTCGCCTGGTCATCAGCTGCCTGAGATAGTAAGCAGCGATGCCCCTGCCTCTGATCTGGCAATGGAGCAATTGCCTTCGCCAGGCAAATCGGACAGTCAAAGCCATAAGGGCGGCAATGAGTGCCGCAGTAATTCCTGTCACAGCAAAGCGATGAGGCAAATTATGATGCAAGATCAGCAAGTGATTGAAGCCAGTGACAGGCAGGCTCTGCACTGCCGAAACTTTAATCCATACGGCGGACATCAGATAAAGTGCCACGATGATTCCTACAGACCATCTCCGGCTGGCAAAGTGATTGATCCACGTGCAGATGCCAAATATCATCCAGCACCCTATCAACTGATAAAAGGTGCAGGCGATAAAGGTCTGTGCCGGAGTATTGAAACTTTGCTGCAGTACGGAAAACAGCTCCCTTTCTATGGTTCCCGCGGCAAGTTCCCAGTGATTGCCTGATGGCAGGCCAATGCCGGACAAAAGGATGGCTGCCGTCTGCAAGACAGTCAGCGATAGCGCAACCAGCCCGGTGCCAAACCATTTTCGCAGAAAATATTTGTGGTAGCTTTCAAATCGCAGGATCACCGGCTCTCCGTCGTCGTCTAAAAAAGAAAATGCGCTGAGCAGCACCATAGGCAGCATAAAGTAGGTCAGATAATAGTGGTCTGAAACCGCTGACAAAATATGTTGTTGATAACAGCTCACGCCATTGACCCTCTCTCCCAGGGAAAAGAGCAGGCAGCCGACAAATAAGGCGGCGGCTTTTCCATATCCCCATAAGCGGAAATTTTTCTTCATCAGAGCAATCATGACTGACTCCTAAATGTTCACGACGGTGTTTTTTCTGACCTTTGAAAGGAAAAAAACGCTTAGTAAGATGACGATGATCAAAACAGCCGGCCCTGCAAGGAAAGACATCGCAGATACGGCATCATCACTGATGCTGGTGGGGTCAAAGGCGACTACCAGCCTGTACTGCTCAAGTCTCAGGATAGAGAGAATGTAGTTTTCCAGTATGGAGTAGACAAAGGGTCCTGTGAGGATCACAAAGATATTCCTGCCGTACATGGCCAGCACGAAACCTAGGGTCATCATCAAAATACCCAAAATCCCCTTCCAGCAGGAGAGGATAACCCCATAGAGCAGCGGCATCTGAGTAAATGCCTTTAGAAAGACGTGATCAAAAGGATTTGAAAAAGGAACCACTGGCGCTTTTACATAAATGGCAAATACGGCTGACAGCATGTAGGGAATCCCAATCATGCAGAAGGCTCCCAGAGCATAGACGCACCACTTGACCGCCAGGTACTTTTTGATGGGCACCCGGGGCAGAACGTACAAGAGGAAGTTGTTCTTCCGCTCATAGTACAAGTTCCAGCAAAGGGGCACCACTGCAATCAGAGGATACAGCAGAGAAAACAATTCTGTTCCTACCTCCCACGCTTCCAAGTCGTACTGCAAGGCATAGTTTTTGTAGAGGGTACAGGACAGCACACACATGGCTGCTGTCAGAATCACCGTTGTAAAGATTACCGTCCGTAAGATTTTTCTGCTTTCCAGCTTTATCAAGTTAGACATCTCATTCATTCCCTTCTTTTTTTCACAGTATATCTGACTCGCCGTCCCACTTCAACAGGCAGGGAACAAAAGAGGGTTTTAGGGGAACAAGATTATTTTCGTTCCCTTAAAACCCTCGTTCATGCTCTTGATCACGGAAGGAGCAGGCCAAAGACCACATAATTTTTACCTTGAATCACTTCATTTCGCGTCAGGATTTTGCCGTGATAACGTTCTGTCATGCGCAGGATGTTATATAGGCCGAAGCCCCGATCCCCCTGGCTGGATTTTGTCGTAGCGCCCTTGCGAAACAGGGCCATAAATTCTGTATTGGACATGGCCGGCGCCGGATTGGAAACCAGCAGTTCCAGATAATCGCCTGCTTTCCTGCTGGAAATATAAATGGCGCTGCCCTTTGGCGACGCCTCGATGGCGTTATCCAACAGAATCCCCATGGCCTCGATCCATTCCGTTTCGGGAACCGCCGTCTTCTTAAAAAGACCGTGCAGCTGCAGCTCAATGCAAAGGTTTGCCGCCTCTGCCTGCTTCATCTTGTCAAATAACATGCCGGCGATGATTTTGCTGTCACAGGAAAGCAGTTCGCGGTCATTGGGGGTAAGGGAAACGCCTTTGGCAAGCGCTGCCACTTCTTGCTGTGCTTCTTCCAGGGTATCCGCCAGGGACACTGCGGTTTCAATGGCAAGCATACGGTTGTTAAACTCGTGCTGCCTGGCTCTGACCTGGGAAATCAGTTCCTCCACAATGGGCACATACTGTTCGATCATATGAATTCTCTTGTGCTCCTGCCCTCTGCGCTGATGAAAAAACAGCAGCACGCTGTCCAGCAGCAGAATTCCCAGCAGCAAGGTGACGATGAGCCACAAATGGGAAAGAATCTGATCCACATCAAAGGAAAGGACAGTAAGCACGGCTGCCAGTAAAATTGCCACATTGGCAGAAACAATCCAGACAGTAAAATCACCCCTCTGGACAAATTCACGGATCTGCTCCAAAAACGGCGTGCAAATGAGCAGAAGGACAAGGCCCAAAGAGAGGCCTCTGCTGCCTAAAAGGAGCAAAAAATCCCCCGCTCCGCAGACAGCAAGAAAGACAATGCTCAGGCACTTGACAAAGAGGTAGATGGAGAAAACCGCCATCGTCCCGCAAAAAACATGGCCGCTGCTCCTCTGACTGAAGAAGATACTGTTCATCAGCAATACTGAAAAAATAAGGAACAGCAGGTCGGCGATGCCGTCAACAGGCACGATCTCAAACCCCTGCACGGGAATGGAGACAGTTATTTTTTCCCTGACGGCAATCACATTCATCCTCGGTATGATAAAGAGAAGAAAAAGTATGGGAAGGAGCAGAAGGTCTCTTGTCTTTCCACTCGATTTCTGTCCAAAGACGCCTTCGCAGCAAAGAGCCACTATCACGGCATCTAAGCCTAAGGCTATCAGATTGGTAACGAGATTCATAACGACCCCCACAATGCAGGCTGATATTTATTTCCCACAGGGATTGGCTCTGCAAACCCTTTGAGAAAGATCTGCCGCCCAGGTTTATCAATTTTCTCAATATGTCTTTTGTTCACGATGTAACTCTTGTGACACTGAACAAACCCAGGGTCGTCCAATAGCGCCAGCATTCCCGCCAGTGTGTAACCGGAAATCATGTCTTCTTTGATGTCAGATATACGGCTCCTTGTGTGAACGGCCAACCTTTTTCCGAAGGCTTCCACGTAGGCGATATCCGGCACAGTGTATTCCAAAATAAATTGCTTCTGTTCAACCTGGATGGTTCTGGCCTGCTGGTTCATCTGTCTGGACAGACCCATGGCGTCACGAAAAGCGGCAGCAAATTCTTCCTCGTCGAAGGGTTTGACCAGAAAACTATAGCACTTTACATCGCGATAGGCGGAAAGTTCTTCCCCCGCCAGAGCTGTTTCAAAGATTATGGGCGTATATTTATATTCCGGCAGTTGGCGGAGCTGTTTTGCCAAGCTGGTCCCCTTGTAGTCTTCCAACTGAATGTCAAGGATAAAGAGGGAAACCTCATTGTCTTTTGCGTACTGCAAAGCCGCGCCGGCTTCTGCAAAAGAGACTACTGCCGATTCACTTGATATTTTGCTGATGTATTGGACGATCTTCTTTACTGCATTTGGATTGTCTTCTACTAATAACACGTTTCCCATAATTACACCTGTTCTAATATGTTCTTTGCTGCGACGATATGGGTGAAAATGCCTGTCTTGAGGGCTCCTGCCAGGGCCTTGGGGCTGACATTTGCTCCGCACACCCCCACGACGAACTTCCTCTTTGCGAGAATTTCCAAGGGAATCTGCATAGTGCACTCCATATCCGGCTTGATAAATCTTCCGCTGCTGTCGTAGTAATAACAGAGAAGCTTACCTACGGCTTTCTGCTCAATCAGACGGCTGCCATAGCTGGCCGCTGTGGCAAAATCGGGTACCGAAGGATAGTTTCCGATGTTGACAAAAGCAATTTTGATGGACTTCCATCCGCTTTCCATCTGTTTGTAACTGTCCAAGTCCTTCAGCCGCCTGATTTCCTCTGAGCTGTCCACAAAAGCCGGCGTATACCAGTAAACTGGTCTGCTGCCGGTACGCTCCGCAAAGATTCTCACGATTTCGTTAGAGTGATAGTCTCTGTTAAAGACGCCGCTGTTGCCCACCAGAGGGTAGATTGTGGTATGGAGCACCCGCTCCGGTGCCGTGCTCAGACGGTCCGCCACGGTTCCAATGATGGATCCCCAGCCTACGCCGATCTGCATACTCTCTGTATTAGAGAGCCCATCCACGATGCAGTCTGCGATATCCCGGTCAGTATCCACCACATTTTCACTGGTCTCGATTACCGCGCCGCCGCGAATCCCGTATTTCTCCTGCAGCCGGTCCAAAATCACTCTGCGTTCTTCAATTGGACTTTGTATCTGGATTTTTACAATGCCGAAGTCCCTGGCCTCCGTCAAATACCGGCTGACCAAGGGTCTGGAAATGCCTAAAGCACTGGCGATTTCGCTTTGGTTTTTATTTTCTTCATAATACATTGTGGCAATTTTGACGAGTTTTTCTATTTTATCATTGCTCAGTGCCATGACTTCGCCCCCATTCTCGGCATCATAACGTGATATTCTATCATTTATTATACCTGCCCGCGATGGGAAACTCAATGTTAACCTTTTAGGTTTTTCTGCGCTGGGTTGTCGATGACAGGGCCGTCTTCTTCAAATCGTGAACCGTGGCACGGGCAGTCCCAAGTCTTCTCGGCCTTGTTCCACTTCAGCGCACAGCCCAGATGGGTACAGCGGTGTCCTACTGGCTTCATCAGATTTTTTGCGGACTCAAGCCCGTTGATGAAGAGCTGGGGTTTCATCATGGATCGATCGGGCCGGAAGATTTCTGCCAGCTCCTTGTCCATATTCCCCGTCAAAACCATGGCCGCAGCCATAGAGTTTGTCATTCCCCATTTGTTGAAGCCCGTTGCGACGTAGAGCCCTTCTTTTTTCTTTGTGTAGCGGCCGATGTAGGGAATCCCGTCCAGGGTCATACAATCCTGGGTCGCCCAGGCTGCAGCTTCTTTACTCTCCGGGTAATAGGTCTTTGCTGCTTCCCGCAGTTCATCAAAGGCGCCGCATTTGGTGCCTGTCCTGGCGCCGCAGCCTCCGAGGATGAGGTAATCCTTGTAACTGCGGAAGGACAAGTTGTATAGTTTGTCGCCTTTTTGTCTATTGCCAATATACATTCCATTGACCTTTGCCGCATCCTTCAGCGCCAATACATAGGAACGCTGCTGATACATCTTCATAAAGTACATGCCGTATTTGTCCATAAACGGAAAATGCGTCGCGACGATCACTCTGTCAGCGTTGAATTTTACGGTACGACCCTGACCGTTGACAACCGTTACGGAATAGCCGAAGTGTTCCTTGTCAATTTTGGTTGCAAAGCTTTCCTCATAGATGGCCAAATCCGGCGCTATGGCAGAAATGAACTTCAGCGGGTTAAACTGGGCCTGCTGTGCAAACCCCACCGCAGCTTCAATCTTGTAAGGAACTTCCGCCTGTTCTGGGTAAATGGCTTTGCCGCCGATCTTCTCGACCGCTTCCACCTCATCGAGGATTTTCCCTTTGTCTTCTGTAGTATAGATAAAATTTGTCTTTTCTTCAAAATCACAGTTTATCTCTGCTGCCATCTTCCGATACTGTGCCAACGCAAGTTCATTTGCCCGCAGGTAAGCTGCCGCTTTTTCCTGTCCGAAGTCCCGGCAGAGCCCGCTGTAAATCAACCCATGCTGCGAAGTGATTTTTGCCGTGGTATTTTTTGTCACGCCGCCTGCAATTCTCCCTTTCTCGATAATGGCGTATTTGACGCCTCGCTCTTGCAGAAAATGTCCGCACAAGAGGCCGGCCATACCGCCTCCGATAATCAATACGTCTACCTTTTTATCGCTCTTTACCGTTTCAAACTTTGGAAGCTTTACGCCCCTTTCCCAAATCGAACTCATCTATATCTCCTTTCAAGCTTCACTACTATTCGTTCTAGTATTTTCTTTAGAATGGAGATTCATACGCCGGCTTGTAAATTTCTCTAAAAGTAGTATAATTATGGTAATCAACAAAATTACATAAGGAGGCTGATTCAAATGAAAAAGTATATCATTATAACTGGAAGTCCAAGAAAAGACGGTAACAGCGACAAAATTGCTGCGCAGTGTGAAGCCCAACTAAAAGCGGCCGGTCTTGAGACCGAGGTTTTCCGCATAGAGGATAAGAAAGTCGGTTCCTGTCAGGCGTGCGAATACTGTAAAACTCACGACGGCTGTGTGCAGAAGGATGACGCCTCTGCGGTGATTGAAGAACTGAAGAACTGTGCCGGTGCCGTCTTTGTAGCGCCGATCTATTTCGGCAGTGTTCCTGGCACCTGCAAGGTCCTGACTGACCGTTTCTATTCTATGTTCAACCCTGCCAAAGCCATGGCTGCGCCAGACCCTGCAAAGAAACTGGGCATCGTGCTCACCTGTGGCGGAAGCCCGGAAGAAGCGGTGCGTCCTGCCGGCGAGTTTATCAACACTTGCTTCGCCCTGGCAGGCTTTGGCGATCACAAAACCCTGGTATTCCCTGGCGAAAATCCAAAAGATGCCTTTGCCGGCAACGCCAACTATCAGAAACAAGTTGAAGAATTAGGAAAGTGGCTGGCTGAATAAGGAGACCTTTCCCAAATTAACGACGGACACCGATCAATCGATGTCCGTTTTTTCGTGGAGCATGCCTGTTATTCTTCTCTCCCTTTTCTCATATCGGCTAACTCTGTTTTGATTTTCCCCATCTTCTCTTGCGTCAAGTTATATGGGAGAATCATAACAATGCCGATGATGCCAAACAGGATAGGCAGCACACCATTTGCCATGTAGATAAATTGCACGGTATGATCCGCCTGTACCTCCAGCGATCCCACATAACCGCCCCAGTCCAGAAGCCATCCAACCAGATATGTGGAAAGTGCCACGGCTAATTTGATAGCAAAGGTAGCCAGTCCGTAAATCAGTCCCGGCGCTCTGATGCCGGTCTTCCATTCACCAAAATCTGCGACGTTTGGCATACAGCCCCAGATGTTGGCAAAGACACCGCTCAACGTCAGTCCTCCAAAGATTGCGGAAAGAACGACGAGAGTCGTGTTCGTTCCGGCAAGCAGAGATAGACCACCGCTGAGGATTGCACAGAGACCGCTGATGATGAACATTCGTTTATTGCCCATCATTTCAATCAGTTTGGGGACAAAGAGCAGGCCAAGTAATGGTAAAGTATACATGGTAGTCAGAATCATTGGAATCATATTCTCGTCGCCCAAATAATAGAGTGCGTAATAAGTAGTGAACGTACTTCGAAATGCAACGAAAGAATTGATGAAAAACACCATGAACAGAATACAGAGGGCCGGTTTGTTTTGTCCTATTGATTTCAAACTCTCGGAGAACTTTGCCGTGTTCTTCGGCGGTCTGATCCTTTCCTTCGTCCCCAAGGCAGCAACTGACGTGAATAATACGCAGCAGACAGCCACGATGATGCCCAGAGCCAGATAACCCCGCTTGTCCATGTTTTGATCGGACGTACTGAAATGGGTGATGATTGTCACAGCAAACATATTGAGCAGGAACCCCGCTAAATTTGCACCCCAATCTCTGAAAACGCCCAGCATTGTGCGTTCTTTGAGATCATCTGTCATCACATTTGACAGCGATCCATAAGGCATCTGGAACATGGTTGAAAATATGACATACAGCAGGTACATCACATATGCCCAGGCCAGTTTGCCAGTGTAAGACCATTCCGGCGCCACAAAACAAAGAGCCAAAAAGATGCCGTAGGGAATTGCGGCGGCCATCATATACGGTCGATAGCTGCCGTGTTTTGTCTTTGTATGATCTGCGATACTGCCCATAAGTGGGTCGTTGATCGCATCAAAGGCCGTGGCAATGAGGAAAATCGTACCCGCTGCCACAGAAGACAGGCCTAATATGTCAGTAAAAAAGGTCGTTACTAGATTATATGCGAACTGGCTGCCCAAATCTCCACAGCCGTAGCACAGTCTTTCTCGAATTGTCAGTTTCATACTTGCCTTCCTTTCTGCAATTTAATAAAACATATATGGAAAAGTGGGAACGCTGGCATTTATAGAGAGGAATTTACTCATGGTATTCAAATACTCATCTAATCTGCGGCAGCGGCCCTGGTCGTCCAGTTCTATGTACGAAATTTCCCGATTAGGATATCTGCCATGGGCACCGGCTTGAATCTGCTCCGCCGTGTATCCCCAGTCGGTTTCAAAGAGACAGTTGTATTCTGTAATGTAGATATGAGGATCGGTGGTTTGATAAAATACCTCGTCGTAGATAGTTCCGCCTTTCAGATGCCTGTCCAGCCATTCGTTCAGAGCGTCGTACTCCCTTCCCCGATAAATCCGCGGCATATCTGCCGGAGCAAAGGTCAGTTCGTGGACAAAATCTTCGGTTAAGACTTCCTTCACCTCCGGATTCCAGTAGTCAGGATGAACAAAAAAGTCCAGTGTCCTTTCAATCTGCCTTTTCAGGTCTTCTTCAGTGCAGGGTGCCTGGGACCGTTTCGCTCTTTCCTTGAATTGCTCAGGACTCTTTGCATCGTAGCAGAACTTTGGCAGTTCGATGCCAATCGCTTTATAAAAGCCTGCCGGGTCAAAGTGATCTTTGGCATAAGTAATTCTGCCATCTTGAATGTGCAGCAGAGTAGCAAATTTGCTCTCATACCACCCCTCCTTTCCGCCCCAGCAGACGCTGCCGGAACCTGTACGAAAGACCCAAAAGATGCCTTCATGATCCGTGCCGAGAGCTTTTGTATTTTCCCATTTCCAGTCGTTTCCTACTGTATGAGAAAGCCAGTCGTAATGCCACTTTAATTCATTTTTTCCTAAGTGCTGATACATTCCCGGCGGCGCATACGGGAGATCCAGGGAAAATGCTCCATCGAAGATTTCCTCGCATTCCTGCTGCCAGTAAATCGTCTCTGCAAACTGGCGACAACATTCCATGTCCTTTTCATTTACTTCAACTTTACTTTTTATAAACATTTTTTACTCCTTCCATGTGTACATATGACCCTTTTTTATGATAAACTAAATGCAAATAACTTATTTGCGAGGTGAATCCATGGAACTGCGCAGAATTCAATATTTTGTAACCTTGGCCCAGTATCTCCACTTTTCACAGGCTGCAGATCATCTTTATATTTCCCAGTCCTCTCTCAGCTACCACATCGCAGAACTGGAGTTGGAGCTGGGCGTCCAGCTCTTTGTCAGAAACAAACGCAAGGTTTCGCTGACAAAAGCCGGTGCGGAGCTGCTGCCTGTGGCAAGAGAAATTTTAGCAAAAGTAGATGAACTGATTTTGACCGCCGATGAACAGAACAAAAAGGATAAGGATTCTATGAAAATCCACATCTGCTTCGATACCTCTTCGCAGAGATTCGATCTCTTCGGTATCGACGCTGCAATTGTGAAGATGCGGGCTCTGTATCCTGACGCGGCCATTCGCTGCTCCCAGTCCTCTATGGAGCAAATACTGGACGGTCTCACCTGCGGCAACTTTGACGTGGGATTCGTCACCCTGCGTCACGGTGAAAAGCTGCCGCCGCAGTTTAACGTTCTGCCGATTCACATCGATATTCTATCCATGGTCTCCATCTTTGAAATTTCTTCAGGCAATTTAGCCAGTGCTTTTGACAATAGCCCACTTTTTCTCCTGGAAGATGATATTCGCTGGGGAAATACTATTTTATCGCTCTTCAAAGGGATGGGTGTTTCGCCACAAGTGAAATGGGAAAACAGCTTCGGCTCTATGTTGACCCGCGTGACCACAGGTGAAGGCATCACTGTGATTCCCCATTCAGAATTCGCAGCAGAGCGGCAGAGCCGGAAATCGCTGAAAGCACTCGACTTCCATGGAGACGAAGCAAAAATCTACAGTTGTGCCGTATGGCGTGAGGCAAATAGTAATCCAGCCATTCTTCCATTGATCAGCCATATTCGAAACGAAAACACCGATTTGATAAAAGAGGGATCCTTCTTCTGATTCCATTATAGTTTTCTTACTTTCAGGCATCAAATCAAATACGGGATTACAGTAATTGAAATTTTAGATAATATAGCAAAAGAGCAGCACGGCCATTCCTGGCTGTGCTGCTCTTTTTTGATAAAATAGTATAATACCTCATACCAGAACGCTCCAGCTTTAGCTGGTTGCGTTTACGGCTGAGCGACGGTGCCCCATGCGCTCGTTTCTTATTTTATTTAGACAATCTATTTAATTCACGAACAAGTTTCTTTTCTTCTCGCTGACCTTCCGTATATATTCCAACAGCAGCCGCCACAGATAGCGACCCAAAGAATAGAAAAGCACGCCGAAAATGACTGACACTACAAGGCTGAAGATCGGATGCAGCTCGAAGGTTCCGATCTGCACAATTGCAATGGGGAGATCGTATCCCACAAGATACCCGATCAATTTGACAAGACCAGCTATAGGCACAAAATAACCGCATAACTTTAACACCGGTGATAAAATGCCCAGCACTGGAATGACAAACATGCCGGAGAACCCTGCTGCTCCATAAAAGGCAATGACGGTCTTCCATTTCTGCCAGTTGAAGCCGGGAGTTTTGGAAATGCTTTCCCCCAAATATGCTTGTGCCAGATCTTTGGGGTTTTCCAATTTCTCTGTAATCTGCTGCGGAGACAGCCCTTCCTTTTGTTCCATCTCAATCATTGCGCTCTTGATCTCTTTGATGATATCAATTCGTTCTGATGTCGGCAAAGGTTTTAAATGTTTATCAAAAGTATCTAAATAAAGTTCCAGGTTTCTATCCATCGTTATTCTCCCTTCAAGTCAGAAATAGCATGCAGCAAATGATTCCATTCGCAAGACATTGCATCTAAATACATTTCACCTTTTGGCGTGATTGCATAGTATTTGCGGGGCGGCAGTCCTTCTGCAGATTCCTGCCAGGAAGACGTCAGATATTCTTCTTTCAGAAGTCGTCTGAGCAAAGGATAAATGGTACTTTCTTTTGCAGTTATGATAGGATATTCGTCCAATTTCTGCAGTATCTCATACCCATAGTGCGGTTTTTGGTGAATCATAAGCAATATGCAGTATTCTAAGGTACCTCGTCTGATTTGCGATTTCCATTCTTCTATATTCATATTGCGCCTCCATAGGTATATCGTACTACATAGTATATCTTTTGTCAATAGTACCTTTTGACACCAAAGTGATAATTTAAAAAGACACTCTCAAAAAAGAGTGCCTTCAAGGAATCTATAGCATCTATATTTTTATTCTGCAATTTCGTTCTCCGCTTCTTCCTGTGTAAGGAAATCCGCATCTTTTGTCTTGACACTGGGAATCAACCCCTCTGCAATTTTGTTTTTCCCGCGGCTTTTGACGTATAGGAATCCAAAACAGGAGAACACAACTGCGCCGATAAAGTTGACGAACATATCTTTCATGGTGTCGATCAGTCCGATATCCAGATAGCCGTCGATACCTAAATCCTTGCCGTTGATTGTAGTGCCTTGGATATTATCTATGGTATACGGCACATTGACTCCGTCAGGATTGAGCATCACCGAATTGATCCTATGAATGATAGTATCCTTCTGCATATCCATGTTGAAGAAATAGTCCATGCCGAACTCGAAAAATTCCCATATGACGCCAATCGTCATTGAAAAGCAAAATGCTACCATGGCCATAAATAGAGGGGAAAGCTGGAAGGTATATCGCTTGCTGCGGTTGAGCAGATCTACCAGCGAAAATCCGATGGCGGCAGCCAGAAAACCGTTCATGGTGTGAAGCATGGTGTCCCATAGAGGAATCCTTATGTAAAATTCCCTGATCTCGCCTAAAATCTCCGCGGCAAAGATGAAGAGAAGAATGATGATTTCTAAAGTCTTGGGCAGTTCCACTCGAAGCTCCAGCTGCACAAAGCTGGGAACCAGCAGCAGTACCAACGTAAGCCCACAGAGAAATACATTCTCGTAATTTTTATTAAATATTTGAAGGACCATCACCACGACAACTAATGCCCTCAGAATGGAGAACACGATGAAGGAGCTCTTGTGTTCCCTCAGTTCCCTGTGCATGGCCCTACGCATCACTCTGCATTTACGTCTAAATTTTCTCATTGATAACCCCCTTTTTCGCTATGTTAACATATTAACTGCATATGGTAAAAAAGGCAAGCAAATGATTTCTTGTGCAAAGTAAAACCGGCGCTTGTTGCCGGTTTCTATCTTGCCCTATTTAAAAATTCCTTTTAAATATCCGTAGCCTTCTTCTTTCATTTTATCAAAAGGTACAAAACGTAAGGCTGCACTGTTGATACAATAGCGGACGCCGTTTGGCGATTCTACCTCGCCTTCAAATACATGTCCCAGATGAGAATTTCCGACTCTGCTTCTGACTTCCGTTCTAATCATGCCATAGCTTCGGTCTGTTTTCTTGACCATCGACAGCTCTTCTATGGGCCTCGAAAATGCCGGCCAACCACAGTTGCTGCCAAATTTGTCGCAGGAGGAATACAGTGGTTCGCCTGTGACCACGTCCACATAGATGCCCTTTTCGAAGTGGTCCCAATAGGCATTTTGAAACGGCGGTTCCGTTCCGTTTTCCTGGGTAACGTGGTACTGTTCCTTTGAAAGCTTTTCTTTGATTTCCTCTGGGTTGCCAGGTCGTCTGTAATCGCCAGGGTTCACCAACATCGCCCTGGCTTCTTCCATCTTCTTTGGTGAGATGTGGCAGTAACCGCCTGGATTTTTGTCCAAGTAGTCTTGATGATAGTCTTCTGCATCAAAGAAGTTTTCAATGGGTTTGATTTCAACGGCAAAGTGCGGATAACGTTCCTGTTCAATGGCGGCCAACCTATAGATTGCCTCCTCACTGTCCTTGTCTTGTACATCGTAATAGATGCCGGACTGATACTGGCTGCCCACGTCGTTGCCCTGCCTGTTCACCGCCTCCGGGTCAATGACATAGAAAAATACATGCAGCACCGTCGCTAAATCTATTTCTGCAGGATCGTAATCCACCCTGACTGCCTCGCGAAAACCTGTCCTGCCGCTGCAGACCTTCTGGTACTCGGCATCCCCCTCTCCGCTGCCATTAGCATAACCGGCAGTTGTATGAACGACACCTTTTAGTTCTTTCATCAGCTTTTGTAATCCCCAGAAACAGCCGCCTGCTAGGTATATCGTTTTGATCATATAAAAAATCCCCCTTTCAATGGATAAATCGTCCATATGAGGATAATATACCCAAGGGAAGGGGAAAGTAAGCGGATTATTTACTTGGTTTCACTATATGCAACGTCTTCTGTCACATCAAAACGCACATCATCCTGAAGGCCAGACTTTGATCGAGTATCAACAAAGTCCTTGAGCATTTTTACTCTTTCTTTGATTGCAGCACAGATCGCATCGCACCGTTCCTCATCGATGAACAAAGATCCATTGACGATCTCTCTAAATTCTTCTTCGATATCCTGAAGCGCAGTAAAATCTAACCAATCAAAGCTTGCAACTAGTTTATGCTGCTCTTCGTGGTTGCTCTTAAACGGTTTGCAAAGAATCTTGGTTTGATTGTTAATCATTGCTTTTGGCTTGTTAAACCAAAGTGATGTGCCGCTATCGTAAATCGGCGCAACTCCCAAATATTGGAGGGTTTCTGCATTGCGAATGACACCAAAATTATTTTGATGCCTGTCTTCATTGGCAATCAGATAATCAAGTACAATCATACGATCCAGCGCAGCTTGTATGTTTGGGATTTCCAGCTCTGCACAGCAGTTCAAAAAGTGCTGATACCACGACAGATGATTTGGTTTTTTGCGCGATTGCATAATGTGCCATGCACTGATAAGCTCAGTCTCTGGTGTCACAAAATCTTCGCAGATGCTGTATGGATAGCCCTCCTCCGTAAGTAAAGAGTAGGACACATGCTCTATCCCGAGGCGTTCCATCAGTCTGCTGGCAAAGACTTCGTTATATGGCTCCTGCTGCGTTGCACCGCTTCCGCCTTTGATCAGGCAGCGTTTTCCTCCCCCAACGATTTTCCACTTTTTCTTTAGCCAGCCGTCAGAAGTGTTGTCGGGAGACATCAGGTCAAAATTCTCATCAGGTTCTTTGCTGCCAAACAGCAAATCCCCCATATCTTCAGAAAATGAATTTTGGAAGAAATTCACCTGCTCCCATTTCACTTCAGAATTTGCCGGACGAATCCAATACTGGTCAGAAAGGCTGAGCCCCATGCATTTCTCCAACAAAAGGCTAGTCCCAGGCATCTGCAAATCCCGCAGCGCCCTGTCAATGTCCATACGGCTTGCGGGTATCGCTCTGCTCGTCCACCATTGATTGAGGGCGGCTCTGTCCACATTGCCGTTCTTGATCGGAATCCCTACTGGTACGTGCTTCTCATTAAATACGCTTTCAATATGGGTAATCGTGCCAGTTGATTCGTCCATTGCAAACGATAATACCGATATGTTTTTGTGCATTAAGGTGTAATTTGCCATGAATTTTCCTCACTAAAGTCACATAATGATATAATTAAAGATGTCTTCCCTCACAGGGGTTTCGAGTGCATAAGTTATTTTTACTACAGGCTTGTCTGCCTTTTTCATCACCATCTCTTCAGGCTCTCCAATAGCATTCATTCTGCCAAGATAGTAAAACTCCTTTGAAATGGCATCATCTTTATTTCTTCTAACAAAAAGTTCAATAGTAACACCCGATTGCTTCGCGTTATAGATTGTCGTAATATCCTTAGATGACACTTTTCTATTTGCTTTAGAATACGCTAATAATTTCGAAGGACTAATAAATTCGTCTTCGTATGCAATGGAATCGCTGATATTTTCATCCTTATGGTAGTTAATAAATACAGGGAAAGTTTTCGTTTTTTCATCGAATTTATAACCACCTATATTTTGAGCTACCTCACCTTTTTCCCAATTCAACAGTCTACAAACATCCTCATAAGTATATTTTTTATATAGGCAAAAGCTCGTATTTTGATATCGATTACTATATTCCAATTTATTACGATAAAGCCCAAAAGCAATGATCTCCAACATCATCGTAGAGAAGACTTCTTTCTGTAACGCTTTCATAAAAGACTTTGAAATTTGATAATCGTCACCATCCTCCTCAATAAAAATACATTTACTGTACGTATTTTTTGATGATCCAGTATGAAATTGATTCGTCATCAGATTAACCAAATTGGTAATCATGTTTTCATCTAATTTGATGCCATGCGCTTCTAACATCCTATTTTTAAAGGCTTCAATTATCTTTTCTTTTTCATCAATAATCGTCTTTAGTAGCTCTAACTCATGTACTCGCTTTCCTGAAGCAAACTTTTTAGACACAAATTCTATCATCTGTTCTTCGTTTTCCTCCAAGGATATGCAATAGTCTTTTTCATATCTGCTTAGAAAGCCATGGTACGAGCCCATCTTATCAAAGATGCGCAGCACATCCAGAGTTCCATATTCGTCAAAATCTGTTAGATTAGGGATTCGTCCCAGTTTATTTTTTAAGTTGTAATAACATTCCTTTATCAAACGTGTAGAATTGAAATTAGCACTATCGATAGAAGCGTAGATTCGTTTTTTGGTGATTTCATCAAAATTTACAGTTGAACATCCTGGTATCATGCTGCTCCCGTTATTTAGAAGCTTTCTAATATTATCTTTATTGTAGGTACGATCTCCATAAAGTGCGATTGGAACCATATAGTTATTATTATAATTTCCGATAAAATCAATCACGGTAAGATACTCTTTGCCCTCTGCCTTTCTAAGTCCTCGCCCCAACTGCTGAACAAAGATAATTGCGGATTGAGTGGGCCTTAGCATGATGATTTGATTTACAGTTGGAATATCAATTCCTTCATTAAAAATATCGACAGTTAGGATATAATCTAAACTTTCTGCTGCATTATCAGCTTCTAATCTTTCTATTGCTGCCTCCCTAACCTCTTCTTTATCCTCACCACATAATGCAACTGTGCGATAATGCCTTCTGTTTAATTCACCAGAAAGTTGTTTCGCTTCTTCCTTGCGACTACAGAAAATTAGGCCTTTTACTCTATCCCCATCATGGCCATAATGTTCAGCAGTCTTTACAATCTTATCCACTCTATCTTTACAAACCAGTTTGTTGAAGTCAGTTACATCACTTACAATTTCACCATCAACAGTCAAATCTTGTATACCAAAATAGTGAAATGGCGCCAACATCTTCTCTTCAAGAGCCTTCTCTAACCGTATTTCATAAGCGATATTATAGTCAAAGGTTTTAAATATATCAAAATCATCGCTTCTTTCCGGTGTAGCCGTCATCCCTAATAGAAATTTTGGTCTAAAATAATCGATTACCTTCCTATATGTTGCAGCACCTGCTTTGTGAACTTCATCAATTAAAATATAATCGAAATGATCAGGTTGAAAGTTATATAGTATTTGATCCTTTGAAATCGTTTGGATGGTGGCAAAGAGATAATCGCACTTAAAGTCTTTACGATTACCTGTAAGTAAACCTGCATTAAGATTATATCCGAGCACGTTTTCGAAACTTCTCATGGCTGTTTTTGCAATGTTCTCTCTGTGTACAACAAATAAAAACTTTTTTGGAGCAAAGGCCTTTACATCAAAGGCACTTAAGTAAGTCTTTCCAGTTCCAGTAGCAGAAATTAACAATGCTTTATTCTTTCCGGCTTCTCTAAGTTTTGCTATATGCACTAGAGCTTCTACCTGCATTTTATTTGGAGTGATTTGATTAACTCGAAGAACATTTCCATTCCTAACTTTTTTGTTTATATCCTCACGAATCTTACTATAGTAAAAATATTCTCTTTCATATTGCTTGATCCAAGTTTCTGTAACAATCACTGCCTGTTCAAAAGTATTATTAAACTCTAAAAGTACACTTTTCATGATGGATCCATCCGCATAAGATGACAGTCTAACATTCCATTCCTTATTTTCGCTCAGAGCATTTTGTGTGAGATTACTACTTCCAATCAAAAATGAATAGGTACTATCCTTTTTCTTAAAAATGTACCCCTTTGCATGGAAATTACCATCTGTCATGATTCGTAGTTCTATATTTTTATATTTCAAGAGTCTACGTAATGCAACAGGTTGAGTAAAATTCTGATATTGAGAAGTGATAATTTTGCCCTTAATTCCTCTTTTTTCTAACAGGTCTAATAAATTTATAATAGATTGAACGCCACTATTGGTAATAAATGCAACAGAAAAATAAAACTCCGTACATTCTGAGAGTTCTGATTCTATCGTGGATAATACTTTTACACCCTGCTTGTAATCGTTTACAATTAAACGTGGAGTGAATTTGTCCATTGTCTTTGTAGATTCATCAACAAATCCGTTATGTAAGCCGTCTATCAATTGCTGTAGTTCATTCATACTAAAATCCCTTTTTAACTAGTGCATTAACAACTGGTAAATCTGCAGGAGCCCAGTCCAGGTCCTGTATATTCTCGATCGTCGACCATTTCATATCCACGTGTTCTTTCAAATTGATAACGTCATCTGACATTTTACAAATAAAACAATGCATTCGCATTTCAAAGTCAGAATACTGATGCTCAACCACATAGAATAATTCCATATCATTCTCAGAAATATTCACGTCCATTTCCTCAATCAATTCCCGATGTAGTGCCTGTTTGGCATTTTCACCAGGTTCAAGTTTTCCGCCAGGAAACTCCCATTTATAAGATACATAGTCATACTTACCTGCATTTCTCTGTGCACATAGAATCTTATGATCTTTCAGTAATATTGCACCACACACTTCTAAATGTTTCATTGAAATATCTCCTCTGCTAATTTAACACCTATGTTATCACACCCTGGTCTCATTACAAAAATTAAAAAATCCTTACTTAGTCAAAATCTTCCCAACTTTTGTTGCTAAGAAAATCTGCGACCGTTTGAGCATCTGGCATCTGATCTGAGATCATTTTTTCATTCAGATTCATCATCCCAAATATGTTAAAATACTTCGATCTCATGATCGGATTTTTTTTTGGGGGGATACTTTTCCTGAAATCCGTTTCATAAAACTTATCAACAATGAGGTACCTATGCCTAACTGATTTTAAGTCATACCCATAGCTTTCGGCTCTAGAAATAGCTATTTTTATTCTTTTCTTTTCAGATTCTGTAACAGGATCTCCAAATTCCGATTTAATATAATATTTGCCATCCTCAACGTAGGCAATTGCTGTTTTTAGAAGTTCACCAACACATCTCACGCTTTTCCTTGATACAGTCCAACGTCCCTATAATCTGTATATCCTTTACTTTCCGGATTATAATAATGATCCTAATTGACAACTTCATTTTTTCATTATATCACTATTATGCAGTTTTTTCAATCATCGAAGAAGTTAATTCTTGCGTATATGAAGTTATTCTCTTGTTTTTTTCTATTCAAATATGATATACTTGATTTGATAATGTAAATTACATTCTTTTAGAAATCGAGAGGTGACAATTGTGGAAGTAAGTTATAAAAAATTATGGAAAATCCTCATAGATAAAGATATGAAAAAGAAGGACTTGCAAGCCGCTTCCGGGATTAGCTGGGCTTCTGTTACAAAACTTTCAAAAAGCGAAAATGTAAGCATGGATGTCTTAATAAAAGTATGTAAAGCACTGGAATGTAACATAGGGGATATTATGGATTTAATCCCATCTGATGATGATTTTGACAAATGAGGTGTAAACAAGATGGCAAGTAAAAATAATTCGAAAGTTATTAGCGAAGCAAAACCACATACAATAAAAAAGTTTGAACTGATTGAAACATATATAAAAGCATGGGCGCAGATACTAATGCTAAATAGCAGTAGCTCAGGTATAGTTTTTATTGATTGTATGTGTAACAGCGGTGTTTATACAGATGATACCGGTAAAACCGTTTATGGGACTCCAATACGGGTTGCAAATGCTTTGCTGGATGTTGCAAGAACATATACAGACAAGCAGGTTCACTTATTTTTTAATGATTATGACAAACGAAAAATAGATGAATTAAAAAAACATCTGCCAGAAGATGAAAGAAATTTCAAAATTGTGACTACAACTCGTGATGGAAATGAATTGCTGAAATGGATAGGTCCACAATTAAACAAAAACAGCCATATGCATTTCTTCTTGCTTTATGATCCATATGATGCATCTATTGATTGGAGTGCATTATTACCTTTCTTCAAAAACTGGGGCGAGGTTCTTATTAATCATATGATTTCGGATACCGTTCGCGCAGTGCCACAGGTAAAAAAAGAAGAAAAGAAAAAGAAATATGAAATCACATATCAAGTTGATGATATTGCTGATTTAGTTCCGTTTGGAAGTGATAAAGCGGCTTATGAGAAGCGGCTACTAAAGATTATCGACACTATGAAGGAGTCCACAGACAGGCAATATTATGTTGCCGCATTTCCTTTCTTCAACACAAAGAACTCGCTTGTGTATGATTTAGTTCACTGCACCAGTCATGAAAAAGGATTCTCTTTGTTTAAGACAACAGCATGGAAAACCTTTGATGATAAATCCTCCGGAAAAAATCGACATGGTGAAGAAAACCAATTGACGTTTAGTTTTGATGGGAAAATTGACTGCCGACCAATTATAGATGAGTATTGCTACAACGTGAGTAATATTGCATCCTATGTACAGGATAATTTTAGTGGTCGAAGCGATGTTCCACTGGATGAGATTTGGGGGCTTCTTAATAGGCATCCCGTATTTCCGTCCGACGGCTACAAAACAGAAATCAAAAATATATTGAAAAATGATTATGCTGCAAAAGTTTCAAGACGCACCATAACATTTTCAGACAAGAGAGGTTAATATATGCCGGAGATAGAAAGCTTTATACAACGAAAAACCATGCTTTACAAAACAGGTGTAGAGTATGGTGATTATACAATGAATTTTGTGCAAGGATGCGCTCATGGATGTAAGTTTCCTTGCTATGCATTTTTGCAGAAAAAAAGATTCGGCCAAGTTGCAGATTATGATGATTGGTGCAAACCGCGACTTGTTTCCAACACACTGGAACTACTTGATAAAGAAATCCCAAAATTAAAAGATAAAATCAAATCTGTGCAGTTATGCTTTTCTACAGATCCATTTATGTATAGTTATGAAGAAATCGCAAATATGGCGTTAAATTCTATTAGGAAGCTCAATGCCAACGGCATCAAATGTACTATTCTAACAAAAGGCATTCTTCCGTTAGGTTTGTCGGAACTGTCCAAAGACAACGAATACGGCATTACGCTTATCTCTCTTGATGAAATATACCGAGAGCGAATGGAACCCGGTGCTGCACCATATGTGGAGCGATTGGCAGCCCTAAGAGCCTTGCATGATGCAGGCTGTAAAACATGGGTAAGCATAGAACCCTACCCAACTCCAAATTTGATAGAACAGAATTTGCAAGAATTATTGGCTGCTGTTTCTTTTACAGATAGAATCATCTTTGGCAGAACTAATTATAGTAAAGAAGCCAGTTCATACAAGCAACATAAGAAATTTTACAATGAAAGGGCGTCAGAAGTCATTTCTTTTTGTGAAGAACACGGTATTCAGTTTCACATAAAGGAAAAGACAATTACAGAAGGATGAGGTGGAAGTTATGGCTCTGTTACAAGACCTAATTCAACAGATAGATGATCCAGCACTTAGAGAAAGAATCCTACAGGAAACGAGTAGGCTGATCAAACAGAAAAAATTCGGATTGGTATTTGAGGAACATCTTCCGGAATGCACTCCTCTTTATAATATGCCAATTCATATAGGTTCAAAGGTTGCTTTGAAAACAGGATATGTCAGCGATATTTACACAGTTCTGAAAATCGAGGATAATACCGTCCTGTGTGACCGCCGTGAAACACACGAACAGGTGTCGTTCTCCATTGATGAACTTGTGGTAGTTGCAGAATTTGGAGAACCGATATATCCGACTTTACAGCAGATTGATTCTGTGGAAAATGCACCAGACAGTGACCTATGGCATACGCTGATTGAGGCTGATAACTATCATGCTCTTCAGCTATTAGAGTATCTATATGCAGGAAAAGTCGATTGCATCTATATCGACCCGCCATATAACACAGGTGCCAAGGACTGGAAATACAATAATGACTATGTTGACGGTTCTGATACATACAGACACAGCAAGTGGCTCTCTTTTATGGAAAAGCGACTAACACTTGCTAAAAAACTTTTAAATCCTGAAGAATCTGTACTTATTATAACTATTGACGAAAAAGAGTATTTACATCTTGGATGTCTGTTGGAAGAAATGTTTCCAGAGGCAAGAATGCAAATGGTAACATCACGAATTAATAAGAAAGCGTCTACTAGAGTTGGACAGTTCGCAAGATGTGATGAATACCTGTTTTTATTACAGTTTGGAAAAATGAGCATACAAAAGTCGAAACACTCTATGCTGGACGTGATAGACAACAGTAATCCTGATGCTAAAGAAACGAAGACCGATACTATTTGGAACAGTATGCTACGTCGAGGTTCAAGCGGCTCTTCACGGAGGGAATCGCCAAATTTATTTTATCCTGTTTGGATTGATGAAAAGAAAAAGAAAATAGAAGTTGTAGGCGAATCACTATCATTTGATATTGATAGACATGATATCGAGAAACTTCCACCAGCACCTGGATTGAAAGCCGTATGGCCAATTAGAACTGATGGGAGCGAAGGTAGATGGCAGCTCGGTTGCGATACCTTACGAACCTATTTAGAACAAGGCATTGCTAAATTGGGTGCTTATAATAAAAATAGAGATCAGTGGGCAGTAGTGTTCTTGAAAAAAAAGCAGAAGGAACAGTTGCGTGACGGAATTTTAGTCGCAACAGGCAAGAATGCTGATGGATCACTTATTTTAGAATGGAACGAAGCCGCAGAACAGGATAGAGAGCCTAAAACAATATGGGTGCGTGATTGGCATGATGCCAGCACTTATGGAACAAATCTCATAGATAAGATAATTCCAAAACGAAACTTTCCTTTCCCAAAATCTCTATATGCTGTAGAAGACACTCTTCGCTTTTATATTGGAAACAAACAAAATGCCCTGATTGTTGATTTTTTCTCTGGCTCGGGAACAACATTACATGCTATCAACCTTTTAAATGCAGAGGACAACGGATGTCGCCGATGCATTATGGTAACCAACAACGAAGTGTCTGAGGTTGAGGCAAAAACTCTTACAAAAGAGGGGCTTCATCCTGGAGATGCGGAATGGGAGAAGCTTGGCATTGCTCGGTATATTACATGGCCGCGAACTGTATATTCGATTAAAGGTCATGATTCGAATGGTACACCTCTAAAGGGAGAATATCTCGGCAGTGGAATTCCTATGGCTGATGGTTTCAGGTCAAATGCGACATTTTTCAAACTTAGTTTTCTTGATAAAACATCCGTTGCTCTTGGTCGGCAGTTCAAAGAGCTTCTTCCGGTTCTGTGGATGAAAGGCAATGCTGTTGGCAAATGTCCTGTTCTTATCACTGAAGAATTACCCAATATGTTAATTCTTCCCGAAAACAAGATGGCTGTTCTAATTGATGAAACTTGCTACTCAGAATTTGACACGGAGTTATCCAAATATACAGAAATTCAAACAGTTTTTATTGTCACTGACTCCGAAAGTGCCTACCGTGAAATGATTCGCGCCTATGACACTAAAGATTGCTATCAACTTTACAGAGACTATCTGGACAATTTCCGTATTAATACAGGGAGGTAAACATGAAAGTAGAACTATTTCCATTTCAAAAAAGAGCCCTCGCTGACATTCGCATGAAAACAGCTGAGGCATTAGGAAGCTACCACAGAACACACGCTCCGCAGGTGGTCTCTTTTACTGCTCCCACAGGAGCAGGTAAAACAATTATTATGGCTTCTTTGATTGAAAGTCTTTTCTTTGGCGATGAATCATATGCAGAACAGCAGAATGCAGTTGTTATTTGGCTTTCTGATTCGCCTCAGTTAAACGAGCAATCAAAGTTGAAAATTGATTCTAAGGCAGATAAAATCCGTCTTGGTCAGTGTGTAACAGTCAGTGAGGATTCCTTTGATAAAGAATTCTTCGAAGATGGTCATATTTATTTCTTAAACACACAGAAGCTATCTAAAACATCGAATCTTACAAAGAATGGTGATGGGCGTACATACACTATTTGGCAAACAATCGCTAATACAGTACGTGAAAAAGGAAATAGGCTTTATTTCATAATCGATGAGGCTCATCGTGGTATGCAGGGACGAGAAGCTGGAAAAGCTACAACAATCATGCAAAAATTTCTTAAAGGCAGCAATGAGGACAATATTCCTCCTATGCCAGTAGTCATTGGTATGTCTGCAACCACACAACGATTTAATACATTGGTAGAAGGAACCTCTTCTACAATTCATAAATCTGTAGTTACTGCCGAGGAAGTTCGCGCATCTGGTCTTCTAAAGGATAGAATTGTTATTACCTATCCAGAAGAAGGTGCAGCAAATAAAGATATGGCTATTCTGCAGGCAGCTGCGGATGATTGGAAAGAGAAGTGGGAACATTGGACGCAATACTGTTATGAACAGCATTATGCCTATGTGAATCCTGTTTTAGTTGTGCAGGTATTAAATGGCAGCGGCAGCAAGCTATCTGATACGGATTTAGATGATTGCTTAAGCAAAATCGAAGAACGTACTGGTTTTAAATTTGAAGCTGGACAAGTGGTTCATACTTTCGGACAGACGAATTCATCCATACAGATTAATGGTCTTAAAGTTCGATATGAAGAACCCTCCAGAATTTCCGAAGATAGAAATATCCGAGTAGTGTTCTTCAAAGAAAATCTATCCACAGGATGGGACTGCCCTCGTGCCGAAACAATGATGTCTTTCAAACATGCAAACGATGCCACCTATATTGCACAGCTTCTTGGGCGAATGGTTAGAACGCCAATGCAAATGCACATTCAAGTCGATGATGTTTTAAATGATGTCCATCTGTATCTTCCTTACTTTAATGAAGGAACAGTAAAGGATGTTGTTGATGCTTTACAAAGTGCTGAGGGTGGTGATATTCCAACTGACATTTATGATGAATCTTTGGCAGGTAGACGATTTGAAACACTAACTGTAAAACCAAGAAAAAAGGGAGCGACACAGCAAACTCCCGGACAAATGGCACTTGATGATTTCAGCAACAACAGCAACACAGCAACTTTAACTCCACCTGTCAATGATAAATCCAGCAATGCACAGCCGCAGGTTAGTGCCACTACTTTCGATTCAAAGACTGTATCAGGAACGAATCTATCCGTTCACGATACAGGAAATATCTTTACTGAAACCGCTGCGCCACAGGCTCCTAATACTGCAGCTTCTTCTACACCTCCTGTAGTTCAAACCGAAATACCAGCAGGAGCGGTTGAAAATAATGTACCAAATATTACAGTTACACCAGAGGATTTGTTTGACCGTGAAGCTGTTATGAAATTTATTAATGATGCTGGATTGCTTTCCTATGATGTCAGAGCTATTCGTATCAGCAACTATTTAGTTTCCCTTTTTAAGATGGCACACCTTCTCACTATGTCGGGGCTTCATCGGGAATCTATTCGTGAAATTCAGTCCGAAATTGTTCAAATGATACATGATCACGTAGAACTTCTTAAATCAGAAGGAAAATATGATGATCTCGTTCTGCAAGTAAAACAGTTTAAATTGGCAACACAGATTTTTGATGCTTTTGGCGAAACAGTTGATAATTTCTCTGTCCACGATTTGTTCACAACAACCGACTCTGATGTTGACAGACAATTTCGTGTTGCCGATAGCAAACTTTGCAATGAAGGTATTGGAAATGTATATGGTAACAAATACATGGATACAAACAATCCCAGTGCTTTCAAAGTCGATGTGATTTTGTTTGCTGCGGACGAGGATTGCATGAATAACCTTTATCAATATGCCGAGACAAGATTCCACGGACTAAACGATCAATATCGTAGATATATTGCCACAGTAGATTCTGAAAAAATACGCAGACAATATGATAGTATTGTTTCTGATGGAGATATTGTAAGTAAGCATAGCTTCAGATTGCCCGAAACAATTCAAGTTCCTCATGAAGATGGCGGTAAGGAATATGCAAATCATCTCTTTGTCAATGATGATTCGGGAGTTGCACAGTTGAAATTGAATACATGGGAAGCTGGGGTCATTGCTGAAGAAGAAAAACAAGATGATTTTGTCTGTTGGATACGCAATCCATCTCGTGCAGCATGGGCGCTTTGCATCCCCTATGAAATAGATTCTATCACTAAACCAACTTACCCTGATTTTATCATCATTAGAAAAGATAGTATTTCTGATTATGTCATTGATATTCTTGAACCACACAATCCTGAATTCAAAGATAATTTAGGTAAAGCTAAGGGATTCGCAGAATATGCCCGACAAAATCCCGGTGTTGGTCGAATACAGCTTATCCGAATGGGCAAAGATGCTACAGGAAAGAATCGATTTAAACGCCTTGATATGTCAAAAAGTTCTATTAGGGATAAGGTTATTCGTGTAATAAGCAATGATGAATTAGACCATATTTTTGATACTGATGGTTTTTTCATGTGATTATTGATGCAGATGCACTCCGTCCATTTGAATGGGTGAACCTGTCAGAAATTCTGACAAGTTCAATTCATATCATTTTTAGTTCGAGCATGACACTGTGTCTGCTCGGACTTTTTTATTCCTCTATGCCACTGATAGGTGTGTACTTCGGAATCTCCTACTCATCCGCACTACTGTCCAGCCACAGCACCTCAACACTCCTGCCCTGCTTAACCAGAATCTTTTCAATCACAAAGGATAAATCGTCCGCATTCGATAACATCTCCCACGGATTCATGATTTCAAAACCAGCCATGTACTGCTCTATGGCAGTCAGTCTGTCGCACTGACAACCTATGCTGTAAACTACACGATTCGCATGCTGGTTCCTTGACAGCTATCCAATACAACCACTATTGAGTTTGTCTTTAATGTCTCCTATTGCTGTCAATAACACTACACACTCGCACTATGCCAGCAGTCCTAAGCACTCACCAAGCCAATATCGAATAATAAGTCATAGGGCAGATTTCAAAATTCCATCAAGGCATCCTTGAAACCTCGCCCTATTTCCCAAATTTCCTGCTCACTCACGCTCAGCACCAACTTCCAAGAAATGCCCATTTTATCGGCTTTTTCGGCACTTTTACTTCTCTTTTCTCGTCATTAAACAAACGCACTCGACATGTATAACCACTGCAAAGCTATCAAGCAATATTTTCGTTAAATGATACCTTTTTTATCACATCTCCTCCTCTATCTCCCGCAGATACTTCCTCGCCTCTTCTGCGATTTCTCCCGGCACACCATAATACCCTTCAGCAATGCCGCCGGCTATGGCTGCCGTGGTGTCGC
>UMIU01033989.1_pt1 | contig 27902 bp, 40 predicted proteins | sample 1965871 | NCBI WGS metagenome assembly UMIU01 (sample SAMEA4836132, study PRJEB28245) | human gut metagenome | biome: gut microbiome; material: fecal sample | place: Denmark | collected 2008
TCCTGCCTGCGGGGTGGCTCCTGGGCTGGCTGAGCCCTACTGTCGTGTTCCGGTTTTTTCCCCTGCTCCTTTTTCGCCAGTTCCTCCTGTGCACGCTGGGCTGTAAGCTGGGCGCGGCGCTGCATCTCCCTGACACGCTGTGTGGCCTCCTCCTGCATGGCCATCAGCTCGCTGTATGTATAATCCCTGCCCAATCACAGCACCTCCTGGTCTCTCAAAGCCGGCAGCAGCTCCAGCAGCCGGATCATCCGCATCGCCTCATCCGCCTTATGGCGGCGCTCAGGGCTCAGCAGCGGCTTAAGCGCCGCAATAAAGGCGCTTCGGGCATCATTACCCTGCCCATTCATTGCGCCCATAACGGCCGACAGCTTTTTCATCATGCCAGGATCCAGGCCGGAAAGCATACCGGGCAGATCGACGCCTCCGCCGCCTCCGGCCTGCGGCTGCTGTGCCGAAGGCGGCTCCGCCTGCCCACCCGGCTGCCCCTGCCCGCCAAACAGCGATTGCGCCATCCCCTGCAGAGAACGGATATCCTCCTGACTCAGATTGTTTATCAGGTCGCTCAAGCCTTTCATATCGTCCATGTTTCCTACCCCCTGTGTTGCAAATCCAACCGCCGCCTGCCCTGTCCAGGCGAGGTTCAATCTGGTTCGTGTTTTGCGCCCAGCAGCTTTTTCAGCAGATTTTGGGCCTGCGGTGTTGCGAGGAGCTTATCCGCCGCCTCGCGGTTTTCCATCAACATTTTCAGGGCCCTGGCCTGATCCGGCCGCATATTTTTCTGCACGAAGCCCTCCCAATCCCCGCTGTTGACTGCCTGTTCAATATCGGATGCCGCCTTTCCGGAGGCCTTGCTCAAGTGGGAAAGCGCGGCTTTAACCTGGTCCGGCGTAAGATTTCTTCCGTCAATCATTGCATTCACCACCTGTAATGTATATAATAAATATGCTTGTGAAAGGGGAAAGTATAACACAATCCCGGCTGATTTCTTCTGTGAAAGAGGCGAGGGCGCATGGACACAAGGATACTGGTCGTCTCCGATTCCCACGGGGATGCTTACGCGCTGCGGCGGGCAATTGAGCAGCAGCCCAGGGCGCAGGTTATTATCCATTTGGGAGATGGGGAGCGGGATATGGAACAGTCGGCGAGCCTGTGCAGGGAAAAGCGCGTTATCTGCGTACGCGGGAACTGCGACTGGGGCTCTCTGCTGCCCGCATTGTCCCTGGAGCGTGTGGCGGGCCAATTGCTTTACTGCACGCACGGATATGCGGAAAATGTCAAATACGGTGATAGTCAGCTACGCGAGCGCGCACGCGCCAGCAAGGCCTCCATCGCATTATATGGCCATACGCACACCGCCGTGATAGATTATGAGGATGGGCTTTATCTGATGAATCCGGGCGCTGTGGCAAACGGGGAATACGGCATTGTAGACATTACCCCCGCAGGCATTGTATGCGTGCATCACAAGATACGATAACGCGAAAGAAGAGAAAGGAAGCAGCATTCGTATGAACGTTCTGATTGTCGGCGCCGGAAAAACGGGGCGCCGGCTGGCGTTGGCTCTGTCCGGGCGTGGCTATGACGTCGCAGTGGTAGACCGTGAGCAGAGCCGCCTTGACCTGCTTGGAGACAATTTTGATGGCATTGCGGTTGCCGGCGTCCCGGTGGATAAGGACGTGCTGATCTCCGCAGGCTGTGAAAATGCCGACGTGGCCTGCGCCATCACAGCGGAGGATAACGTGAACGTGATGGTCACACAGCTTTTAATGACAGAGTTCCACATTGAGACCATCTATACGCGCATTCTGGATCCCTCCCGGGAGGCCGTATTCCATAAGTTTGGCCTGCACACCATTTGTGCCACCCGCTATGAGGCCGATCACCTGCTCGACCTGATCACGCAAGAGGATACAAAATTTTCGATGCTGCATTTGGGGACAGGCTCCGTTTCCTTTGAGGAGGTGCGGACAGACCGCCACGATTGGGGCCTGCGGCCCGCACAGCTTCCTCACCGAAAAAACGAAATGCCCTTCGCCGTGCGGCGCAGGGGCGGGAAACTGCTTTTATGCAACGCGGAGAATTTGATCCTGACGGAGGGGGACAGCCTCATCTTCGCGCATATTAACGAATAAGCCCAACAGAAAGCCGCTTTTGCAAGATTGGCCCACTGGGCAGGAAGGGTATTGATACAAGTATGCGGATTTTAATTGTCGGCGGCGGTAAGCTCGGCTATTTTCTTTCACAATCGTTGATAGAAGACGGCTATGCTGTCAGTGTGATTGAAAAGGAGCGGGAATTTTGCACGCGCATTGCAAATTCCCTTGATATCCCCGTCGTCTGCGGCGACGGTACAACGGTGGAAACGCTCGCGCGCGGCGGCGCCGGAAAGTGCGATACCATGATCGCCGTTACCGGCAGGGATGAGGATAATCTGATCGCCTGCGAGCTTGCCAAGCAGCAGTTTAACGTCCGGCAGACAGTGGCGCGGGTAAACAACCCCAAAAATATGGAGATTATGAAAAAGCTTGGCGTGGATATCACCATGTCCCCCACCCGGATCATCACCGGCATGATTGAGCATGAGGTGGAGGGAGCGGCGATTCGTCTGGTGGCGGATATCAACAACAGCGATGCTTCCATCCATGAATATAAGCTCCCTCGCCATTGGTCAAAATCCGGCGCGACCGTGCAATCACTGCAGCTTCCGGAGGGCTGCGTTTTAATCTACCTGATGCGGGATTCCCTCATTACAATTCCGCGCGGCAATACGGCCCTTTTAGAGGGGGATGAAATCATCGCTCTGACGGAGGGAACTGCGGCAAAGGAACTGAAAAAGATATTTGAGTTATAGATATTAGATGTGGGAACCTTCTACACTATAATTTTTAAATTCTAATCAAAACGAAAATCCACCCACAGAAAGCACTGTGGGCGGATTTATTTGTATGCTGATGGTATACGCTGCCGGGCATTCAATCAGCAATGGAATCCAGAATTTTCATATGGGTAAGGTAAAAGCTCCTGAGCCACTCGCCGTCTCCGCTGAGCAGGCCGCCCATAAAGGACATATGATCGCGGCCGTCAACAACAGGCATCACGTTCCAGATGCCGGGCCTGATATCCTCGCTGTCAAACGCAACTCCCTCCTCATCCAGCGGACGTAATGCGGAGATGGTGTTGACAAGGCCGTCGTTGGGCTGCCACTGCTCATCAACTTCAAGGCCAAAGGATGTGGTATAGGCCTCGAACTTTCTGCCGATCAGGAAGGAGGGCGCCTTAAACATGGCCGTCATCGAGTCAACCGGCACCCAGTTGCCGTTGCCATCCTCCTCTGTCGCGCACGCGGCATAGGAGAAATAATAGATGCCCGGCTGCGTCTCGATCATCTCATTGATTTCATACGCGCCGCGCAGGGAAAGATCATAGCCCGCGTGATCCCTGCTGGAGGCAAAATTCAACATTTCGGAGAGCGTCGCCACATTCAGCTTATAAGAGCCCGGGATGGCGGTGAGGCCAAACTGGCTCAGCTGGAAGTCATACATCCCGTTGATGAAAGGCAGGTTGCCGATTGCCCCCGCCAGAATCGTCAGCGGGAGATATTTGACGCCAAGCTGCTCGTAATCCTTCATCGTGCCATCCATGGTGGTGCCGTTATGCGGGGCTGCGAGCGTCGTCACGCTGTAGATCCAATCATCCATGCCTCCCTGGAAGAAGGGGGAAACATCCGTGGGTGAGGCCGACACCTCCTCCGCCGCACCCTCGCAGGCGATCTGTGTGAAGAGCCGCACCGTCGCGCCACCGAAGCTGTGGCCAAAGAGATGGATCTTTTTCTCCGGGCCCCAACCCTCAAAGAGCGGGCGGCTGTAGGTTTCGCCATAGCGGTCATGGTTGTGGGCGGCGGCATGGGCCGCGCCATAATCCACCGTTGTGCCGGTCAGCTGGGCATAGAGCTCACAGGCGCGATCCCATGCGCTGGAGATCGGCCCTACGGATGCCGCATAGCAATCATAGCCTTCTGACTCCAGATACGCAAGCAGGCTACCGGTCGTCATGCCCCAATAGGGGGCAACATCGTTCGCCGTGTCATAGTCTCCCCATCCGCCAAGGCCGTGGACGAATACGCAGGGGTAATCCGTCTGCGGTTGCGCCACCTCCTTAGCCGGGAAGCCAAGCAACGCCAGCAAAATCTGCACCAGCGTGAGGAAAACCGCTGCAGTCTGCTGAAACATAGTTTCTCATCCTCTTTCTTTCCGAATTTTACATTTAGAAAACCAAAAGCTTTCCCCATGATAGTAAAATTATAGCATGGCATATGGTGCTTTCCAAGTATTCATTGAATAAAGAATCTATAAACTCAGCAAAAAGGAGGATCCCCCTTGAAAGAAGCACAGCAGCAGGTAGAGCAGTTTCTGCACGCGCACCATCTGGCGCTTTCCCCACAGGGATGCTTCACTGATTTGGTATCGGAAATCGGCGAAGCAGGGAAGGAGCTTCTGCTGGCCACCCAATATGAAACGCAGCCGTTTGCGCGCCGGGCAGAGCTGGAGGAGGAGCTGGGGGACTGCCTGTTTTCCATCCTCCGGCTGTGCAGTAGCCTCCAAATAGACGCGCAGGGAGCGTTGGCGCTCGCGCTGAAAAAATATGAGGCACGATTTATGCAAAAGCATCATATCGGCTCTGAAGAAGGCAAAAAAGAACGGGAAAGCGAGGCGGCAGAAAAATGAACATTCGGGCCTATGCGAAGGCGGATCTCCCCATCATGACAGAGCTCTGGAATCAGGTGGTAGCGCAGGGGGACAGCTTTCCCCAGGAGCAGCCGCTGACTCTGGAGGAAGCGCGAGCCTTTTTTCAGCAGCAATCCTTTACCGCAGTTGCTGTGGATGAGGCCGGCCGTGTGCAGGGCCTTTATATTCTCCACCCCAACAACGTAGGGCGCTGCTCCCACACAGCAAATGCCTCCTATGCCGTGCGTCCCGAAAGCCGGGGCAGCGGTGTGGGGGAGCATCTGGTGCGTCACTCGCTGGGAATGTGCCGTGCACTCTCCTTCCGCGGGCTGCAATTCAACGCCGTCGTTTGTACAAACAAGGCGGCGATTCATTTATATGAGAAGCTCGGCTTTCAAAGAATCGGCGTTACGCCGGGCGGATACCGGATGAAAGATGGCTCCTATCAGGATCTTTGGCTGTTTTATAAAGCCGTAGGAGATGCGCTGTGAGCCCTGGCAGTCAAAGGCCCCCAATCGCAGGATGTTACTGTGACTGGGGGCCTTTCTCTTTTCTCATTTAGAAATATATCAAAAGGATTATGGCCCTTCCCCCTCTTTCATGCCGGCTCCCCCGGTGAGATCCTTCACAAAGCAAATGATCCGGTTTGCCTCCCGGAACCCTGCGCCAAGGTGAAACCGGAGGCTATCCGTATTACCCAGCTCCGTATCGCTTGCGAACTCTGAGCAGCCCTGCTCCACCGCCCAGGCTTCGCAGGCACGCAGAAGCTCCGACGCCACACCCTGCCTGCGGAAAGCAGGCTCCACATAGACGCCCTCCAGATAACCCACCGGGCTTGTGCCCGTACCCTCCACATAATCGCTGCGCAGCCCGCACTGAGCAAAGCCGATATCCTGCGCCTGTGCCCGCACCAAAAAAACGGCGCCGCCCGCCTGGCAATACTCCTGCAGCTCTTCCTCCAGCTCCGCGCAGGAATGGCCTGGCCAGAGCTTCCCGGCGAGCATTGCCGCGGCTTTCAGCTCCCCTTGAGCCGCCGCTTTTATCATCTCCATCTCGCTGCACCGCCTTTCCTCCATCAAAATTCACGGCCGCACCCAATGGCTCTCCAGCCATTTCGCTACACCGTCCGCCTCATTGCTCTGGATCACGCCGGTAGCCGCCGCCTTCAGCTCCGGTACGGCGTTTTCCACTGCATAGCATTCATCTGAGACGTCAAACATCCTGAGATCGTTGACCGCGTCGCCGAAGGATACCACCCGGTCAAACCCCAGCAGCGCGCAAAGCCTGCGGATGCCATGCGCCTTGGTCGCCCCGGCGGGCATGATCTCCAGCCAGTATTCCTCCCGGTAAAGCTCCTGCTGGAACGTTACAGAAAAGCGCGTGTCTCCCCGCACCGCATCGTAAAGCGGCATAAGCTCCTCCCGCCCGCCGATGCAGGTGATGTAAAACACCTCGCCCTGATAAAGCGCCGGTTCCACACTCACCGCGCGGAAGCGCTTGTCCCCCTTCCGGCAGCTGAGATAATACCGCACGCCCTCGTTCTCCCGCTCTGGCAGCCACGAAACGCGCTCCTCGCCATCCAACAGCGCATACGCAAGGGCGCTCACCGGATGACGTGATAGATGCCCGGCCAGGTTTCCGATCTCTTCCGGCGAAAAAACAGTGCTGGAAAGAACTTTTCCCGTTTGCGCATCCTGCAAAAATACGCCGTTGTAGGTGATCACCGGTAGCCTCGTTTGCAGCCCATCGGCCACAACGCGGGCGGAGTGCACGCTGCGCGCCGTTGCATAGGTAAAGGGCAGCCCTTCTTCGATCAGGCGGTTGAGCGTTTCAACGGTATGGGCGGACAGCCGCGACTGGCGGTTGAGCAGCGTCCCGTCCAGATCGGATACATAGAGCGTTTTCATCGCACCCTCTCCTTCTCCAGCAAGGCAATCACTTCATCGAGCCGTTCACACTGCGCATACAGCAGTGCCTTCGTCTCCCCATCCGGCTGCCACTGATCGGGGACCATCACCGGCTTCAGCCCGGCGTGGCTGGCGGAAAGGATACCGTTGCGCGAATCCTCCAGCGCCATGCAGTCCTCCGGGCGCTCCCCCAGTTCCGCGCAGGCTTTGAGGTAGATATCCGGCGCAGGCTTTGAGGCGCTCAGCCGGTCTCCGCCGATCACCGCGTCAAAATACGCGGTAACCTTTGCCGATTCCAACCGGCGCTTCACCTCGGCCTCACACGTGGAGGAGGCGACCGCAGTCTGATATCCGCATTGTTTTAAATAATTAAGCAGCTCGTAGAGCCCGGGCTTGACCGGCACGCCGTGTTCCGCCTCATAGCGGTCAAAAAACGCGCGGGTCAGGCGGTCGAGCTCGTCAAAATCAACTCGCCCGCCGAAGGCTTCCCGCCAGACCTTTTGCGCCATCGGCCGCGTGAGCCCCAGCGTTTTTTGATTCATATAGCCTGCCGGGCCGATGCCGAGCTCCCGCCCCGCCTCGTCCCACGCGAGGGCGCACAGCCGCTCCGTATCAAACATCAAGCCGTCCATATCAAAAATAACCGCCTGAATCATCGCATCTCTCCTGTTAATTTCCAGACGAGCACTTCGCCGCGTCGATGGCCAGCACGATCATCAGGCACAGAAGCGTATCCTCCGGCTGGGTAATATCAAGGGTATAGGTATCTGTCCAGCGCAGCAGCTCCTTTTGCGCCGTCATCACCAGATTTCCGTCGGGGTCCGTCACCTGATAATCCCACTCCAGCCAATCTCCCTCCACCTGCCAATCGTTGCAGTTGAGCGTAAAGCTGGGTTTGAAAAACGTGAATTCCTTTTTGATCTCTCCAACATACTCGTCACCGATATACAGGGCAAAGCGCGGCAAAAAGGTGAGCACCTCCTCCCGCACGGTGCCAATATGCTCCCCTGCGGCGTTCATAATCTCGAGCTTGTGGCCCCAGGCCAAACGCCCCTCCACCGTGAAGACCGTGTTCCCCGCTTCGTCATAGATATCGAAGCTGTCGAACCAGGATAAAAAACGCTGCTTAAATAATAACCGCATGAATCCATCTCCTTTTTTACAGTTCTTTTATGCGAAACATCAGCCGCAACAGCCGTTTTCCGGATTCCGTCCGAAAGATCCTGCGGTAGGCGCTCCACACAGCGCTCTCCCCAGCCCCTTCCTCGCACAGGTTCACAAGGGTATCCGCCTCCACAAGGATTTGGAAATCTGCCCCGTCAATCTCCTGATAAGTATGGTGGCGCCCCACGAGAAACACCACACGGTCGATCACATCCTGCGGGAAGTATAGCTCCTCCAACATCGTCCGTGCCGGCGCGGGGCCCTCTTTTTCCTGCAGCGAGCCAGCGCTGCTGCCGTATTTTTCCTCGGCGGGCCTGACGCCGATATCGTGCACATAGGCCGCCGCCTCCAGCGTAAAGCGCGTGTGTGCGTCCACCCCTTCTGACACGGCGATCAGCCGTGCCAGGCTGTGCACCTTGAGAAAGTGCTGGATCCGTTTGGGATCCCCCTCATAAAAGGCGATCATCCCGTCACATAACAAATCAAGCGGCCCCATAGCCTCAACCTCCTTTTGCTGCTTCCCTAGCGCCGTTGTGGCGCTCTACCTGCAAAACCGTCAATACGCCGCCTGCCACGCGGAACTTGACCTCCAGCCCGGCAAACGCCATGCCATAAACACGGCCCGGATCCATATGGTAAGAGGGGCGCGGATCCTGCGCCAAAACGCCAAGAAGCGCCGCCCGGTGCTCCTGCGGAATTTTCTCCAGCAGCTCTGCCGGGCATTCCACCTTCAGCTGTATCTCCCGTTTCTGCTCTGCAAACCCGCCAGCAGCCTGTGGGATGCTGTCCACAAAGGGCAAATAGGGCTTGATATCCAAAATCGGCGTGCCGTCCATCAGATCAGCGCCCTCCACCTCCAGCACGGGCCCCAGCCGCGCATCCTGCCGAATTTTACTCAGCCGGACGGCGGACAGGCCAATCGGGTTCGGCCGGAATGGGGAACGGGTTGCAAACACCCCCAAGCGCTGGTTCCCACCCAGCCGGGGCGGGCGCACAGTGGGCGACCAGCCCTCCCGCACTGCTTCGGAAAACAGCCACACCAGCCAGATGTGCGAAAAGCCCTCCAGTCCCCGCAACGCCTCCGGGCTGCGGTATTCCGGCTCAAAGATGATCTCTGCCCGGAGCCCCTCTACCAGCCCGCTCTGCCGTGGGATGCCGAATTTTGTGGGGAACCCGCTGCGAATACGGGCGATGATTTTCATTGCAGGGATTCCATCCATTCTGCACACCTTCTTCCACGAGCGGCGTTTGCCCCGCGCTTGTCATAGCCCACTCCGTTCTGTCAGCGGACGGGTTCGTAATGGATCTGCGCCTCTTCGCCAGTCGCCTCCAGCTTAAAGATCACGGGCCGCAGGCCGTCGTTGCAGCTGCAAATGGCGACGCCTGGCCTGCGAATCCAGTCGCCGTAATAAAACAGCTCGCTGCCCATGCCGTGCGCCAGAGCGAACACGTATTGGTAAATCGCCTTCCACGCCTCGTCGCAAAAGCCCTCGGGCTTTGCATAGTCCGCATAAAACACCTGCCCCTCACGCAGCATCGGGCAAGCGCCTAAGCCCTCCACACCATATTCTGCGGCAAGCTCCCTGTCAAGGGTGGTTTTCAACACAGTAATCCTTACTTTTTTCATAAAAAAGCCCTCTCTTCCTGCTCCGCTTCTCTCTGTTCGGCTGCGCCACCACAGGCGTGATTTCTCTGAAAAAATACCATTTCGACCAGTTTCGGCGTTTCATCGCGCGTTTTTCTGCCGACAGGCTTTTCTGATTTCAGTTATCAGGGATATCTGCCGGCCAAAAAACGGGCGATCCCATCCTCATCGTTTGAACCGATCACCATGTCCGCAGCCGCTTTCACCTCCGGAATCGCGTTGCCCATGGCAACCCCTTTCCCGCACAGCTGCAGCATGGAGATATCCCCATAATCGTCCCCAAAGGCGATCATTTGGTCAAACGGAATGCCCGCTTGTGCCGAGAGCGCTACCAACGCCCGCTCCTTTGTGGCCGCCTCCTTGCTGAAGGAATACCAGTCCCCACCGGAAAATTTTACCCAAACGCAGCCTGCCACGCTTGCAGCGATCCGCTCGGCCTGCGCACGCTCCGATAATTCCACGCATATCTTCAGCGCGCTCTCCTGAAAATCCAAATAGTCTGTATAAACGCTCTCGCCCCAGCTCGGGCCAGCTTGCTTCAGCGCCTCTTTATCATTCCAAAAATGCGTGTGCAGCGTATCCACCGTAATGCCACAGCCGCCCGGGCAAATGCTTTGCGCCGCATCAAGCAGCCGCCGCGTTTCAAACGGGGAAAACACCGCGCGGTAAATCTCCTTCTCTCTCCATTTGGCCAGCGCGCCCCCGCTTGAGACGACCGCGTCGGGCCTTAAATCGGCGAGAAACCGGCGCGCGTTTTGCTCGCTTCGGGCCGTGGCCACGCCCAGCAGCAGGCCTCTTTGCCTGCATCTTGCAAGCGCCTCCATCGTAAAGCTGGAAATAGACTTATCGCTTCGCAGCAGCGTGCCGTCCAAATCAAACAGCAGCAGTCTTTCCGCAGCCATATTCAAACGCTCCTTTCCGTCAGGCCGGCGATATCCGGGCCCAGCGGCGCCGGGTTTCACTGCGCGCCATATCCAGCCGTTGCTCACATGCGCCGCATCCAGGCGACCGTCTCCACATGCCCAGTTTGTCGAAAATGTATAGTAGTTCAAAATATAAAGCTATGTAGACACTCACAAGCCTTGAAAAATGCGTGTTTTCAAGGTGTTCAATATATAAGTTTCTGTAAGCGTCCATTGGGTGACGGTGGCAAGGTGGCAAATGGGTGGCATTTCCACCCACCGCCAACAATGCCTTTCTGCTGCTTACTATTCTATCATTTTACCTTTCCCGCTACAACTCATATAAGCCATATATAGAAGTTTTTCAGCGATACGCCTATAAACTATCGCCTAATATGTACAGACGTTATATAAGCCCAAATCAACGCTTCTTTATCACGCAAACCAAAATAGCGGATAACAGGCAAAGAACTGCCACCTGATACCATGAAGCCCCGTCCTGCTGCTGTGGTGAAGCTTCTACTTCCTGATCCGGCGTTCCGTCCTCTCCAACATTCACGTTGACATTCAAGGTCATGCCATCCTCCCCGGTGCTGCCGTCCGGTGCTTCAACTCGGATTGTCTGTTCTATGGGTTCGCCGCTTCCGCCGCTTCCGCTGCTTCCAGTGGGAACAACGATTGTTTGAACGGATTCCCCACCGCTGGAAGGTTGCTGTTCCTGTGCATAGTAATTATTTACCGTGGAAGTATTGTTTGAATCGTTGGTTTCTGTTCGGCGGGAATTATCCGTTGTGGTGCTATGGGTTGAACGGTCTGAATTATCCGTTGAACTGTTTGAATTTGTGGTTGTCGTGGCTGTGGTACTGTTGTTATTAACGGACGGTTCAGAAGGTGTTGCCGGGGTGGTGGGTTCTTCTTCATCCGGTGTTTCCGTCTCTGTACCGGGTTCTTCCTCTGTCGGCTGCTCCGGCTGCGATTCATCCGGTTCTTCTGTTTCCGTGGGCTGCTCCTCTGATTCTGCGGGTTCTGTTGGCTCCTGTTCTTCCGGCTCTGTGAGTTCAGGCTCCGTTGGTTCGGTTTCTTCCGGGATTTCCGGTTCAGGCTGTTCTCCCAAGTATTCCAAAATGAGCGTTCCCCCAGTTATGCCGGAATCAGATTCCAATCCCCATCTTACAGGTTTTAACTGATCCGGTTCGTACAGTTTTTCCCATTCAGCAACGGAATCGGCAAAATTTAACAGGCCATTTTCTGTTGCATAATCGCCGCCAATAATTTCCGAAGTATTGTAATATAATTTTGTCCCTGACAACACACCGCGCCCAGCGTTATAAATCCCTCCACCATAAGTTCCAGCTTTGTTTTGGGTAATTACTGAATTTTTTAATTCATATACCGTTCCAGTATTAAAAAATATCGCTCCGCCCTCATTTTTTGCCGTTCCATTTTCAAATACGCAATGTTCAAAAGTGGCTGAGACTATACCACTTAAAATAATATGTCCCCCTCTTATAGCTTCATTGTTCTTGAAAGTACAATTATATAGATTATTAAAAGTCGCATCATTTTCACTGTATAGTGCAATAGCCCCACCTTCCCCATTATTGCATACGCAATTTTGGAAAATATCATTTTTTAAGGTCAAACCCCTTACGGTGTAAATCATTGGGTACATACTTTCTATCCCATTACCATCAAATGTAATGTTCTGTATAGTTGATTCTCCCGTTCCACTAAAAGACACATAAGAATTTTCATCCATTCTTAACAGTGTTATTTGTTTTCCCTCATCTCCTATTACTGTACTATCGTAAAATGCTATTAAACCTTGGATTCCTATTGTATCCCCATGATGGGCACGTTCAATAGCCTGTAACAACCCCTTACCATTGGTTACAACGGGGATATTTTCTGTTTCCGCTGCCGATATTCCAACATTCACCCCCATAATCAGCACAAGGCAGATCGCCACCACAACAACCCGTAAAAGTTTCTTTTTCCTGTTCATCCTTTGAACCTCCTGATATAAATAGTTTTGCCACCGTAAGGCGCAAGAATATTATATCAGGGCTTTATATAAGGCTCATATAGCGGTTTTCTGTGCGTCCTTGATAATTTATACCACCCGGAAGAAAAGCACTGAAAAAGCACCCTTGAAAATAAACTTTCAAAAGTGCTTCTTATCCGTCAAGCTGCCAGTTCAGCAAGCCGGGAATATGCTATCACGAACCATTCAAAATCGGATTCTTCCATCCGCCCCATACTCCAATGATTCCAATATCGCCACTGTGAGAAAATCGCATTGCCTAAAGTCTGCAAGTCCACCTGATCCATGATCCGCTTGAACGCTTCATTGTCCTTGAACACATCCACGCCGGGAAAGGCTCTTTTCATGGATTCCCCGCAATCCATCACAAACCCCAAATCTGCAAGCCCTTCCCCGATAAAAGCCATATCTTCAAAAAAACCAAAGGGAATATTGGTGTGGTTTCTATACATCTGTTCCCATACCAACGCAAAAGCCCGGATTCTTTTATTGTCAGCTAAAGGGGCTTGCTTTATCGGGCTTCCTTCCGGCTGCTGAATGGTTATTCTATCACTGTCAAAGGCAATCTGCACTTCCCGCCGTTCCGGGCTTAGTCCCATGCGGTCAACCCATGTTTTGGGAAGGGATATTCTGCAAGTGTATGAATTGCGGCTTGCATTGCCCCCGGCTTTGCCAAACATCACATTTGCTTTCCTGACTTCCATTCAATCACCCCTTTTGAAAAGTTCAATCCTATATTGAAATTATAAACTATTGGTGTCCAATAGTCAAGACAAAGAAAAAGCCCCCGGATATTTCACCGAAGGGCTTTCCCTCATTTTCAGGTATCAGTCATGCACCCCTTCCGCCATGCTATCAATCGCTTCATTTACACCTTCTGTCAGCCCGGAAATAACGCCGTCCAAATCCATTCCATTAGAAATGTTGTTCTGCATACCGGACTGATCTATATTGATTTCAGCGGTTGTAAATCGGTTCACCGCTTCCTGCTCTGCAATATCACGAAGATACTTCAAATCTTCTTCTGTAATATCCATGCTGTCAGCGATTGCCCCGGTGTTCCCGGCAATATCATCCACACCGCTTCCGATACCACCAAGCCCGCCTAAATCGCTGCCGTATCCGCTAAGATCGGCATAGTCACCAGCACCCGGAACATTGGTATCAAACAGGGAAGAAGGATCGAAGTTTGCAATGCTTTCATCTATTCCTTCACCGAACGAATATCCAGCGGAAGCTGCATCTGCATAATCAATGTAATCCATCTTTTGGACGTATTCCACCCAACCGGATTCATCTTTCACAGCCTGCTGCGCCTGTTCAAGCCCTGCATAAAAACTGTCAAGACCACTTGTAATATCAACCGTAACACCTGGAATTTTATTCAATAATGTTTCTATGGCACTTGCAAGGTTCCTGATATATCCAATCACGGTTAAGCACATATCATAGAACGCTACCTTTATTGCAGCAATCGGATCATTAAATACATTGCCCAAGAAGTTTACAAATGTGGCAATCATATTTTGAACCGGCACAATGAACGTGTTTATAATATGCGCCCCAAGAACAGCAAATGCCCCGGCAATGATACCCGTTGCAGAAACGGAAGTTCCGGCAAATTTATTCACCGCCGCAACTGCCGCATAGAACAGGGCAATCAGGGCGATAATCAAAATGATAATCCAAGTGATAGGGCAAGCAAGAAGGGCTGTGTTCAAGCCATACTGCGCCGCCGTAGCTGCCGCCGTTGCGCTTGCTTCTGCACCTGTGGCTGCCGCATGAGCGTAAGAAGCTACACAAAGAATAATCTTTCCGGCTGCGCTTGCCAGTTCTATTCCCTTTGTGATTGCCAAATATGCTCCATACAATGCAAGTGCGCCGATGATCCCCCAAATAATAGGGCTGATAATCGACCAGTTTTCATAGGCGAATGTTCCTATTGCCCCTATCATATCAAATATGCTTGTAACAATACCCGCCAAAACAAGCATTGTTTCCTGTGCGCTCATTATAAAGGCGTTAAATGCTTCACTATTTGCAAAATCGTTCATCCTGTTCAAAACAGTTTGAAATGCCATCAATGCGGTATTTTGGAAAGATTGCCACACTTGCCCGAAGGTTTTAGGCATGGTTTCAAATTTTGCATTAGTTTCATCGGCGGCATAGAACATAGCATTTTTAATAACTTCCGCTGTAATAATACCTTCCGAAGCCAGTTCTTTAATATTGCTTGCGTCAATGCCCTGTACTTCCTGCAAGTACCGCTGAATATCCTGAACAATAATAGAAGCGTTATCCATGATTGCATTTAATTCTTCCCCTTGCATAACGCCGGCCGCCATTGATTGGGTAAGCTGCAACATCACGGAATCTATACCCTGTGCAGAAGTTCCAGCATTTACAAACTGCTTATTCAGAAGTTCAGTAAAGGCAATCAGTTCATCATTGGAAGAAAACGCCTGTGAAGCCTGCATCCCCAATTTGGAAACTGCGTCAGCGGTTGCCAAGTAAGAACCCCTTGCCCTTTCTGCTGATAGGAATATTTTATTCTGCAAATCTTCCACGCTGCCGCCATCGTCAACAATCAAATCCAAACGGGCGGTTGTCTGTGTCATTGTATCGGATAACCCGATAATTTCACCTATCGTTTGAACCGTGGCATAAGCCGCAACCATGCCTTTGATAGAATCCATCAAATTATTTGCACTATGAACACCTTCATTGATTTCACGGTTAAACCGCCCTTGTTCATCAACATTATCACGAATATAACTTTCAGTTGCACTGACCGTCTGCGACAATCTCATATAAGCACTATTAGCTGCTGAAACATCCATTCGTTCCATAGCTGAATTCATTTCATTTTGTGCCTGTATCGCCTGATCTAATTGAGATCGTAAGCCTTCCAGTTCCGCACTTGCCCGATCCGTCCCCATATTCAGGGGATTATTTTCAATAGCCTGTATGCGTTGCTGAATACCCTGAATCCGGCTTTGCATGGTATTCATATCATTTACCATATTCGCCGGGAAAACGCTTGTATGGGCTGCCTGTGCTGCAATGGTAGCCTGTGTACCGCTCAACTGCTCCAACATAGAATTTGCGCTTTGCACTTCCTGTTCAAAGCGTTCAATTCCTGTATTGGTAAATGTTGGCATGGTTGGGCTGCTCCAAGTAATACCCGTGTTTTCATGGGTGACAGGTTCAGACAACGCCGCCCTTGCTTCTTCTATTGCCTGAACCGCCTGATTCATCTGTTCTGTAATATCATCACCGATTGAACTATTGATAGGTTCATTCATTACGCCCTGCATATTCTCCATAGCAGAAACACCCATACTTACCGCATGGATAATGTTCATCATTGGGGCTGTAAAAGAATCATATAATTCAATCGCTGTTCTGATAGAAGCCATATTTTTCACCTACTTTCCGTAGAAATTTTTTGATTTTCTCCTTCAATGTAGGTTTGGGATTGGCAAGCAAATATGCCTGTTTTACACACCGTCTTTTTATTTCCCATTCCATAACATTCAAATAAAAGCGTTCATAATTATCCAATACAGTCTTATTGTTCAGATTTTGAACTGAATTCTTTAATTCCGAATCTGTACGCTGCATAATTTTTAGCATGAAGCTTTTTAGCATCGGATAAAATTCAGAACCCTTATTTATAACTATAGTCCCATCATCTTTCAGGCAAGCATATTCGCAATTACATTTTGCGTCATGGACAAAACGCAATTCTTTGATCCACCCTTCCTTTACCCACTGGAAATTTACCGCCCAAAGGTCAGGGGCAATCACTTCAATGTTTGGATTCACTTCTGTAACCTCTCAATCTCCGCCTTTGTGCTTTCCAGCAAAGAAATATAGGGCTTTAGCAGCGATTCATATTTAGCCGGATCAGTAATGTATTTCTTAAATTTAGGCTGCTGCTTTTGCAGTTTTTGAAGTGAACTTTTCAATTTATTCAAAATTACTGAAAACTCCACAATCTGTTTTCCATCTGCCGTTACTGCCATATCCAAAAGCAGATTGATCTGCCGGGTATATTCCTTTGTGGTATCTAAAAATAATTTCTGATGGTTAAGCATTTTTCTTCCCCTTCCTTTTCTTTGAGCGGTAACATACGCCGGAATCATTCACGCTTATCAGCTTCAAATCCGGGTATTGTAGCATTGCCGCAATTTCCGCTTGTGTCTTGTAGGCGGTCACTGTACCGCCCATATATTCAAAAATGATTTTATGTTTCTGCTGCACTGGATTCACCGTCCTTCTGTGAAGCAAAGTTCAAAACATTTGAAAATAGTTCATCAATGTTTAGTGACTGCTTAATGATTTTTTCATCTTCTCTGATCCCATGTTTCAAACGGGCAATCTTTTCTTCCTGTTCAATTCGCCGTAAGGATATATTTTCCACCGAAGAACCATAATACTTGAAGGAAGAAAGCCCGCCTTTATAACCTCTTGAATAATCGCACCCATAGAATGAAGCCGCTTCTTGAATCTGTTCCTTTTGGCTTAATATCCGCAATGCGCTATTCCTAATCTGTTGTATGCGTCCACGGGATAAATGCAGCTCATTCGCCAATTCTTCAAGGGATTTTGAATACCTATATTGACCGGAAATAACTTTGCTTTTTATATCGCCTAATTCATCAACGATTTTCCAAATTATTTTTTCAAAATGTTCTTCCGCCAGCCGTTCAACGGTTTCTTCCTCAAAATTTACCGGATCAGCTATGGTTTCTTCAAAAGTCAGATCATCAGTACCACCAATATAATCATCAAGGCTTACAGAATTCATTTCTCTTAATGCCCGCCTTAAATCGGCAAGCTGCTTTTCCGTTATTTCTAAAGCCTTACAAATTTCATCTTCCGTTGGCTCTTTTCCGGTACTATGGCAAACTGCAATGTACTTTTTATATGCTGAAATTCTTTCCTGCATATAAACGGGAATTCTTTTACTGCGCCCGGTATTTTCTGCATATCTTTTGATAACTTGTTCTATCCAATATGCAGCATAGGAAAGGAACTTTGTACCCTTATCAAATTCATATCGCTTTACTGCTTCATATAAGCCTAAATAACCTTCCTGCAAGAGATCATCCATTTCAGCCTTAGAAGAATATTTCTTTGCCACCTGATAAATGAAGTTCCGGTTTTGCAAATAAAGCTGTTCCATATTATGGGCGGTATCAATTCCAGCTTGTACCTGTTCAACCAATTCTTCATTCGTCATTTGCTTCAAATCTCCGTTTCATATCGTCATAATCAGCTTTAGCACGAACCACCAAAGAAATCATTTTATCAATAGTCTGTTGGCGAATTCCAAGCTGTTTACAATGGGCGATCCGTTCAAGGCTTTCACGGACAAGTTTTTCTTGATCCCTAAGTGCTGCTTTCTGTTGAATCGTCATATACGCCCTCCTACCAAAACAGGGCTGCGGGACGCACCCACAACCCCATTCTGAACTTATTTCAAAGAAGAAAGGATCAATTCGCCATCCGTTGGAATGTGCTTTGTAAACAGTTCGGAAAACTCATTTTCCAGTGTTGCATACATCTTCCCAAGTTCCTTCATAGTGTCCGGCAAGGTAAGATAGAAGTAAGGCACATCCGGGGTGATAATAACCGGGGTTGCGCCCCCATACATAGAAACCGAAAATTTGAATCCGGGAATATTCTCAATATCTTCAACTTCTTTCAGCCTGTCCAGATATTCAACAGCGGAAGTATTGATACCCATATATTCAATCAGGGTTTCATAAATCGCTTCATCATAGCCAATTCCAGCAAGTCCCGCTTCTGGTACATTCCCTTTTGCATAAATCACATCATGGATCATCTTCATATTCGTGTAGGAATGTTTCAGCGGTTCCATAATGCTTTTAAGAATGTCAGGTGTAAGCTTGAAGCCCACCATATCAATGACCTTCAAAGCATTTGCAACATCTTCTGTATGGGATTTCTCATCATTGGGGAGAGTAACTTTATATTCATTGCAAAACTTCCTTGCGTTTTCTCTGAACAGCTTTGTAAAGTTATCCGCCTTTTCCTGCAAATCAGCTTTAACACCCTTTAAGTTTTCGCTTTTCCCTTCCGGGGTGAATCGCCAATCAAGCATCATTTCACACCCGGTTTCCTGCGCTTCTTTGACTTTATCCTGAAAATTCTTGATAATGGCTTCTGCCCTTGCAATGTAGCTTTCATAAGTTCTTTCCATTTTTCAATTCTCCTTTCAATCAAAATGCAACGCCATAATAACGGCACAATTCTTTAATATCATTGAAAATATCCCCATTTGTACCAAATCTGGAATTCATATATGGGCTTTCGTGTTCGTAACTTAATTTTGCCAAATCGTGTAATTCTTTTGTGATAGTTGCAAATTCATTCAGCTTTGTTCTAAACGCATTATCCCTTTCAATCTGTGTCATATCTGATTGCCCCTTTCTTACTGTTCTACCAAAACAACGTGACGGGCTTCTTTGCCCTTTGGTGCGTCATATATTTCCCCATATTCGACTTTCTGACCGCTCACCGGATAAACCCCGGCGAAACTCTCAATAGCCGATATATGAAGGAAATAATCATTGCCATCTTCCCCGGTGATAAATCCATATCCCCGCTTTGTGTTGAAAAACTTGATTTTACCCTTCATTTTCATCTGTCCTTTCCTCTAAACCATTTTTCATCTTTATACCGTTCAACAAGCTGTTCAATGCTCATTGAATTGTAATTCTGAATCAAATCCTGCAACGCCGGATCATCAAATCCCGGAAGTTGCATATTCGGATTTTTAACGCTTTCCATCAATATTCGCTGAATCAACGGAATATATAGCGATAACCATTTTTCAAGATTCATCGTTGATGCAGCAAATTCGCGCCGTTGTTCTGAATTGCAAAAATATAACAATGGATCGCAAGGAAGGTATAAGCCATCCCCCCACACCATCAAATCATCAACAATAATGACCGTATTCTTAGTAACGCCGGGAACGCCTATCAAATAATTTTCAGCTTCAAACATCGTTTCAAACTTTAATTCCTCTTTTTCAATAAGCGCCCATATTTTTCCATCATCTTCAACGCTGAACACGATAACCTCGATATGCTCTTTGATTTCCTGCATTGCTTCCAGCTTCTTCAAACGGTTTGCAATCGCCATCTGTCCAACTCTGCGTTTAATCACCTGTCAACCTTCTTTCCATTTCATCCAGTCTTTGAATGATGTTTTCATTCTCATATAGGCTGATTCCAAGTTCGAGAATAGCCCTTGCAGCCGAAACCCTTGAAGAATCCGTTGCGCTCTTATCCTTTGCCACTTCCCGCAACACTTCCAGCGATTCCAAACAATATCCTTGCGCTTTCTGCATGGTTTCTTGAAATATGCTGTTTTTGACCTTCTGTAATATCTCCTGAAAGTCTTTATCTTTTTTCAGGCGGTAAATGGTTGTAATAGATACACCGGATTTTTCAGCGGCTTCTTTGCTGGTTGGATAGGTTAGAAGATTTAAGGCGATAAGTTCTTTATTGCTTCTTGTCATATTACACCGCCTTTCCTATTCCAGCATCTTAATTCTACTATATATTGTGTATTTGTAAAGTTATATAACAAGATATTGCACTTTTGCCTTAAAATGATAAAGCCGGGATCACTCCCGGCTTTTGAGAATCTTATATATTTGCGACTGCGAAAGTTCATATTTCTTTGAAACTTCCAAAATGCTTTTGCCCTTCCAAACATCCTGACGGATCGCCCAATTCCGCCCCTTAATACTTGTGAAGCCATTTCCGAAAACCGGAATATGTATATCTTCCCCCGGCATTTGAAAACACACTTCACGGAACAATTCATCACCGATAATCGCCCGTAAACGGTTCAAAACAACTTCATTTCTGTTCAATATTTCACCCCTTTGAAATTAACTTTTCAAGTTTCGATACCTTTAGATTGTGGAAACTATAATCCTATAACCCCGCATAAAATCAAGGTTTTCTTTCCGTGGAAGGGTGAAATATAGGTGAATTGCCACCCATACGCCACCCAATCCCCAATGTTCAAAGTAGCTTGAAAATCCCGAAAACATTTCAAAACGGTTCAGTATCCGCCATCACACCCTGTTCTGAAACATCCGGTTTGTATCGTTCAGATAATCGCAAGCTGCTTCCAGCATAGGCAGAATACAGATTTCCTCACCCGGATCAGCGTCCTTTTCCAAGGCAAAGATCAGACTTTGCAGAATTGCCCTTGCTTTCATGTTGTTTTCATCAATCTTTGTGATCTGCTGTTCGTTCATAGTCAAGCCCCCCTTAATCCTGATACATAGCCGTTTCAGCGGCTTTTCTCTCTGCTTCATCCATCCGTTCAAGGATTTCAACCGTATTATGATAGGTCTGTTCAATCATGCACCCATCATCAACATCAATAAAAAACCTGCAATCTAAGCGGCACTTACCGCCTGTAATCGGGCAATATCCGCCCTCAATTTCTGTTTTCTCTGTAAAAATCACATCATTCATAATCATTTTCCTTTCCGCTGTGCTTATAGAAACCAACCATTCCTTTTGTTCCTTTCATTCCCCACACTGAAACAAAAGGAACAAAAGAAATAGTGGTTAGTGTATATCACACTTTTTCAAATTTATGTTTGCTTGCTGCTGTGCCTTTACTGATTTCAGTATGAAGAATACCATCCTCAAACAGAAAACCGTTGATCTCTGCCAATTCTTTACCAAGCTTTTGCGAAGTCAAGCTGATAGGCGTTCCAAACGCCTTGCTTTTATCAATGATTGCCTTGCAAAAGCCCGTCCATGTACCGCCGTTTTCTTCCAACAACGTCATAATCGTTTTCCGGGTGTTCCCCGTCAAATATTCAGCCCGCTTGATTTCCATTTGCGTTCTTGCCATGAAATCATCGAAAGAATCCGACTGACGCATCCATTTCCCACGTTCTTTATTGAAGGTGAGCGGAAATTCTTCATAGGACACATCACGCCCGGTTACGCTCATTTTTGTAACATCATCACCCCGTTTCTGCTTTGTTAAAACGATCATATCATCAGCAGCACCCGCAACGCCGTAAGTTCCAGTTATATTCACAAAGGGATCATCTGGATCAATGCCTTTTCGGGTATGCGTTACAAGGACAACCGCTATTTTATGCCGATCTGCGAATTTTTTTATCTCTCCAGCTTCACGGGAATCTATCGCATAAGCTGATTCATTCCGCCTTGCTTCCCCGCGAATCTTTATGAAAGTATCAATGATAATCAGCTTTGTTTCTGGTTGCTCTTTCAGAAATTCCGTCACTGACTCAAGGAAGCCTTTATCAAGCGTTGCACTATCAATCCCAAGGTTTAACCATGCAGGAAAAGGTTCTGCCCCAAGAATTTGTGAAATCCGCTGTTTTAATCGATCATTCCTATCTTCCAACGCCAAATACAGAACTTTGCTTTTATGGGTTTTGAAGCCGAGAAAATCACATCCCATTGCCACGGATAACCCCATATCAAGGCAGAACCACGATTTACCATACTTTGGTGGACTTGCCAAGATCACAAGCCCCACGGGTACAAGCCCTTCAATGATAAATTCAACTGGTTCAATATCCATTTGAAATAATTCAACAGCGTTCAATGTATTCAACTTTGGTGTTTCAACTATTCCTTTGAAGGTTTCATCCCGTAGAATGATATTCAATTCCTTATCAGGAAGTCTATTTTTAAAGATAAAGGCATTAGTATTCGTTAGAACCCGCCTTATCTGTTCTTTGGTGAAGCGCCTATCGTGTGATAAGAAGATTGCCATTGCTGAAAGCCCGTTGTTACGTCCGCCTTTATCCTGCTGCCATAGTTCCGCCGTTGTATTTACCGGAAGAAGTTCTTTCGGCACTTCCTGATATTCTTCATCGGCTAAGATGTCATATATCGGCGGGAATCGGTCAACACCATGTACCCGTAAGGGGATATAAGTAGAACCGCCATGAATATCAGCTATAAAACCAACGGCAAGTTTCTGATCCTCTGCGGATAATTTAGTGATTTCTCCTTGCTCATTTTTCCAAAATGTATGTAAATGCCCATTTGTTGGATTTTTTAGCACCAAACATCGCCAAGCGTTCGCCTTTGCCATTTCAAGGAATTTTTCACTCATTTCAGCATCATCAAAGCTAATATCTATCATGCCATCCTTCAAAACCGTCCCGAAACAAGGGTGTTTGGACGCTTCTTCAAAAGATAGTATTTTATCTTCCCCTTTGATTCTTTGCCCGGAAACGGGGCTTTTGCCGTCCCCTTTGGAATTGCCTTCAACATAGGTTTTGAACAATTTATCGTTGCCCTTCCATTGGCTCAGCACCTACAACGCCCCCTTTCCTGAAAAATTTTATCTTTAACACTTCATCCTGATATGGTTTACTTCCGCAAATACCGCTCATATATTTCCATCACGGAATCGGAAACGCCGCTTTTATAAACCTTGCGAATGTCAACCACAACTTCATCTTCCAGAAGTTTCATTTTTTCGATCAGGTCATTTCTGTTACAAGCAATGTTGCAGCACCGCTTGCCAGCGTATTCAATACGATACTTCATGATCTATCCGTCCTTTCTTCAAAATTTGGTTTGCTTTCGGAATCCCTATTCAGTTTCAATGATTTCAGTTACAGGCACATTCAACGCCTTTGCAATCTTGCCCACTGTTTTCAAGGAAGGGTTGCGCTTGCCTGAAAAATAGGTTGATACTGTGATTTTTGAAATTCCCACACTATCCGCCAATTCGGTTTTATTCATGCAAGCATTAGCCATTGCAATTTGCAGCTTTTGAATATTAACCTTCAATCTGTTCACCTTCTTTCTCTTTATGATCCGCTTATCACTTCATCCTGATTTTCGGTCATTCGTCCCCGTTGGTGTTGCAGCACTGACGGGGATATTTTTTACACGTATTCTATTTCATTTTTCAAAATCCGCTGTTTCAGTTCCGCTAATTCTTTTTCTTTCATTGGAAAAATGCGCTCAAACGAAAATGTGCTTATATAAATCATAATTTGTTCATTAGCCGGATTTCTAACAATGCTCATTCGCTCATTAGTACCTTCATCGATATCTATATCCCAATATATTTTTTCTTCCTGAACTCGCTTACTTGCAAGATCAATTACTTTACCCATTATTTTTTCTTCCTTTCTGCATAAGATTTCAAAATATGTTCTATTGCCTTTTTGCTGGCTTCAATCTTTGCCATATCCGGCTGCTTGTCCAGTTCCCGGATCAGAACCACTTGCCCCCATTTGATTTCAAGCTTCCAGTGCTGCCGCACATCTGCCAGCTTCTTAAAATTCCCGATGAAGTAGCCGTTTTCATCACAAGCAGAATAGCGGAAGCCATTGATACCCCGCCGAACTTTTATAATAGTCACCTGACACACCGCCTTTCATATCACTTGACACAAGTAAAAGCTTGTGATACTATAATAATACAAGTTTATACTTGTGTCAAGCCTGTTTTTACAAGTTAATGCTTTTATTTTTGAATCTGATATGATATACTCACAAGGGAAAGGTGGTGAAACAATGTCTGTCGGCGATAATATCAGACGATTCAGAAAGGAAAAGGGATGGACACAAGCTGAACTTGCTGAACTGCTCCATGTATCGCAACAAATGATAGGGCAATTTGAAAATAGTAAAAAACCGCCCAAATTGGACACTGTAGAAAAAATCGCTTCCGCTTTAGGGGTGACAGCCTTTGATTTAATGGGTATAGAATACTTTGACTTGAAAAACCCTGACGCTGGGCGGCAATATGCAAAATACGATGGTTTTCAAAAGTATCTTCAATCTTTGGGATATTCAGTCGATGAAATTCCAAAAAAAGGTAACAATGAAGAAGGTGTTCTTTCCTGCTCCTATGCTATTTCCGGGAATGGGCTTGATCTCATTTTGTCTCCCGAGGAATATACACAACTTCAAGCTTCATCCGGCGATCTGATTTTTTCCTATCTTTGGAAAAAGAAAAACAAAAATAAGCCGCTTCCCGCTGCAACGGAAAACGGTAAATAAAAAGAAATCCCCGGCTGCTGCAACAGTCAGGGATTCCGAAAGCAACCAATTCAAGAAACCTGCAAAGAATCATGAAGTGGTCATTCAAATTATACCATTCCATGATTCAGAAATCAACGAAGAAAGGAATGGTAAAAAATGACAGGTGGCACAAGGAAACGTGGTTCTACATGGTCTTACTACTTTGACTTAGGGAAAGTCAACGGGAAACGCCAAAAGAAGGAAAAGGGCGGGTTCAAAACCAAGAAGGAAGCAGAAGCCGCACTTGCCAAGGCAATCAACGAATATAACAACGCCGGGGCGGTCTTTGAACCCTCTGAAATTACGGTATCTGACTATTTGGATCAATGGTATGATCTGTATTGCAAGCCCAACCTGAAATATAACACGCAAGTTGGCTATCTGCGGATCATGGAAGGACATTTGAAGCCAAAATTCGGAAAATACCGTTTGAAAGCTATCACATCAGCGGTGTTACAGGAATATGCAAACGACCTGAAAATGAATGGGTTGTCCAAAAGTCATATTGTCGGGATTCTCTCCGTGTTGGGGGCTGCTATGGATTATGCGGTTGAACCCCTGCATTATCTGACCGCTAATCCCATGCGCTATGTAAAATATCCGAAGGTGGAAAGAAAGCCCCGTGAACGGATCATCCTGACTTTGGAAGAATGGCAACAGATTATTGATCGCTTCCCGGCTGGTTCACGCTTCCATATACCGCTGATGATTGGTTTTTATACCGGGTTGCGCATTTCAGAAGCCTTTGCCCTCACATGGGATGATATTGATCTTGAAAAGCGCACCATCACCGTTTCCAAGCAGATTGTGAAGCGGAATTTTGGGGCTGACGTTCGGAAGGTAGTAGAACAGAAAGGAAAGCGGGAAATGCGTTCTTCATGGTATTTCACCACAACTAAAACCCCGGCTTCCATGCGTACCGTACAATTCGGCGATACGCTCTATCAGGCTTTGAAAGCAGAACGCACCGCCCAAATTAAGAATGAAATGAAGTATGGGGAATATTACACTATCCATGTTCTGAAAAAGGAACTGGACGAAAAGGGCAACGACATATTTAGGATTGTTCCCCTTCAAAAATGTGTACAAGCATCCTATCCCCGTGTTCGCATGGTCTGCATTGCGGAAAATGGGGAATATACTTCTACTGATTCCTTCAAATACTGTTCCCGGATCATCCACAAGGAATTGAAGCTTGCCTTTGACTATCATTCATTAAGACATACACACGCCACGATTTTGATTGAATCTGGGGCTGATGTAAAGGATGTTCAAGTACGATTAGGGCACTCTAATATTCAAACCACACTGCAAACCTATGTGCATGATACGGAAGTAATGGCGGCACGTTCTGTTGAACTGTTTGAACAGGCTGCAAGCCTGAAAACCTCATAAATCACCAAAAACAGGGCTGAAACTCCGAAAGTTCAACGGATTCAGCCCTGTTTTCATGTTCAAAGGCGATTTTCAAAATTAGGGTGGCAAATGGGTGGCAACGCCGCCTTTTTCTATGCCTTAAATCCCTGAAAATCCTTATTTTATGCGGCTTAGAGCGCACACGGTCTCGACTTGTGTATCGTTGTCCAAACTTATTTCCATATCTTCCTCTATGATCGGCAGCTTGAATTTGATGGATTTCAACCACTGTCCGTTGGGCTTCCGTTCCTCAAAGATATGGATTTCGGAAATCAGCGACTCCATAAGCTGTCGGCGTTCCGCATCATCCATCACGGCGTACAGCTTGTCAAAGTAAATCAAAACTTTGTAGATATTATCGGCAGTCAGCTTTTCCGCTTCGATTGCCGTTTTCTTTGCTCTTGCTTCGATCAGCAGAGACTCTGTATCCTCGATTTTATCATACATCTTGTAAAGGCGTTCATCAAGGTCTGCCTTGCGCTTGATGTAGTGTTTATCATCGGGGTCAAGGGTATCAATTTCCTCAATCAATCTGGACTTGATGGAATAACTCTGGCGAAGCTGTTTTTCGTAGTTGGCGATCTCCTGCTCAATAGCGGAGGTATCTACCTTCATGCTGATTTTCTGCTGCATCAAGGCGGCAAACTTCGGATTGCTGACCAATTTGGTGATAACCTCTGCTACGGCAGTTTCCAGCAGTTCCTCATGGATTTGCTTCTTGTAATCGCACTTGTGACCACGGGTCATGGTGCGGTGCTTGCAGCCGTAGTAATAGAAATCTTTGTATTTCGTGCCGTCTGCCTTGTGCTTGACGCTCTTATTTCCATACATTCCTGCACCGCAAATGGGACATTTGAGTAAACCAGTCAGCAGATGTACCTTGTTATCCTTGCCGTGGTTGACCTTTTCGTACTTCTTTGCCTGTGCAACCAGCTTCACCTGTGCATCGTGCCAGAGTTCTTCGGAAACAAGTGCTTCATGCAGACCATCGACCAACAGATAATTGTCCTGCTCCACAAGTCGGTAATCATTCCTCGTCCCATGCACCTTTTCCGTTCTGCGTCTGCCATAGGCGATCTTGCCGCAGTAAACAGGATTTTTCAGTATCCTACGGATAAGAGCCGCATCAAACAGGGGATTCTTGCCGTTCTGCCGTTGGATTTTCCCGATGCCGTGATTGGCAAGGTATCTGGCAAGTCCGTTTGCGCCCATGTCGGTATGCACATACTTATCAAAGATGATACGAATTGCTTCGGCTTCTTCCTCGTTGACGAACAGCTTGCCTTTTTCAAGGGTATATCCGTAAGGAGCAAAACCACCGTTCCATTTACCCTCACGGGCTTTCTGGATTCTGCCCTCCATCGTCTGAACACGGATGTTCTCACGCTCGATCTCGGCAACCGCTGACAGAACGGAGATCATCAGTTTTCCTGCGTCCTTGGAGGAATCAATGCCATCCTCCACACAGATCAGATTGACACCGAAATCCTGCATTACCTGTAAGGTGGACAGCACATCAGCCGCATTTCTGCCGAAACGGGAGAGCTTGAACACCAGCACATAGGAAACACCGTCCTTGCCGGATTTGATGTCCTCCATCATGCGGTTGAACTCTAATCTGCCCTCGATGGACTTACCGGATTTACCGGCATCCTCATACTCACCGACAATTTCATAGTCATTGTACTCGGCAAATGCTTTCATTCTGGCTTTCTGAGCATCCAGAGAGTATCCGTCCACCTGTATCGTGGTGGATACTCTCGTGTAAATATATACTTTTATCTTGTCTTTTTTCATATCGTCATCCTCATTCGTGCCGCCGTATGCAACACCGTTATGTAACCCCTACTCCGAAATCACTCTCAGAGTAGGTTTGGACACTCATCACACGTATATTATATCATGCGATGTCCGTTTTTTCAATAGATTCCGCAAAAAGTTTGGAATTGTTTACAATTTCTTTTTTCTCGCTGTCCAAACAAATCGGCGGCTCTGGAAGATTT
>UMIU01013966.1_pt1 | contig 27660 bp, 26 predicted proteins | sample 1965871 | NCBI WGS metagenome assembly UMIU01 (sample SAMEA4836132, study PRJEB28245) | human gut metagenome | biome: gut microbiome; material: fecal sample | place: Denmark | collected 2008
ACCGATTATCACCCTCTATTGCCCTATCGCAGTATAAAGGAGAAAAAATATGAATGTACAACAACTTAACAAACTTCCTCAAGAAAGAATCACTACACAAGGTAGACCGATTATCACCCTCTATTGCCCTATCGCAGTATAAAGGAGAAAAAATATGAATGTACAACAACTTAATAAACTTCCTTAAGAAAGAATTACCACACAAGGTGGACTGATTATCACTCTCTATTGTCCTATCGTAGTATCTTAACAGTAAGAAGGCTATGTTCGCTAAACATAGGTCTTTTTACTTTTTTTTTTTTTTTTGATATAATCTATTAAAATTTTACCTATTGAAAGAAGTACTATGATTGAAACAACAGAAATGGGCGCACTATTCAAAAAGTTTCGCTTATCAAAAAAATTAGCTTTAAAAGACGTTGCTGGTGACTACTTATCTATATCTTTCTTGTCAAAATTTGAGCGTGGAGAATCAGAAATTTCTTTATCTCGGTTCTTATTACTACTAGAAAATCTAGATGTTAGTATAGAAGAATTCTATGGTATTCTCTCAAAAGAAAAAACGACTTATACAGAACTACTGTTAGAACGTGTTAGTAAGGCGTATTATCAAAATAATATACTTGCTTTAAAAAAATACCTAAAAGAAGAGAATAAAAAATATCATGATAGCAATAAAAAATTATTCCTGTATAATACAATCATGATTGAATCCTTTTTATCTACAATTACAGAGGAAGACGTAGATGAGGATAAAATAAAAATTATCACGGATTATCTTTTTGATATTGAACAATGGGGTAAGAGGGAGTTGATAATACTAGGAAATAGTATGCCAGCTATTTCTTCAGAAACTCTCAATGTACTTGTCAAAGAAGTCATTTACAGAACAACTCTTTTTGGAAATAATGAATCAAATTTAAAAATTAGGATTGATTTACTGATAAATGCAACATCTGAATTTATTGAAAGAAATCAACTAGATTTAGCAAAGTCGTATTTAGATATAATTTCAGATATAGGTATTCCAGAACTCTTTTTATACGAAAAACTTGAGTATAATATACTTTTAGGAGCTTTCTGGATTAAATCAGGTAAAGTTGAAATTGGAAAAAAACTTATTGAGAACTGCCTTTCAATCCTCAAAACTTTAGGAGCAAATAATCTACTCGTATCTCACGAAGCCTACTATGAAGAACTACTAAATTCCACTATATAACAATATCTAACTTTGATGTTTAAAATGGTGTAAGCTAGAACTATAAAAAGATATTATCTTTTTATAGTTCTAGCTTTTTTTAAGGAGAATATTTATGATTGATACCATGATTTTTCCAACTAATCTATCCCCAGATAACTTAATTATTAACTCTAACTTTACCTATGTATTTTCAACTAATAAATCTATCCCATACCAAGGCTGGAAGATACATATTTCAGCAACATTAGATAATTATCAAATAATATTAGATTCTGTAACTACTATCTGTTTAACGAACGATACCCCATTTAAATTTATAAACTCTATAGAAAAATTATTTTTTATCTTTTCAAAAAAGACATCTCAAACTGAGATTGGAAAGTTTATTACTATCTACCCTGAAAACGATCAAACCTTTCTCTATCTACTCGATGTCCTATATCAAGAATTAAAATATGAATCTGGCATCCAAATAATGACAGACCAAAATTATAAACAGTCACAGGTTATATTTTATAGGTATGGACTCATGAATGCATCTGTAAAAAACGGCCAAAGACCCTGTCTTTTTGATAATAATGGTGTTGCATATCCAGATCTACCGGGTGCATACTATTCTTGCCCTGAATTTGTAACAGAATACTTTCCTGAAAAAACTAATACCTCTACTATCCTAAATGAGAGATACGATATGAAATCCATCCTTTATCAAACTGGTGCAGGAAATATCTATATCGCAATCGATATTACTAATTCCCAAAAAGTGATTATAAAAGAAGCTCGAAAATATGTCTATGCTACTAGGGATATTACTTCTATAGAATTACTAAAAAATGAAGCTAAAATAATTAAAAAATTATCAGGTTCAGTAACTCCTAATTACATTGATGATTTTTATTTAGAAGGTAACTATTACCTCGTTGAGGAATTTATTGAAGGAAAAACACTTAACGCTTTAAAAACAGACTTTAATTTACTCCTAAAACGAACTCCTTCAGAAATTACAACTTTCAATAATAAACTCCAAAAAATTATTTCAAAGCTATTTAAATCATTAGAATATATCCATAATCATGGTGTTATTGTTGACGATATCTCCTGTAGTAATATCATATTAACATCAGAAAACAAAGTTTATTTTATTGACTTTGAAACAGCATATTTAAAAAATGAAAAACCATTGATAGCAACAACAAATAGCTGCTATCCAAAAACAATATATGAAAAATTTGAACATAAAGATATAGTCAAATTATGGTACTGTATCATCAATCTATTAACCAATGCAAGTTCACTTTTAAAATTTGATCAAACTGGAACAGCGACCTTAAAGCTATTTACAAAGATGTGTTTAGAGATGAACTTCCCTTCACAACTATTAAATAAATTTATGAAAGACTTTAAGTTAGAAAGGAACAATAGAATGTTTTTTATTAACTTTATCAAACTAGGAATGGATTTGGAAAAACTCATATATAAACGAGATCAACTGTTAGATACTCTAGTAACTAGTTCTACAATTTTTATAGAAGGTAAATCTTGGTGTGAAAAAGTAGATAACTATCTAGCAATAAATCAATTAGGACTTACTCCATCTGATAAATTAACAGTAAAAGATATTCAAGGAAGTGATTTAGATTCTCAGTTAGCAAGAATTTTACTAGATGAATCACAAGAAAATTTATCTGACGACATGTTATCTGAAAACTTTTTTAATGATTTGGAATACAAAGAAAAATATCGTCTACTAACCATTTTAAACTCAAAACTAAAAAATCCTAATTTATTTAGGAAGCTAGTAAAATCTATTATTTCTAATAACATCAGATACGAAAAAAATGTTCCTTATCTAATCATTGAAGACTATCTTTCTCCATATCTAGTAGATGGAAACTCAGGTTTAATTATTGAATTAATAAAATTTAGTATTTCTGAACAAACTACAGAATATGATGATTTTATTAAAAAGCTAGCTAGAGGAGTAGAACATCCCTACGCCAAAAGTACATCACTCTATAATGGATTAGCAGGGCTTGGGCTTGCAAATGCCTGGTTATATCGCTATTTTGATAAAATGTATTATTTACAGACTAGTATTGATATCGTTAATCACATTTGTGATTACTCAATAGAAAAAAATGGTAAATTTATATTAATTGATCCAATACGTGATGAAATAAAGTATAGCTATTCTCATGGCATGTTAGGCCAATTCTATTTTTTTGAAACTCTTATCTCTTTGATAAGTAAGGTACAAAATAAGGACAAAAATTATGAAAAAATACATCTTACAATTTAAATTTAAAAATTTACTGCATCTATTTCTTATTGCTTGTAATTCTGCATTTCTTGTAGGTGCTTCTGTTACCTTAGCATTTATGACCAATCAATTAGTCGCAGCTAATTTTAAAAGCTTCCTTATTTGGTTGGGAATTGAAATATTACTTTACCTTCTCTATCTTGTATTTACTTATATCATTACTATTCATCAAGCTAAGTTAATACAAGAAATGTCTCTAAAAATTCGTTCCGATTATATCAAAAATATAACTAATTCTTCTTTCCATACTTTCCAAAGCAAAACTATCGGAGATCATCTCTCCATTTTAAATAATGATATTCAAATCATCGAAAATAGTGGCTTTTCAAATTTATACAGTCTATTTTCTACATTATTTACCACTCTCTTTTCTATTATTGCTCTTTTAAGTTATGATATTAGAATTGTAGTTTTAACTATACTATTAACAATTTGTCTTACATACCTTCCTAAACCATTTGCTACAAAAATGCAACATTTTATGTCGCTATTTTCAACTGCAAACGAAGAGCTCATATCTGGATTAAATGACCAATTATCAGGATACAAAACACTTTATTATTCGAATAAAAAACCTACTCTATTAATTCAGAACACAAAAATAATTAGGAACTATATCACACAAAAAGTAAACTTTACTCAAAACAGTACTAGAATAGAGACAATCATGTCTGCATTTTCTATTATGGCACAAATGTCAATTCTTTTCTTGACAGGTTTACTTATCACTTTAGGACAAGTTTCAATTGGTTCTATATCTTCTGTAGGACAAATTTCAGGTAATATTTTTAATTCATTAACAACACTTAATCAACTACAAGTGTCAATTCATTCTGTTAAACCTTTATTTTTAAAATTTGAGGTTTCTTCTAAACATACTGAGAAAAGAACAGTAAATAACATTGAGAATATTGATATTTCCGATTTAGAATACAATTTTGGTAATAAGACAGTCTTCTCTAAACTCAATCTCAACTTAGTTAAAAATAAAAAATACGCTATTATCGGTGAATCTGGAAGTGGAAAGTCAACATTGATAAATATTATCTTAGGAAATCTCCAGAATTATACTGGTCATGTAAAATACAACAATTTAGAGTTAAAAGAAATTGATGAAAATTCCATTGTTTCTCAAGTCGCATATATTAGTAATTCCACACATATTTACAATGACACACTTGAAAATAATTTAACTCTGTGGTCTCAAGACATTACACAAAATGAAATAAAAAAAGCTTTGAAAAATGTCAATTTACTGGACTTACAGGGGCGTTTAAAGGAAAAGGTATCTAATGATCTACTTTCAGAAGGCCAAAAACAAAGAATTGGTATTGCAAGAGCCCTATTAAAAGGCAGTAAAATTATTATTATGGATGAAGCTACAGCCAATCTTGATAAGACTAATGCTGATTTTATTGAAAATAATCTTTTAAAAAATCCTGATATTACCTACATTACCGTAACACATCACCTTAGTTCAGAAAGAGAAAAATACTTTGATCAAATCATTAAATTAGCATAATAATGTGCAGAAGCTTTTGGCGACCAAGTCCTCATCAGAAATCTAAAAATGGAAAAAGATTTAAATACAAAATAACGAATCTAAGTGACATAGATGTCCTTTAGATTTGTTTTGTTTATACTCATTTATATAATTTAAGCAAAGAGGTAGTGTAAAATAATCTATGGGAAATACAGAGTAAATATTGCTCAAATCTTTTGTCAATTATATAAAAAAGTGTTAAGAAACTTAAAGTAAAAGCTTGTTCAGATAATATTCACATTTTGGTCAGTTTACCCAAACTAAGTATTTCCTCAGTTACGGAGTACTGAAAGGGTAAGAAGAGTAAACCAACCGTTTTGTAACCTCTTATCTTTACATTTGTTGCTCTCTAGCCTTGCATTGATATCAAAAATCTATATAATAATAATTAAAAACAGAGCCAGAAGAAAGGGTGAGAATTATGTTTATGATCTTGGTTCTATTACTAACATTAGCGAGTTTCTTATATGTTACCATCGGTATCGCCAAGAAAATCTTTTCAATTTTCGCCTTAATTACACCAATTATAGTCTTGGGTGTTGGGCTTCTTATCGCTATGAATTAACAAAAGTCAAGGGGGGTCACTATCTTACAGGTAGTGACCTTTTTTGTTATGCTTTTAATGTCAAAAAAGACATTAAAGGAGAAACATATGAAAGCACTTAAACTTATAAGAGAGGACGGTTATGAGAACGTCCATTATGCTAGTTTAGGGGAGCAAAAATTTAAAACATTGGTTGTTGCAGATAGGAAAGATGAACAAGAACAATGGTTTGAACAACCAGAAATTGAATGTGTTCCAGAAGAAGTTTCAGATATCATTCGAAACTATACACTCCCATATATTGATCTCGGAAATACTGAAGATGAGTATTTGTTAGAACAAGCAACTAATAAGGTTGTATCAGTTGTAGTAGAGAATGTACTTGAAACACAGCCATTTATTCCGAGAAATAGAAATGGTCGCCCTATCGGTGAAGGTGTCGCATTCTGCGATATGTTAGTAGGACGTGTTCAGAATGGAGAACTTGCTGGAACAACAGTTTATATTAAGCAAACAGAATCTGGCTTCCGCCAACCAAAAGACTTCTTTAAAATGGTTGGGCGTATTTTCCCTTGCAAATTAACTGAAATTCATATCCAAACTATCGACAATTATAAACTAACGATTAATAACCCATCAAACTATGTTGTTGAAGGTAGTATTGAGTTAGCTGAGTGGTTAACTAATTACCAGCTTCTTCAGCAAATTGAAAAGAGTAAAGATAACTCTTCTCGTAATCGAGATAGAAAAAACATCTTGGAACGTACTCATGAAGGTATTGTATCAGCCGTTATTAACAATGGTAGTAATGCAGGTATCATGGTAATGACCAAAAAATTACAAACGGTATTCATTCCAAAACATAGGGTAAGTTATGAGTGTGATTCTTCATTTGTTAACCTAGACGAAGTAGTGTCAGTCTTTGATAGGGTGGAATTTAAAATTACTGGGGCCAATACCCAAAAACCAAGTCCAAATCAAAGAGAACGTCACATTATCCATGACTATATTCGTATCGAGGGAGATATGAAAGTTCTCGAAGAAGCACCTCAAGATGCTTTGATTGAGATGATTGATAATAAGAAAGTCATAGGACGATTGTTTAAAGTGCGATTTATCAGTTTTGATCCACAGAGTCTACATACCGTAGAGTTGGTTGACTTTCCAGGTATCAAAATTAAAATGAAGGACTCAGGTTCTTTAAATCGAGTTCCTTTTAAGCAAGGAGATGAAATTTCAGTTGTTATTCAAGATGCTCATTATCGCTGGGTAGACGCAAATAGCAGGGGGCGTCGAGTGGCTAAAAAAACTGAAGAAGTGAGCAGTAATTCACAGAATACGGAAGAGAAAAAATGTCTGTTTCGTATCAAATCACGTTTCAATAGTTTCTATCCAAATCGTGTGAACAGTAAAATCTTATCAACATTTTTTACTAGTTGAGTCGCATATAGTTCCCTCTGAAATGGGAACTTTTTGTTTACGTTCGGAACAGAAAAATTTAACAAGGAGGGATCATGAATCATCACAATATCAATGCTATTGTCTATTATCTGATAGTCTTTATTCGGTATGTCTTACCTATTACCTTGGTCTTCATCGGTATCGGTAGGTGGAGTTATGCTAAATCTATCAATAATCCAGAGAAACAAATCATGGGAGTAAATTTTGCCTTAAAATCAATTTTATTCTTATATATCGTTACTTTTATCCCTATTTTCATCATCTATGGACTCGCAATGATATCAAAGGGAGGCACACATAGTGGTGACTTCTCTATGATTAGTTTCGTAGAGGTCTTTACCCTAATAGAAATTCTAGCAGTTGGAATATTACCTGCATATGGTTTCATACAGGGATACCTATATCACTATCAATGGTTGATTACAGAAGGTAAGAAAACAACAAGCTTACCTCGACGAAATCTATTCATTAGACTTGGAATAATAAGTCCGATTGCTATTGTTGTATTTATGGAATTCTTGAAAAGAATGTTTGCTTACTAGAGAGGTGCTTTATGCGGAAGATCTTGAAATTATTTTTTAATCGTTATTATACAAATGGTAAGCGAACTATAGATATCTTACTTTTTTGTTGGCGAAAATATATTGATTGGGTATATCATATATCTTTTGGATTATTTGCTTTCAATATTATTATGTTTATCTTTAGATGGCGTTTACCTAATTGGGTATTTATATCTTTATTTATATTTTTGTTCGTTAATATGGCTTTAGTTTTATACATTGGTGTATGGCACAGTAATGTTACAAGTCGTCAAATTTTCGTGTTATTTGAAAAATACGATACCTTAAAACGAGCAGAACGAAAGAAGATTATTGGTAAGTATGCTATAAGAGCGGCACTAGCAGCAGTACTTATATCGTCTGGATTATATGTACTAACAATCAATAACTTTATCTTATCCCTCATTAATCGTATGTATGATGTAGCAGATAATTATCTCAAATATATGCCCTGGTCAATACCAAATGGAAGTCAGACAGGTATTGTATTAAGTTATCATACCCTAAAACCCTTAATAGGAACTGACTGGTTCAACAGTTTATTATTGTTAACTCCGATTGGAGCAATTGGTCTTATTTTTTATAATAGCTATGCGACTGGGATTGCTGAAAAAACCTATGAGAAACTTGTTGAGCAATGGCTAGGAGGACGTTACTTCCAAGACAGTGTATTAAGTAATATTGTTCATAATCAAGATGAAAAAGGTCAAGCGAATTTGGTTATGGGACTTAACTCTAAAACTGGAGAGCAAGTGATTTTACATGCTAACGAGAGGACTTATCACACTATTATCTTTGGTTTGATTGGTACTGGTAAATCGGCAACGATTTTGATTCCAGCAATGCTACAGGATATGGAAAATATGAAGTGCTATCTACTATCCTATCGTAAATATTTGATGAAAGTAGATGAAGAACTGGAACAAGAATTCTTTAGCACAGAGTTTGAACGTAAGAAAAAAAGACGTGAATTGTTGGAGCAGTGGTATAACAATGGTTATGCTGCAGAGCTTACAAATGGTATTTATATGACTGAACCATCAGGTTCGATGTATGGCACAATTGTTAAGTACGCTCATAAAATGGGCTTCCCTGATGAAATGATTTGGATTCTAGATCCTACTAACCCAGGAACTGGTGCAATTAATATTTTGGATGGAGATACTACTCAGGTAAAAGGAGCGGTTCGAGACTTATTTAAACGATTTAGTGATCCAAGTGGGACTGGCTCTTCTTTCTTCCTTAATCAAGAAGGACAACTTACTGATAATATCATTACGGTCATTAAAGAGGTAGCATTGATACCAGATGCCCCAATAAACTACATGTTAAAAGGTAAGTCTCCAACACTAACTGAATTCTCAAATATGTTACGTTCTAGTGATTGGATTGAAGCCTATATTGCTGTTTTTGAACAATTACTTAATCGAAAGAAAAGGCTTTTTGAAGAAACGTTGAAAAAGCATGAAGCGTTCTTAAGGCAGGAAAAAGAAAGGTGGTTAGAGGAATCAGAATACAATCGAGAACACGAACAACTCTTTGATACTATCCTTAGACCAGAGAATGTTCATGAAGCTATTAACGCATTTAATGATGAAAGGAATAAACTTGAAAACCTCCAAAGCTCTTATGATTATTTCATCAATGCTCATCAATTAAATTCGTACACAGAGGAATATTATTATACCTTTGATGCTAACGTGTCTGGTCTAAAAGCAGTTATTGATGACCTATCATCTTCACCAGAAATTCGTCGTGTATTTTTCTCTCAAAGTACCAAAGATTTAGATATTGTTTTAAAAACGGGTGGGATGATTTTGGTCAATTCTGCTAAAGGTGTTCTTGGTAAAGAAAAGTCTCGAATGGTAGCACAGATGGTAACATTAGTTATGCAAAATGCTGCTCAAAGACGTCTTCCAGATAAGTCTCCTTTCTTTGCTTTTTATGAAGATGAAAAGAATGGTTACTTGATGCCAGGTAATGATAGTAACTTCCTAGATGAGTCTCGTAAGTTCCATGTTCCAGTTATGCATGCTTATCAACATGACGAACAAATTAGGGACTCTATTGGCGAATCTGGGGCTGATGCAATCAAGATGTCTTATCGTAATGCCTTTACCTTCCAACAAACCTCAACAAAGGTTGTAGAGTTCATTAATCTACGTTCAGGAGGAAAACATTATGCTCTTAAAGAAACCAAACGTGCAGCAAACGATGATCTCTTAGCAGGAAATCAAGGGAACTCAAGTGCAACTTCAGAGGAAGTAGTAGAAGAAGATAACTTCACTGCTAGAGATGCAAATAACCTAGAGAAATTCCAAGTTGGTGGTGTTATCGTCAGTGATGATGAAGTCTCAAATATGATTTATTTGACAACATCTCCGCATTTTGAAATGGATATTTCAAAGGACTCTTTTGTCTCACATACACCTTTCAATAAGGTTTATGGGCTTGGAGAAGAAGAACCGGAAATTGCAAAAGCATATAAGTTGTGGAGAGCAGAAGTGATAGACTATTATGCTCAAAAAGAGTCTGAAAGCCATCTCTATGAAAGTGATTTTACTGAAGAAGAATGGCAAGCAATTATGGATGTTAAGGTGCCAAATGTTGATAGTAATGTAAATGATACGGTTGGTAAAAAAGATGATTCCCCATCAGTTAAAAGAACAATCCTAGTCAACGAGAGTATAACGGAACATAGAGAAGGTACTTCAATTAGAGAAGAGGTAACAGAGGATATTGAGCAAAAAGAGGAGGTCAATAACTCAGAGAACCCACCCGTTGTTGGAGAAAAACAAACTGTAAATAGCAAAAATGATATTGGTGAGTTAAAGGATAAAGAAATAACTCAAAGAGTGATCCTAGCTCCATCATCTACACCCGAAACCGTCGATACTCAAAATATTCAAGCCCCTAATCAAGAGTTTGAATTACCTCAGGAACTCTCTCGTGTAGCTCGTGAGAAAACAACTAAAACTTTAAAAAGTAATGTAGGACAAATGGATATTGATGAAGAAGAAGGGTTTTAGATAACATAAAAGCAACGGAAATTTCCGTTGCTTTTGTTCTAATTTTGAGAGTCATTATACGTCTCTTTATTAGCCTTCTCAGCATCCTTTCTTGCTTTCTCTTCTGCTCTTTTTCTCTTAATTTCCTCTTTTACCTCTTTGACCTTATTTTGTGTTTCAACAACTAAATCATCAATAGATATATCTGGATTTTCTAGTTTTTTCAATTCGAAATAGATTTGGCCTAGTTTATCTGTTTGTGATTTTAGATAGGCTTTAAGTTGCTCTGTAGCTTCTTTCTTTTGTTGTTCTAAAGCTTCAAGTTCCTTAATAAAATCTGATTCAGTTTTTTTGTTTTTTCCTGCCATAATTTGCCCCTTAATTATTAATTATATCTAATAGTATAGAGTAAGAATATTAAAAGTCAACCCATGTCACTCCCTTGAAAATAATCTATTCTAGGGTATACTGAACACTATAGCGACCTATTATAAATGAATCCTAATAGTAGTTATTAAGTGCTTAAAATCCCATAAAATCAGTTGTTACGAGTGCTATGTAATAACCAGATTTTATGAATGAAAGTATAGAGAGAACAAAAGTCTAAGAGTTTACTGTATTTATAGGGTTGATTACTAATATTAGAAACTCGTAAATTATAAATGAGTAAATAGTGACTACTATTTAGCTAGAATAACCCATGTTTTTTAGGGATTATCGTTATAAAAATAAACTACGACGTTATGAATGAGAGGAGATGAAAGTATCAATCAGTATTTTACGGGTACAAAGGAATGCTTGAGCAGGTCTATATCAAAGGCTAAGCATAACTTTAAAAATAATATCTATACTCTTCGAAAAAAGACCAGACTATATACCCTATTGATTGACTATTTTAGGACTACAAAATGCAAGATATAAAAAATAGAGATTTTACCTCACTTATTTCAAATAAAAAAAATAAAATTCATTACACTCAGAGAAATAAAATAGCTTCTTATTTTGTTTCAAAAAAGCAAAATATCTCACTATCGTTTTCAGAAGAGGAGCTTATCATCTTTTATCATTTACTAAGGTTTGGTTATTTTGATAAGGAAATAGTAGACCTCGTTTATACTGCAGTAACTCGAAAATCCAAAACTCCTAATTCATGGTTTTATCGTCTTGTAGGAAAGGTTAATCATCCTATTTCAGCATGTTCGGATGCTAGAAGCGGTAAGAGAAAAATATATTATCTGAACAAAGGTTTTAGTACCTGGTTGCTTACTATGATAAAGGGGATTGATAAAATACGGTTGCTAACAACAACGACAGAATATGATAGGTCAGTATATAGTATTGTCAGTAATAATCTTCTAGGAGGAAAACCTCAAACCGTAAATATTCATGATCTAGAGACCAGACGTTTAGTTGCTAAAATCTTAAACAAGCTTTTCTTTAAAAACCAAGACAAGTCTGTTTATGACCTAAACATACAAGTCGTATTTCCTATTAGTCGAGTTAATCTTTTAATGGTTCCTGATGCTGTTGTATTTGTGAACGATAACCCTTTTTTTATTGAGTATGACCGAGCAACAGAACGTCAAACAATTCTACTTTCTAAAATATTTGGTTACGCAGAAGAACCAGCATTCGAAAATTCTAGTTTATTTTTCGTTTTCGAGAATAGTCGTAAAGATAATACGCAAGTATCTAAACGGTTAATGAACTTTTTGGAATATGTAAATGAGGTTGAGGTTGAAGGTGTGACTGGACATGACACGTTAAAGCGTAAAAATATTTCTTTATTCAGTCAAACAACAACAAATGCGTCTGACGTTATTGTCGAAATCATTCAAGAAAAGATGTTTTCAAATCATAAAGATTGGTGTGATTGCGAGGCTTATGATTTTTCTGAACTACAGAAAATAGATTATCTTGTAAAGGAGATATCAGAACCTTTAGATGATGGTAAATTCCAGTTATCAGCTGTTGTTGAAACTGACTCATGGGAATTGAAAGAGTACCCTATGATACCTATGGCATATATCAAAAATGACTTGATTCCACACTTAACTAGTCTCTATGAAGAATTCTCAATAGAGTATGAACATATGATCATTGTATTCCCTAAAGAAGTTTTACCAGAAAAAATCAAACTCCCTTTTGATGATTATTTCTTGATTGTTTATAGATAGAGTAAAGGTATTTGTAAATGGATTATTTGGAATACTTAGGAAGAAGACTTGTATGGTTAGTTGTTTCGCCTGTAGTTGTAATCGTAGTAAAAAGACCAAGAATTTTGAAAAGGCTAGCCATAGTTAGTGATGTAGCTATTGGAAAAATCCACTACTTTATTTTTCTAGCGATTGCTTGGTTGATTCTTGTCACATATTTTTTATTTTGTACTTGTTTATGGTAGTTACTTTTTTCCTATCATGGCGTTCTCTATCACTTAATAATGTGATGGAAGTGATTTTACAAACCGTATTAATCATACCAACACTCTATACGTTATTTGTTCCACATAACGAGGTTGTCAAGAGAGTTGATGAGTTCTTATCAGCGAAAAAAGAATAAGTCACGCGTAGCAACTGCACCATATAATCATTCTCTCAACTATTTAAAAAGATGTAAGAAAGTCACATGATTGTTTGAAAGTGTTGTAAGTATATGGTGTTGTTTTAAAGATAAAAAAGATTGAAAGGTAACGGTAATTAATGAAAATAAAAATTGAATCTGCTTGGAAAACCCTTTGTGATGCATTCCCCAAGTTAAAGGATAATCCTCTTTACAAGGGTTGGTATATTAGCTATGCGATCCTTGTGACGTTATCTATTTTGACGGTAGTTGTAGTGAACCATAGGGTTGTCTATGCATTTCCGTTTGATTGGTTTGGTTTGCTTTTTGGGATTATCTTACCTTGGGTTCTTACGACCTTTTATATCGTATATCAAGGTGTGGACCATGCCCATCAGTTTACATCGACTAAAGTTGTTCTTGGGTTATTTATGTTACCTGTAATTCTGATTGGTTTTACTTCTAATTTTAAAAATGAATACAGTTATAGTAATCGTATGGTTACGATGGTTTTTGATCAGGAACTCACACAACAAAGTTTCCACGCAACAAAGATTACATCAAACCAGCTTGATTATTTTAAAGAAGATAATGTCATTTTTCCTTATAAGAAAAATACTGCTTCAGAGATATATGTGTTCTTTCGACCTGATTGCCCTTACTGTCAAAAATCAATTCCAGTACTCAATAAGAGCTTAACTGAAAAAGAACGAAACAAGATTATCTATGTTAATGTTCTTGACGAAAGTGGGAAGGATTTAGCTAAAGCTATGGGAGTAGAGAAAGCAGCAACAGCAGTTATCTATCATAAGGATAAGACTTCTGGTGGATGGTCCAAACGAATTGAACGAATGGCTGGAGGGAAGCATGAAGCACCTCGTCTTGATGAGGATGCTATCCATGATATTGTGTCAGTCGCAAAGGAGGAAACAAAATAATGTATTTATCAAAAAAAGATATTTCAGAATGGATTGCTAGCCTAAAAGTAGGTAACGAGGTTGCTATCCAAATAACACGAATGGATGGTGTCATAGTTTCTAGTGAGCGTGGTATTGTCGACAAGTGGTTAGGAAAGAGACTTATAGTTGTTAACGGAAAGCATTTTGTTCCTAGCACTGGTTTGAGACAAAGTAACGCTTTTGTCCCTGGTCAAAAGACAATCGTGGAACAACTTTTTCCATTGGATGCTTTGCTTTTAGATGAGGAAGAACTTGCCAAAAGAGACACCATTATTCAAAAGTTGAAAGAGTCAGCAGAACTTCTAGAGCACGCGCAGACTTATTCTTCATTAGTCGTTTCTAGGGTGCTTCGTAAGCTATCAGTCCTAGACGTTGGTGATGTATATGATCTAAATGAACTACGTTCCTCTAGTAACACAGAAGACTTAGAAGATAGTGCTTTATTGGATAGACGGAAACTCTCAGAGAAGAAACGTTGTTTAAAGACTCTTGACCGTATGCTTGTCAATTTAAGTCAAGATAATACCTTGGGTGCTTTTAAGTTAATCTCTCTTTTGGGAGATGTAGCTTCTGAATTTACTGATTCTGAAAATGAGGTAAGTGAATGTTAGCCTATGTCATTATGTTTGTAGTTATGTTTACCATCAAGTGTGTTACTCTTACTTTTGTGAAGAGTAAAGAGTCTACAGTAGTCAGTACTTTTCTGAGTGGCCCGAATCAGATTTTTTTTAATACGATTGTCTGGTTTATACGACTAACAGCCTTGTTCCAGTTTTATCTTTTGGTGGTGGACAATAATCTAACTGTTATCCCTATAATTGTTGGTTTCATTCCACCTAATGTCTTGTTCTGGTTTAAGGGAATCAAAGCTTCTTTATCGGATTTGCTTGTACGTTGGTTAAAATCATTTATTGGTCATAAGTATAGAACATGCCCATTTTGTCATGAATCACATTTATTCTTTAGATACACAGAAGACCGCACAGCTGCTTATTACTATCTCTTGACAGAAGATGATAGTCTTGTGGCCATTGGAGATTTTGATAATAGTGACCATCCTGCACGTTTCTTTTTAAGTAACGATGAAACACATTTTGATGAGCTGGTTGATACCATGCTACCTTATATGTTGCCTGGAATGGAAGAGGTGGTCTATGTAGGTGGGCGACAACAGCGATTGGCTAGAGAATTGTATTGTGTCGATTGTCAGGAACGAGTCAGTGAAGATAGTGGGGTACAATTTGGTGAAGTACTTTTAAGTGAGCATAGGCATGAAGATCATAAAGCCCTTGTTTAGTTATCGGTATTGAAGTTATTTTTGAATTAAAAACAGCACAATTTTAAGTAGAACAAAAGATGTTGTTTCTTTGACAATGGTTTACTTTATTGAAGTATATTTTAGTGTAATTTCTATTTTTAGCGAAAGTTTTATCTCATCAAATCATTGATTTCGATTGACTTTATAGGACATCTTTTAAATTTATTCGAATAGGTTTTATCTCTTGACAAGGATTAAATTTTTCGATAATATTCAATAAAATTAAAAGGAGATGTTGTGAAATTATTTGTTAAATATGGGATATTTCTTTTTGCTTCTGTTATAGCTTTGAACTCCTATAATATTAAAGCTGATGAAAGTTCAACAACAAGTACAGATACTAATGTAAGTGATACAAAGGAACCAGCTACGCATGAGATAATTATAGGAAATAATGCGAATTCACTTTCAAGTTTGAAGCAAGACGAAAAGAATGGAAGTACCGAACCGACTATTACTAATGTTGAAATTTCTGGAGGTGTAGACCCATCAGTTACAGGCACTGATTTCTTTAAGGATGTTGAAATAAATCTTGAAGGAAATAACTTAACTGATGATAACTTTTTAACAGAAGAGGGACTTCATTGGTCAGACAAGACTTATACAGAAATTATACAGGGAAAAGAAAATGGTATTATAAATGATCCTGAGAGGTTTGGGGCTTCTAATACACCCTCTACACCTGTTATGGCTTATAGCACGAATGTAGGAGATAGCGGTCGTATCAATTATATAGGTAAGACTTTATCAGGGATAGAGTTAGACTTGCTGTGGACTGTTCTAGAAAGTGATAAAGATGAATGGGCCTCTAACTCTGGATACAATGATAATCGTCCTAAAGGACTTGGATTTTCTGGAGAGCAGTCAATCTTGGGTGCAACAGGAAATTCAATTGTTATCTTATATAATAATGCGAGCAATCTTGCTCTCCATTATCAAATTGTCAAGCATGGAACAAAAATAGAACAGCCTGTGGTAGTAAGTTTCATATCAACAGATATTGATGCAGCCCAAGGGGTACAGACCAATCTTGCAAATTTGGTTGAAATTATTCCAACGGAGTCTAATCTTGTAAAAAAAGATGGCATTATTTATGATACAACACCGGGTGTAGTAGGCCTTAATGGGTCTAAGGATTTGCCGAAGGGTGGCTATTTAGGTGCAGGTTTTATTTCAAATTTTGATTATACCTTTTATTCGCCAGCACCAGAAAGAGTAAATGATTCTTATTCCTATCCAATGGCTGTTCGATATGACATTTTTGGAAGCAGTTTACAAGCAAATATCAAATCTCGCATTTCTAGGTCCATTATAGTTCAGTATGTAGACAATCATGGCAAAGAACTGAAGAAGACAGAATTTTATAAAGGCTTTGATGATGAATCCTATAAGGTTGATTCTATAAGGATTAAAGACTATCGCTTAATTGATGTAAAGAAATTTTCAGAAAGCTGGGGTAGGACAAGGATTCAGTTTGCTTATCAGAAAGAATTTCCAGTTACTTTAAAATTCCAAGATGAAAATGGCAAAGTCTTATCTGAGAGTGTGAAATATATTGCACTTGATGGCCAAAAGGTGACACATACACCAAAAGTAATTAGTGGCTATAGAACGCCAGAAAGATTTGAAGTTTTGGTTAACCAACCACTTACAAAGGTTTTTACTTATAAGAAAATTCAACAACCTATACATCAAGTTCTGATAAATAAGAATAAAGGTAAAGAATCTCAGTCACAGATAGCTTTAGTTGGTCATCCTTTGGTGCCACCAAATAGTGCTAGCCAATCATATGGTACTAATACTAGAGTGCAATACCATTCTTCAAAAAGCTATGTTCCAACGCCGACTTTTTCTCATTATGGCAACCATTTAGGAATAGAACAATACAATAGTCCAGGTTTACCAATTCCAAAAACTATACCTAAGAGTCAAGAAAAGAGTCAAGAAAAACCATCAAATAATGAGAAGCAGAAAGATCCATTCTTAGTCAATACCAATATGACTAAGGATGAAAAAAAGGACTTTCTTACTTATATTAAGTCGGTTGGTGATGAAGCTCGGAAAAAATATGGTAAAGATCATGATAAAATTAATCATACAATTGCAAATGCCATTGCTCGAGTTCCTTATGCTAATGATAAGCTACAATCAATGACAAATGACTTTGGTGAAGCTTCGGAATTTTTAACTTCTGATGTTGATTATTTACTAGGAAAATCACATACTGATAAATCTTACACAATAGATTTCCCACATCTGGCAGCTCCAATTGCTACCTCTTATAGAAGTGGATTTTTAAAAGAAATAGTTAAATTATTTGCAGGGCTGTCCCCGTATAATACTCGTTTATCTACTGAAGAGATTCTCTTCCAAAATAACTCCTTAGTGGGGGACCTGCTAACTACTATCGATAAAAAGGATTTCCTCACGGATATTGATGCTTATATCTTGAAATATCATAGTGAGTTTAAAGATATGGATCTTGATCAAGCCATTGAAAAATATTACAGTACTGATAATCTGGAACAGAAACGCCAAGAATACTATTCTCAAGCCTTAGAAGAGCAGTCGAAAAATACACCTACAGATAGATATATGAGTCTCTTATTAATTGGAAGCGTTGCAAGTTTGTCTGGTATAGCATTGATTGCCTTAAAAAAACTTAAAAATATTGATGCTGTTATCAAACAACCGCTAAAATTCTTCGAGAAAAACCTTACTACTCCAATTAGAAGAAATTTGGTTAGAATGAGCAATGATACCATACAAACCGTTTCTAAAATTAACAAAAACTTCATCAAACCAGTAGCTAATTTTACTATTAATAAAATCGCAAAACCAGTATATAATAGTACTAGGACTGTTGCTAAGCCAATTGTACAGTTTGTTAATAATACAGTGGTTAAACCTGTTGGTAAAGTGGTTTACAACAATATAAGTAAGCCAGTCTATAATCGTATCGTTAAACCAGTATCTGGGTTTGTCAATAGGAACATTATCAAACCAGTTTATAATAAGATAGTTAAACCTGTTTACAACCGTGTTGTGAAACCAATTGTTAGACCAATTTATCAAAAAGTTGTTAGACCAATTGCAAAAGCAACAAAACGTTATATTGCAAGACCTGTCGTAAATGCTGTAAAACGTTTTGTTGTTAATCCAGTCAAGAGATTGTTTGGTCGTAGAAGAGGAAAGAGAAGATGACAATGAAAAAAAACAATATTTTAGGGATTTTTGTAGGACTATTTATAGGGTTGGTTACAGTCTTAGGAATGAGCCTATTTATCTTTATTAATTTAAAATTTAACTCTGTTTATTATGCTCAGCATATTCCTCATAAGGAGGGAACAGAACCGGACATCATTATGCTGATGGAGAATATGGGTTGGGCCTATACACCGGAAATAGATGGTATTAGCTATGATGATGATGGAATGTACGCTATAACTAGAAATAAAGGAACGAAAACGTCTATATTAGGTCTTTCAGGTGATACTCTATATTTTAGTTCGGCATCGGGTGATGGCTATCTTTTAAATCATGATTTTTCTATCAAAACTGCTCTTGACAAACGTTATCACAAGATTAAATATAATCAACGAAAAGTCCAAAAAGAAATTAGAGAAACTGTTCAACCTGTGATTGATGTTCAATCAAAACCATTAATCAATCTTCAATGGTTGTTTAATCTACTTTACCGAAGTAGGTTTAATTAGAGAATAAGATAACATAGAAGCATTTTGTAAGATTATTTATATCTAAAGATGAGTTTATCTATATTACGGCATTTACTGTGAATTTAATTCAGGACACCTTGCAGGGTGTCTTTTTTATTTACTAAATTTGAAGTATTACTACTGATTTTAAAGTTTTTTAGAGCATGTAGAATTACTCACGCGCGTGAGTCGGACATCCTGTAGGTTTCAAATACAAAAAAACTAGGGCGATGGCCCTAGTTTTAAAGGAGGTTTGTTCGCATCTGGGTTTGTAGGAGATTATGATGCGAACTGGATTGGATTAGGAGTCTCTATTTCTATTAGGAGGATTAGAGACTGAAAGGATTAATTTTCGAGTGTAGTTTCATCGAACTACAAGAAAATTATAGCAGTTTATGGGGAAGGACACAATGGAGTTAGGGGGTGTCACACCCCCCATTATTAGAGAATAACTGACTTAAGGTGTAGTGGTATGTTTTATTGTGTGCTATCCTATAATTAGGCTAATAAATAACATGACTAACAAGGAGAAAATGATTATGGTTGGAAGTAGTGAACATGATTTAGAGAGAGACAGTGAATTAATGCTTATTTCCAAAATTCTCAACTTCTCAAGTGAAGACGGTCATGAGTATAAATTTTTACTGGTAGTAGACACCGGTAATAAATTTGCTACAGCAATCAAGAAAAGTGAAAGAACCTCAGAAAAATCACTAGAATTGCTAAAAAATACTTATATGATTGATATTAATGAGTATCCAAATGCGATTGATGAAGTAAGTAAGAGGTCACTTACTTTAAAAGACTTAACTCAATTGTTTCCAAAGTTAGTAACAGTTTATGAATTTGTAAATAATAGAGCCCTATCTTATGGCTGGAGGTTTGGTTTTCAGAACCAAAAATTTGCAACCTCAGAGATAAATTTGGAATTAGCGGAACGTATAAAGAAAGAGCTGACTTTACGAAAATCATACCTTAAACGTTTCATATCCAATAGAGAAATAGAGGAACTAGTGTTTCTTCAAGATCTTGAAGAGGGCTTAATTGGGGGAGCGTATTCCGATAGAGTTGACCAATTAGGTTTTTATCCAATAGAACCTATTACTTTTGAAGAAGAAATTCCATTTTATTGGCCAAGATTTATATTATTTGGTCAAAGAAATCGAAGACTTAAGGCTTATGGTTATCCTCTGATTGAGAATGAGATTACAAACACTTACTTAGGTTTTGTTAATGAAGTACTATCATTTTATGATGACGCTGTAGGCTCAGACCTTATACAAAAGATTTAATGGGTTTTATTTTTATAGTGAACCTTCCATTGTAGAGTGCTATAATATCAATCGAAGAGAATTGTCTTAATGACATAAAGTATCTAACAGTAATACCTCATTATTTTTCGTTATTGTAGTCTTTTGTTATTTAAAGAGGTGGAATTATGAATTTTGTAGCTAGAATTAACTTGAAAACTAACACACCTTATCGTGACGAATTAATCGATTTTTGTTTAAAAGGAGAACAACAGTATTTGGCTATTGGTTGGAGCCGAATATATGGTGAGGGAGAAGTATTAACTTATTCTGAATTTTATGAACGACTTCGTCAAGAGCCTGGTCGATTAAATACTGTGTTGAATATCTTTAAGGATACACATGAAGATAATTTGTTTTGGACACGTGATTTAGATGGTAATTATTGGATATGTAGAGCTAAAGGTGAGGTACTTACAAGGTGTGACAAAAGATTAGACATAGGAGCACTTTTACCGATAGATGCTTATAATTTCGGTATGCAAGTGCCAGGACAAATTAAGGCAGCATTTAACAGAGCTAATGCTGGAACGGCTCAGAAAATTTATGATGCTATTATAGTTGAGTACTCAAAAGCTATTTATAATAAACTTTCTCAAACGAATCACTACGAGGTTGCTCGTTTAGAAGGTAGTTTATTGGATAACCTGCCTGATTTTGATTTGGAAGAGCTAGTGATTTCCTATATACAGGTAAATTATGACTATTATGTTCTTTCGAATTCTATTGCAAGTAAATCGACGACTATAAAAGTAGAATGCGAGTTTTTATCTAGAGATCCTAAGCGGGTGAGAAAGGCAGTTGTTCAAGTAAAGGGTAGAAAAGCCGAAGCACTTGATGCATTACAATTTGTGGATTTTACCCAGAATGGTTATGAGGTGTTCCTCTTTGCACCAGAAGTATTAAATGCTTATAAGTTAGATAATATTATCGTTATTACGCCAAATGAATTGCTTGACTTTTACGAGAATTATAAAGTAATACTTCCAGACTCCATCACACAGTGGGAGAATTTATACTAATCTAGTTTACTATTTGTGAATCTTCAATTATGAGTAATGATTGAACTCATTTTCTTTTATACATATGGAACTATTATGTACTTACAATTGTAGTCAAAGTGTTGAGGACACTCTTCAGTGAGTTTCCAAATGCTGTTGCCATTGATGCTGGCTTTTCGTCATCCGCTGTGAAAATGATATAGCCTATAATTAAAGACACCTTCACTGGTGTTTTTTTACTTATGAATTCCATAGTAATGGCTATATAAGCCTTTAGTCTATGCAGAGTATTCACGCGCGTGAGAAGGAACTTTTAACCAAGATAACTTGTAGGGAATATCTTTACCAAAAAAGGGGTATTGTATTTTGGCTATAATAGACTTATGATGGTAGTGTAAAATAAGTTGTGTAAACACAAAAAGGAATAAATCCGTTATAGTAGAGTTGCGAAACATTACTAGAAAGAGATTTATTCCTATGACTCAGTTTACCACAGAACTACTTAACTTCCTAGCCCAAAAGCAAGATATTGATGAATTTTTCCGTTCTTCTCTTGAAAGAGCTATGAATGAGCTGCTTCAAGCAGAGTTGTCGGCCTTTTTAGGGTATGAGCCTTATGATAAAGCTGGTTATCTTACAGGCAACAGCCGTAACGGAACGTATTTACGTAAATTTGAAACCAAATATGGGACTGTTCAGTTAATCATTCCCAGAGATCGTAATGGAGACTTTAGTCCAGCTTTGATTCCTGCTTATGGGCGTCGTGATGACCACTTGGAAGTGGAAGAGATGGTTATCAAACTCTATCAAACTGGTGTGACGACTCGAGAAATTAGTGATATCATCGAGCGAATGTATGGTCATCACTATAGTCCTGCCACAATTTCTAATATCTCAAAAGCAACTCAGGAGAATGTCGCTGCTTTCCATGAGCGAAGCTTAGAAGACAATTACTCTGTTTTATTTCTTGACGGAACCTATCTTCCATTAAGACGTGGAACCGTTAGTAAAGAATGTATTCATATCGCACTTGGCATTAAACCAGAAGGTCAGAAGGCTGTTCTTAGATATGAAATCGCCCCAAATGAAAACAATGCTTCTTGGTCCACCCTGCTAGACAAGCTTCAAAACCAAGGAATTCAACAGGTTTCTCTTGTAGTGACCGATGGCTTCAAGGGACTTGAGCAGATTATAAGTCAGGCTTACCCATTAGCTAAACAACAACGTTGCTTAATTCATATTAGTCGAAATTTGGCTAGTAAGGTGAAACGATCTGATCGGGCAGTTATTCTGGAGTAATTTAAAACGCTTTATCGTGCTTAAAATTTAGAAATGGCAGTACAAGCTTTAGAGGACTTTATCGCTGAATGGAAACCAAAGTATAGGAAAATCATGGAAAGTCTGGAGAATACGGATAATCTTTTAACTTTTTATCAGTTTCCCTACCAGATTTGGCATAGCATTTATTCAACAAACCTCATTGAGTCTCTTAACAAAGAAATCAAACGTCAAACGAAAAAGAAGGTTCTTTTTCCTAACGAGGAGGCTCTGGACCGTTACTTAGTTACTTTGTTTGAAGATTATACTTTCAAGCAAAGTCAACGCATCCACAAAGGGTTTGGCCAATGTTCTGACACACTTGAAAGCTTATTTGATTAACACTCCGTAACTCTACTTGAGTGTTTACACAAAATTATTGACGGTATCGAGTTTGAAGATAAAAATATGATAGAAAATTGTGGTTTACGTGAAACTTATAGAAAACATGTAAGTTCTTTTGAAAATATAAGAATGCTAAGGAGTTTTATAGAGAAGGATATATTTCAAATTATTTTTGAAGAACTAGTTAATCACAATAATAGTTTGACTTAAGTATAGCATTGAGATCTCTGGCTCTCTTTTACTTACTCTCATTTTTGTACTGTGATACCTTTTCCAAATCATCCTTGTTATCCTTATATCATTCCTAAGAAAATTAGGTTTTGATTTTCTATCGGGGGTTTTGGGGCGTAGCCACCAAGCTATCTTATCGTAGGCTGTCAAAACTGGAAGGTTTTGGTCGGCTGGCGATATGATTTTTGCGATATTGTGGACACAATATCTGAGCTCACAAAGACCGAACAAGAAATGAGAGAGGTCTTTAGGAAATGTGCTGACAATGTGAGGTAGCCTGACACTGTCAGACAAGTGTAATTCTGAAAGGATGGCAAGATGGGACAAGAAATTAAGTTAATTCGAAAGCAATTTAGGAATCATAAGACAAGGAGAAAAAACGATAAAAGAAATGATGAGGGAACAAGAAGTGGATAGCTTCTCAGAATTTCTTTGCCAAAATTTATTGAAGTAGGATTATCAGGATAGAATTTTTGTAAGTTGGTTTTCCCTTTGGCAATCTAAAAAGTTTGAGCAGATTAGTAGAGATGTGCATGAGGTTTTGACTGTCGCAAGAGAAAATCACCAAGTGACTTAAGAGCATGTATCAATCTTATTGACCTGCGTTCAAGAATTGATTGCGGAAGTCAATCAAACATAGCCACTTAGTCGTGAGTTTCATGAAAAATATATGGGTTAGGAGGCTGCTATGGTTTATCGTTATCGTACCAACCTCAAAAACGTGTTTCGAACAGATTCAGAATTACATCAATTAAATGAGCGAACTGCTAAGAGTAATTGCCAAAATTTCTCAGTCTATGCTAGGAAAGTATTATTTAATCCAAACATGTCCTTTGTCACAATTAACATGGACGCTTATGACTAGCTTATGTTTGAATTGAGACGGATTGGGAATAATATCAATCAAATTGCGCGTGCTATCAATCACAGCTATCTGATTTCCCAGGAACAGATACAAGAACTGAGTAAAGGAGTCGGAGAGTTGGCCAAGGAAGTGGACAAAGAATTTCAAGTGGGGGAGACAAGATTAAAGGAGTTTCATGGTAGTCACAAAACATTTTGCGACACACGGTAAAAAGTATCGTAGGCGTTTGATTAAGTATATTCTCAATCCCGATAAAGTGGACAATTTGAAATGGATATCTGATTTTGGCATGAGTAATTGCTAGGAATTTTCTAGCTATGCAGAAATGGTTGAAATGTACAATCTTAACTTTACCAATAATGATAAGTTATATAAATCAAGAAATAATCGACAAGAAAAACACCAACAAAATATTCATGCTCTTCACCTCATTCAATCATTTTCTTCTGAGAATAATTTAACTCCAGAAGAAATTAACCGTATTGGTTACGAGACTATGATGGAATTAACTGGAGGTCGTTTTAAGTTTATCTTAGCAACTCATTCAGACAAAGATCATACCATACCTTAAGCAATGCCAAAGACAGTAATTCAGATAAAAAATTGATATGGAATTATGCCTTCGAACGAAACATTCGTATGATTTCAGACCGCATTTCTAAAATGGCTAGGACAAAAATTATTGAAAAGCGTTACTCGTATCGTGACTATCAAAGATATTCGCAGTCTAGTCATAAATTTAAATTGAAGAAACGACTTAATTTTTTGATGGAGCAGTCAAAGTCTTTTTAGGATTTCTTGGAAAAAGTAGAGCAGTTACATGTATATATTGATTTTAGTCAGAAGCATAGCCGCTTCATGATGACGGATAGAGCAATGACAAAATCAATTAGAGGAAGCCAACTTAGTAAACGAGATTTATACGATGAAGAATTTTTCCGTACACATTTTGCCAAGATAGAAATTGAAAGTCAGCTAGAGTTTCTTTTGGGACGTGTCAATTCTTTAGAAGAGTTACTGACAAAAGCAAAAGAATTGAATCTAACTATGGACTTAAAACACGAAAATGTAACTTTTATCTTGGATGAAGAGAGTCAAAAGATAAGTTGAGGTTATAAAAAATAAGTGATAAGAAATTATATGATGTCAATTTTTTTCAAGATTATTTTAAAAATAATGAGGTCGGTGTTTCAGAAGGATTAGAACATTTACATGAGCAGTACCATGCTTTCAAAGATGAACGAGATAAGGAGAAGATTTCCACTGAAGAAATTGAGGAAGCCTTTGAGGAATTTAAGGAAAAACGAGATGCCATTCATAAATTTGAAGTAAAACTTGCAGAACACCAAATGGAAAAGTTAGTTGATGTGGGAATTTATTTCAAGGTGTTTTTCGATATTGAGCAGAGTGGCCTTATTTTCATTTCTAACTATCATCTAGATATTATTGAAGAAGACAATCATAAACAATATAATCGAGAGTATATCAGATTGCTATGAAATTCTAGCATGTCACTACAAACGCACGAAGAATATATCGCTTTCAGAAAAATATATTCATAATGACAAAATCAACCAAAGTAGTACACTATGTATGAGGGTACTACTTTGATTGATTTTATTAGTTCTATTGACAATTGCGCAGCTGAATTGGATAGTCGTCAATCTTGGAAAATTCGCTATCCTTTATCAACCTTTCTATTTCTTGTCTTCGTTTGTCAGTTAGCAGGCATTAAAACCTGGAAGGAGAAAAAAATCTTATAGAAATGGATGACCCCTTATTTACGAACTACGTTGATTTGAATGAAGATTGTCCGTCTCATGCTTATTTTCTTACCCAAATCCAAACGATTAAGCACTGCTAAGCAAAATTTATTCATTACGTTTAAATTAAAAGCTAAATGTTTATTCAAGGTCTTAATGGAATCTTCTCGAAAAACAACATCTTGCAGCCAGTGACCTCGGACATAGTCCGCAAATTAACTAGCACTGACCTGACAACTCAATAGAAAGTAGCGGAACTCTTCACTTTCTTGTCTATTCTTATCAATATGGATACGAGCTAGTCCGATACTTTGAATATGCTTAAAATCAGAATGATTTTCCCTCAACCAACTGACACCAGGAATTACTTCAAACTCTCTCGTCTTAATTTGACCAAGAGCCTTTTCTACTGTTCTATAATAAGTTTCTTGTTCAGTACTCAGCTTAAAAAAGGGATAATATCCTCGTAAAATGTCTTATGATTCTCTTTAACGGCTAAGCAATAATCGCCTTTTTCCTGATAATCTTACTGGTAATTGTAGTCTGAGTCCTCATCGCATCTATATTGGCCATACAACCCTCAACTGAAATTATATCCAATAATTCTAGGCTATAATTTCATTACTCTTCTCATTAGTCGCTACTTGGCCATAAAGAATCCCCAAATCAGTCGAATACGCGGTCACAGTATGCAGATCTTTCTGTGTATCACTGCCATTACCTCGAATAGTTTTACCGTCAATGGCTACGAGTTGTTTGGAAAAGCTAAACAAAATCTTAGAGGACAAGTCTGCTTTTCTAGAATTTTTGACCACAGTAGTGTCACTTCTACTAAAAACTTGGGGATCTAATGTTGCAAAGAAGATGAGAAGGATAATGTTAGATAACAAATGTTTGATTTCCAATGACTTTCTATTGTCTTGGACACTGACTAAGAAATTGACTATTCTATCCATAATAATATCCTCTACTATCAGTAGAGCGAAGAATTTGAAATTGTGTCATCAAATTGTTTTCAAATAACGAAATTTTCTTCATGGGTTAGTCGTGTAGCTTGTGTTTTTGAAAAGAAACAAATTGATAAAAATGATACAATGGAATTATCTAATCGTTTTAGATTGTAACAAATATGAGAAGCATAATAGTGAATTTGATATTTTTTTTCATGCTTAGAACTCCTTCTTATTATATTGGAGATATTGTAGCATATTACTAAATTCTAGATCTTCTGTTTTGTATATCTGTAAAAGAGAGGGAATATATTGAAAGATTTTGGGAAAATTTTTAAAATATTACGAGAATCAAAAAACTTTTCTTTAAGAGAAGCCTCAGAAGGCACTATATCTATGGCACAATTATCAAGGTTCGAGAGAGGGCTGAGTAGTGTATCTATTGATTCATTTTTTCAATGTTTGGATAATATAAACGTACTGTTAGATGAGTTTCAAGCTATATATAATAATTATACTTTAACAGATGACATTAGGTTTAATAAAGAGTTATTTGAAGCATATCTAAATAATAACTATTTGAAATTAGATAAATTCTTAAATGATTTAGAGATGGAAAAACTCAAGTATCCTAATAAAAAATCTTTATATTCCTAAATTGTCAAATTAAGTTAGATTTTTCATGT
>UMIU01035249.1_pt1 | contig 27625 bp, 24 predicted proteins | sample 1965871 | NCBI WGS metagenome assembly UMIU01 (sample SAMEA4836132, study PRJEB28245) | human gut metagenome | biome: gut microbiome; material: fecal sample | place: Denmark | collected 2008
GCAATCCTTTTTTGCCTAACTTCCCATTTTCTGCTATACTATTACCAGACAACCAAGGGAGGCATAAAAGATGATATTTCGATACCCGGATTACTATGAAAAATTTTCATGCATTGCCGGTGCGTGTGAAGATACATGCTGTGCTGGCTGGGAAATTGATATTGATGACAAAAGTTATGAATATTATAAAACAGTAGGTGGCGCATTTGGAGAAATGCTGCGTCAGAATATTAAGGAATATGAAAATGACGAGGAAGATGCATATGAAAGCCATGGTTTTATCCTCAAAGAGGGCAGGCGGTGTCCATTTTTAAACGAAAATCAATTGTGTGTGATTTATCAGGAATTGGGTGAGCAGGCTCTTTGTGATGTCTGTACGGATACACCACGGGACTTTCTGGAATATGGCGGGGCAAGAGAATTAGCATTAAGTGCCAGCTGTCCGGAGGCAGGACGTCTTATTTATAGAAATAAAGAAAAAATGAAAGTAGTGGAGAAAGAAATCAGTGAGCCATTTCCGTGGGAAGAAACGGAAGATGAAAAAGTTTTAGCAGATGAAATTCAGTTGGCGAGAAATCAGGCGATTGCGATATTACAAAATCGTTCGATTCGTGTAGAAGAGAGGATTTGTGCGTGTTTAGAATATGCGAAAAAAGTACAGGATTGCTTGAATCAGGATTCGATTGTGGACATTCATAAAATTCCGACGGAACCGTATTTCTGCGATACTACTGATGTAGAAAAAGAAAGTGAATCAGAAGAAAAACAGTATGGCTTGTTTTTAGAGCGGCTGCGCTTATTTAGCTCGTTAGAAAGCATCCGAGCGGAATGGGACGAACTTTTGTTGAGTTTTCAGAAGCGGTATATGGATTCGGAAGAAGGACGGAAGCAATACATATCTGACAGGAAAACATATGATAATTTATTAAATAATGAGAACCGGGAATATGAAAAAGAACAATTAATTGTGTATTATTGCTTTTTGTGTCTGGCACGCTGTGTAGACGATTATGATTTTCTTGGAAAAATGAAACTGGCTGTGACAAGCTTTTTGATGGTGCGCGATATGAATACATTGCGGATGGCAGAGCAAAATGGTGAATTTACGGTGGATGACCAGGTGGTTACGGCGCGTATTTATGCTAAAGAAGTAGAGCACTCGGAATGGAATTTGGAGTATATGGCAGATGAGTTTTTATTTGGGGAGGCGTACACACCAGAAAATCTATGTGTTGCCTTGACAAGACAGTAGATTCCGTGTAAAATACTATATGTTGTATGTATGCCCTAAAGCAGCATGCATGAATAAAATAAGGAGGTGCACCCTAGTGCTTACATTAGAGGTTGCACACGTGATTGTAGCTATTGTAGTCGTTGTTGTTTTGATAGCGGCAGCAGCACTGATTTCATGGAAAAGCGCGATAAATTATCACATCAAAGTGGGAGAAGCTAAGGTGGGAAGCGCAGAGGAGAAAGCCAGAGAAATCATTGACGATGCATTAAAGACAGCAGAGACGAAGAAACGCGAGGCTCTTTTGGAAGCAAAAGAGGAAAATCTGAAAGCAAAAAATGATCTTGAAAAAGAGACCAAGGAGCGAAGAGCCGAGATTCAGCGTTACGAGAAACGTGTGTTAGGTAAAGAAGAGACCTTAGACAAAAAGCTGGATGCACTCGAGAAAAGGGAATCAAAGTTAAATTCGAGAGAAGCAAACTTTGAAAAGGAGAAGGAAAAAGTTGCCGAACTCCGTCAAAGTCATTTGCGTGAACTTGAGAAGATTTCCGGACTCACCTCCGAACAAGCAAAAGAATACTTATTGAAGACTGTAGAAGAAGATGTAAAACATGAGACAGCAGTTTTGGTAAAAGAATTGGAGCGTCAGGCGAAAGACGAGGCCAATAAAAAGGCAAAAGATTATGTGGTTACGGCAATTCAGAAGTGTGCTGCTGACCATGTATCTGAGACAACGATTTCTGTTGTGCCATTGCCAAGCGATGAAATGAAGGGAAGAATCATTGGTCGTGAGGGACGAAATATTCGTACTCTTGAGAATCTGACTGGTATTGATTTAATTATTGATGATACGCCGGAAGCCGTTATTTTATCAGGTTTTGATCCGATTCGTCGTGAAGTTGCCAGAATTGCTCTTGAAAAATTGATTGTGGACGGAAGAATTCATCCGGCCCGCATCGAAGAAATGGTTGAAAAAGCCAAAAAAGAAGTTGAAACAATGATTCGTGAAGAGGGCGAGGAAGCAGCGCTTGAAGTAGGCGTACATGGAATTCATCCAGAGCTGATTCGTCTGTTAGGTAAGATGAAATTCCGTACCAGTTATGGTCAGAATGCATTAAAGCATTCGATTGAAGTGGCACATTTGTCGGGACTTTTGGCTGGTGAGGTTGGCGTGGATGTTCGTATGGCGAAACGCGCCGGATTATTACATGATATCGGTAAATCAGTCGATCATGATATGGAAGGTTCTCATATTCAGCTTGGTGCTGAGTTATGTCGTAAATTTAAAGAATCAGCCCTTGTTATTAATGCGGTAGAGGCTCATCATGGTGATGTGGAAGCAGAGAGCATGATTGCCTGCTTAGTTCAGGCGGCAGATGCAATTTCAGCAGCACGTCCCGGTGCACGTCGTGAAACATTAGAAACCTACACGAACCGATTGAAACAATTGGAGGATATTTCCAACAGCTTTAAGGGAGTCGATAAGTCTTTTGCTATTCAGGCAGGTAGAGAAGTTCGAGTGATGGTAATTCCGGATCAGATTAATGATGACGAGATGGTATTGCTTGCCCGCGATTTGTCCAAACAGATTGAGGCAGAATTACAGTATCCGGGTCAGATTAAAGTCAATGTGATTCGTGAATCCAGAGTAGTGGATTATGCTAAATAATTTATTTGTCTAATTAAAACGTAAGGAAAGTGTTGAGAACTAAGTATTTTCGACACTTTCTTTTTTTAGGGTTTTCATTTTTTATTACTTGTGGTAAAATGCTTGCTATAAGAGAAAATTTGAGGGAAAGCAGGTAAAGGAGGATATTAGGAATGAAAAAACAGGCTTTGAATCCATACTTGCCATCTTGGGAGTATGTACCGGATGGGGAACCATATGTATTTAATGGACGAGTTTATGTGTATGGCTCACATGATTTTTACAATGGTTATGTATTTTGTATGGGGGATTACGTTTGCTGGTCTGCACCAGTGGATGATTTGGGTAACTGGAGATACGAGGGTACTATTTATCGAAAAACAGATGATCCGTTAAATCCGGATGGGAAAATGTGCTTGTATGCACCGGATGTAACAGTAGGACCGGATGGTCGATACTATCTGTATTATGTGCTGGATAAAGTTTCAATCGTTTCAGTAGCCGTTTGCGATACGCCGGCTGGAAAATATGAATTTTTAGGATATGTCCATGATAAAAATGGTGTACGTCTTGGTGAGCGGGAAACGGATGAACCGCAGTTTGATCCAGGCGTATTGACAGAAGGAGATAAAACTTATTTATACACTGGAGCTTGTGCCTCGGGTGATAAATCGAGAACTGGGGCTTTTGTGACAGTATTAGGATCCGATATGTTGACGATTGAAGAAGAGCCCGTGCGGGTTGTGCCAGGATGTGAATATAGTGAAGGAACTGGATTTGAAGGCCACGCATTTTTTGAGGCTTCCTCTATCCGCAAGAGAGGAAACACATACTATTTCATTTACTCATCAGAAGTTATGCATGAACTTTGCTATGCTGTAAGCGATAACCCGGTGAGTGGATTTACGTATCAAGGCGTTATTGTCAGCAATTGTGATTTAGGAATTGATTCTTATAAAAAGGCAGACCGTCCTGTGGCTTATGGCGCAAACAATCACGGAAGTATGGTGCAGATAGGCGAGGATTGGTACATTTTTTATCATCGTCACACAAATGGTTCCTGGTATAGCAGACAAGGCTGTGCGGAACTTCTTGAGATTGATGATAAAGGGAATATTAAACAGGCCGAAATTACGTCTTGTGGCTTAAATGGAGGACCATTAAGAGGCGAGGGTGAATATCCGGCATATCTGGCATGTCATTTGTATACAGATAAAGAATCGGTTTACGTTGGGGGTGATGAATTCCCAAAAGTTATGCAGGATGGCAGAGATGGCGATGAAGAAATTGGGTATATTGGTAATATTCAAAATTCAGCTACGGCAGGATTTAAATATTTTGATATACAAGGAGTTAGGAGAATTCGCATTACAACAAGAGGATATGCAGATGGCGATATTGAGGTGCGAAATGAAATTGATGGGGAAGTGCTTGCGAAATTACACATTGTTTATACGAATGTATGGGAAGATTATGAAACGGAAATTTCAATACCGGATGGTGTACAGCCATTGTACTTTACTTTTCGTGGTCAGGGAAATGCAAGTTTGAAGAGCTTTGCACTGCTGAAAGAGGCATAAAATGAGTAAACTATTACTGGTAGAAGATGATGAGACGATTGTAGAAAATCTTTGTGTGTTTTTACAACAGGAAGGTTTTTTTGTTGAGTCAGTATTTGGACAGAAGCAGGCCATTGAACTTTTAGAAGAAAAGTATTATGACCTTGTACTGTTAGATATCTCACTTGCGGATGGCAATGGCTTTGCAATCTGTTCCTACATTAAGCAGAATACAGATATACCGGTAATATTTCTTACGGCGTCCGGCGATGAATACAGTGTTGTGACAGGACTTGATATGGGAGCGGATGATTATATCAGTAAACCATTCCGCCCACGTGAACTGGTATCGAGAATTGGTGTTGTACTGCGACGCAGTGGGAAAGCCTCAGCAGTTTTGGAATCCGGCGGTATTACGATTGATACCGGAAAAGCAGTGGTAAAGCGTGAAGGTAATGAAATATTTTTATCGGCGTTAGAATACCGTATTTTACTCATTTTATTTCAAAACAAAGGGATGGTTCTTTCCAGAGAGAAGTTGTTAGAGGCAATCTGGGACGTGGCAGGTGACTTTGTAAATGACAATACGCTTACTGTTTACATTAAAAGACTTCGGGAAAAGATAGAGAAAGATCCGGCGAAACCGGAGATTATAAAAACGATACGGGGGATGGGGTATGGGGTATTTTAGAAATCCGGAAATAAAAAAAGAAGGAATTATCTGGCTGTTTGCAGTTTTGCTGACAGCCTTTTTGGGGTGGTATTTGGCATCTGTGAGGGGACTTTATTTGTGCCTTTTTTGTGCAGTTATCTTTGCCGTGATACACTTTAGCTCTTCTGTTATCCGGTATCGCAAAATCGCCGGACTGGCAGATGAAGTCCAGCATTTTCTGCATGTATTTGAATACGTCGATGTAGGGGGAGAAAAGGAAGGCGAACTTGCTATTTTGCGGACAGAAATCCGGAAAATGATGAATAAATTAAATCATCAGGCAAATCTTTTGATGGAAGATAAAAAGTATCTGCTGAATTCTATTGCGGATATTTCCCACCAGATTCGAACGCCGCTCACGGCAATAAATTTAATTGTTTCGCGTTTGCGGGGAGAAAAGAATGAGGCGGACAGGCAGAGATTATTACATGAACTGGAGCAGCTCTTAGTTCATATGGACTGGCTGATTGAAGCGTTATTAAAGATGGCGAAATTGGACGCAGGAACGGTGTCTATGAAAAAAAAGACGGTTAATGTGTCGGATTTACTGAAAAAGTCGGTGCAGGATTTCTTGATTCCGATGGAGTTAAGAGAGCAGAATCTGGTTATTGGCTGCACGGACATGGTTTCGCTTCGTGGTGATGAATACTGGCTTCGCGAGGCGGTTGGAAATATTGTAAAGAATTGCATGGAACATACGCCGGCCGGTGGGGAGATTTGCATTCGGGCAGCGGAAAATCATTTATATACGGAAATTACAGTTTCGGATAATGGAGCTGGAATTGACAAAGAAGATTTACCGCATATTTTCGAGCGTTTTTATAAAGGAAAAAATTCCGCAGACAGCAGTGTGGGGATTGGTCTTGCGTTGGCGCGCATGATTGTTGTGGCACAGGAGGGGACACTTTCCGCAACGAATGGGATAAATGGCGGTGCGAAATTTGAAATTCGGTTTTATAAGGGAACGGTGTAAGTGACGAAATTGTCACTTAAGAGTCACGGCAGAGTCATTCCATCCTGCTACACTAAAGAAGAATTCAAAATAATGAGGAGGATGAATATGATTCAGGTAGAACATTTATCAAAGGTATATGGAAAAGGTGAAAATGAGGTCGTAGCACTAAATGATGTTTCTTTTTCTGTAAAAAAAGGAGAATTTGTTGCAATCATCGGACCGAGCGGTTCCGGTAAATCGACACTTTTGCATATTCTCGGCGGTGTGGACCGTCCAACGAAAGGAAAAGTTTATTTCGACGGTGTCGATGTGTATCAACAGAAAGAAGACCAGTTAGCAATTTTCAGACGCAGGCAGGTTGGACTTATTTATCAGTTTTACAATTTAATTCCTATTTTGAATGTTTTGGAAAATATGACACTTCCGGTTTTGATGGACGGGCGGGAAGTGAATCAGGAATTTTTGACGGAGTTGGTTGCGACACTGGGACTGGAAGGTAAGGAGAAAAAACTTCCCAATGAATTATCCGGTGGTCAGCAGCAGAGGACATCGATTGGACGGGCATTGATGACGTCGCCGCTTGTTGTACTGGCAGATGAGCCGACGGGAAACCTTGATTCCAAGAATAGTCAGGAAATTATTCAGTTACTAAAAGCGTCAAATAAAAAGTACAATCAGACATTGATTGTCATTACACATGATGAAAATATCGCATTACAGGCGGACCGAATTATCGCAATTGAAGATGGCGGGATTACAAGAGATGAGGTGATTCGGGGATGAATGTATTTCATAAATTTGCAATTAAGTCATTAAAATTAAATCGTACAAGAACGATTGTTACGATTATTGGCATTATTTTATCGACTGCTATGCTGACGGCAGTAACAACAACGGTCAGCAGTGTGCAGCAATTTTTGCTGGAAGTTACGGAGAAACAAAATGGCTGCTGGCATGGCATTGTGTCGAATATTTCGATGAAGCAGATAGAAGAGATTTCAAAAAACAAAGAAGTGGAGAAACAGGTATCCATTCAGAACATTGGTTATGCGAAACTTCCACAAAGTAAAAATGAGACGTCTCCGTATTTATACATTGGCGGTTTGAACGGCGACTATGAATCTCTTCTCCCTTTTTATATGAAAGAGGGACGGATGCCAAAGAATGAAAATGAAATTATTCTGCCGGCCTCATTAGAGACAAATGCAGGTGTTTCTTATCAGGTAGGAGATATAATTTCTCTGCCAAAAGGACTTCGGGTTTTGAAAAATAAGAATCAGTTGTGGGAAGATGATTCATATATCAGCGAAGATGATGAGACGTTTGTAGAATCAGGAAAAACGGCATATCACGTTGTTGGTATTTATTTGAATCCACTCTATGACCAGTCGATGTCAGCGGGATACTATGTGTTTACGAAGTCAGCAAAAGATGCGCCGGATTATGGTGGAAGTGTTTATGTAAGTTTGAAAGATGGCAGGAAGACTGCGGACTTTTTAAAGCAGATAAAACCGCAGAAAATGAGAGGGACGGTAGCAGATCCATTGAAAGATACGAACCGTATGTATTTAATTTACAGTGGTAATGCAAGTGGTTCTGTGTTTAGAGTGCTGAGTGGATTGATGGGCATTTTAATTGCAATTATTATGTTTGGCTCAATTGCTTTGATTGGAAACTCTTTTTCGATTTCAGTCAACGAGAGAAAGCGTCAGTATGGACTTTTGTCCTCTATCGGGGCGACGAGAAAGCAGCTTCGACGCAATGTATTATATGAGGCATCGGTATTGAGCGCCATTGGAATTCCAATCGGTGTTTTGGCTGGAATTGGCGGTATGTCGGTTACCTTTTACTTTGTCAGTGACTTGATGTCCAATATGTTAAATCAAGGAATTGAGGAATACGGAGAAGCACTCAGGCTTCATATGTCAGCGGCCGGCTGGGCTGTTTTGCTGGCAGCATTGATTGGCTTTTTCACGGTTTTGATTTCTGCGTATCTGCCCGCGAGAAAGGCACTGCGCACTTCAGCAATCGAAGTAATACGCCAGTCACAGGATATTAAAATTCGTGCAAACAAAGTAAAAACATGGAAACTTACCGGCAAATTATTTGGTTTAGAGGGAACACTTGCTTCCAAGAATTTCAAGAGAAACCGAAAAAAATACAGAGCAACTGTTTTTTCCTTGTTTGTCAGCGTTGTGTTATTTATTTCTGCCGCTAGTTTTTGCGACTACATGTCTACAGCAATTAATACTACAATATCGACTGTAAGCTGTGATATAAGAGTCAGTGATAATTTGGCGGATGACAGTAAGGCTTTGTATGATAAATTGCGCGTTACTAAGGGCGTGACGAAATCGTCGTATTATTTTAATTTGTCGACAGAATCATCAATATCAGCCGTTGTGCCGGATTCGAGCATTTCTGAAGAATACAGAAATGGTGTTGATGGAGAAGGTGGACAGTTAAATGAGCCTGTTGATGAAAAGGGAAATGTGGTTAAATCCAAAACGCAGCTTGTGGATAATCTAACGGTTGTGTTCATGGAGAATCAGGCATTTGACGAGTGTGTAAAGCAAAATGGCGCAAATGGGAAATTTGATGCTCTTGCATATGATGCGATGTCGAATCAGACGAGAGATGGTAAAATGTACCAGTATTCTTTGTTTGACAAAATACCGGATGAAGTGGAAGTGTGCTTCCCGAAAAAGCTGCCAAAGCATTATGAAGATGTTTATGAGCGCAGAGTAGGAAAAAATGGCGAACTTGAGTGCCGGATGGAGAAGTATTTGAACGAAGAGGCAGAGCCTAATTCTGAACGTTTTGTGCCTTATAAAGAATTTTACAACACAAGAAAAATTACCATTGGAAAAACTTTGGACAAAGCACCGTTTGGTATGGAGAATAAGCTCGGATATGGACTGGTTCTTTTCATGCCGGAACGTGCAATAGCAAAAATCTGTCCGGCAGGGATTGAAAAACTAATGGTAATGCTTTACAATTCAGATAACCCGACAGAGACGTCTGAGAAAATGTGTCAGGTGCTGGAAAATAATGACCGCTCCACGGGAAATTTGTATAATTACGCAAGAGAAATACAGGATGTCAGAGCGATGATGTTAGTCATCAAAATCTTTTCTTATGGATTTATTATTTTGATTTCGCTGATTTCGATTGCGAATGTGTTTAACACTATTTCGACGAATATTTTGCTGCGGCGTCGTGAATTTGCCGTGCTTCGTTCCGTTGGAATGACCAGGCACGGATTTTATAAAATGATGAATTTGGAATGTATTTTGTATGGCTGCAAAGGATTATTCTTTGGACTGATTGCTTCCGTGGGAGTAACGTATCTGATTTATCTCTCGCTTAGAAACCAGATGATTCTTGATTTTTACATTCCATGGTATAGCGTTGTGATTGCTGTGTTTAGTGTGTTCTTTGTTATATTTTGTACGATGCTCTACGCCATGAAAAAGATTCAGAAGGATAACGTGGCAGAGACATTGAAGTCTGATGTGTTTTAGGGTTATGGGATTGGGTTTATGAGTAGTATGGTATTAACGGTTGACCGTAATTTAGAAAATGTATAAATAGGTTATCTAATATTTGTGAATAGGTTGACTGGAAATAGAGATATTGCATATTCAGTCAACCTTTTTAAGTAAAGTGGGTGACTGTAATATTAAAAAGATAGATTCCGGTCAATGAAAAATGCTAAAAAGGATGACTTAAAAAGGAAAAAACAGAAATAAAGTCAACTTTTTATGCTGAATGGGTTGACTGGGATAGAAAATAATAAGTTTTAGGTCAACTAGAGAGATAAGTTAAAGTATATGACGCAGGAGGTGAGCGAAAATGGAAACGGCTTTAATTGCAGGACTTGGACCTGTTTTCGTTTTTTGCTTGCTCCTGCTGGTAATTTTTCTATGTAAAAGTCAGGGGTATGAGTCTGGTCAAAAGAGAGCAGGACGTCAAGGAGAGAATTATGTCTGTGACTTAATTTGCCAAGTGCTAAAGGAAAAGGATCTGCTTTTTTCAAATGTGTCGATTGAAATTGAAGGAAAAAGGACAGAATTGGACCACATCATTGTGAATAATAGAGGGATATTTATTATTGAAGTAAAGAATTACAGTGGCAGTTTAATGGGGACGGATAATGATTATGAATGGGTGAAAACAAAGATTAGCAGTAGTGGAAATTCCTATACAAAAATTGTAAAAAATCCAATAAAGCAAGTGAACCGGCAGGTATATTTGTTGGCACAGTTTTTAAAATATTATGGTGTTGATGTTTGGGTTGAGGGATATACATTTTTTGTGCAGGGTAATTCGCCGGTGGACTGTAAACAGGTGCTGGAATCAGCACAGGACATTAACCATGTGATACATAATGGCGCAAATCGAAACTTAACGAATGCAAAAGTTCAGGAGATACAAAAGTTATTATCGTAATTTTCCCATGTCTATAAAATAAACACATTTTAATGAAAACAAAACCTATCAAAGATGATAAAACAGTTATATAATGTTAGCAAACAAAGGTTGTAAGGGGTGAAAAAATGCTATTTCAAGTGACAGCAATAATTCTTTTACTTGTGTTTTATGGGTGTTATTTTGGAAAAATGTTTCTGCAAAAGCGGCAGGGAATCCAGACGGATCAAATAGGAAAAGGCAAAACAGGGACTGCCAAAGTGATTGAAACACTTATGAAAATTACGACAATATTAGTTCCTCTGGTAGAAGTTATATGTATTATAAAAGAAAAGTACTACGGTATTTTGGAAGAAATTTACGATGAATAGGAGAGATGAATTATGAAGTGTTCGAAATGTGGAAAAGAAATGAGAAAGGGATATTTGTTTTGTAGCAAGGATGGAGCATTTAGTTTTGCTAATGAGGTACCGGGAGTATTTCAAAATGCGAAAAAAGCAGATGGTTTTGTGGAGGTGACGAAATTAAAACCGAATCATAGGACAAATGTGGCAGCAAACTGTTGTGAAGAATGTCGAATAATTACCATTGAGTATTAATGGATTATTGGTTTTGAAATTAAAATATTGGAAAATAAGAAAAACAGCGCAGACAGATAATAGATGCGCTGTTTTTGAAAGTGAGAAAATAGTGACATATTACAAAGGAATATGTGGAAGAATATTGTTGACACATTTTTAAAAGAGGAATATAATATGTCTGAATGGAATAGAAAGATAAAATCTAAAACGTTAAGAAAGGAGAATGCTTATGCTATATGACTATATTATAGAGAATTATAAAGAGGCAGAACCCATTTTCTTTTCTGATTTAAAGATAGAAGATATAACGAAATCTGCGTTGAATCAGCAATTAAAAAAATTATGTGATAAAGGGTTAATTATGAAATATGATACGGGGGTGTATTATATTCCTAAGTTAACTTTGTTTCATTCATCGGTTGGACCAAATGCAGATATGGTTGCAAGATATCGTTTTATTTCGAAAGGTGACAATATAGACGGATTTTATGGTGGAAATTCGTTTGCTAATCAGATTGGAATAACAACACAGGTGCCTAGAGTAGTGGAAATTGTAAGTAATAACACAAATTCATCAAACCGGGAAATTTGTATTGGTAATAGAAAATTTTATGTGAGAAAACCGGTTGTGCCGATTACAAAGGAAAATGTTTATGTGTTACAGATGTTGGAGTTACTTAAAAATCTAGATGCATATCTCGATTTTTCATATGAAGAAGCAAAGGAAAAATTTGCTGAATATATTTCTGTCCATGAAATTAAGAGAAGCGATGTGGATTGTTACATTAGAAAGTATCCGATGTCAACATTTAAGTATTATTATGAATTGGAGTTGGATTATGTACTTGCATAAAGAAAATAAGGAGTTATTTCGCGATGCGGTTCTTTTAGCCTCTCAAAAACTTGAAGTAAGCGAAGATATTGTTGAGAAAGACTACTATGTAACTATGATTTTAAAGAAGTTATCTGCAATTGAGTATCCGATTGTATTTAAAGGTGGAACTTCACTTTCAAAAGCATTTCAGATTATTGATCGTTTCTCTGAGGATATAGATATCACGTTTACAGAGCACTTAGGGGAGGCAAGGCGGAAGAAATTGAAATACAATATACTGAAACCTATAGCGGATGATTTAGGGGTGGAAATTCGTAATTTCGAATCTATTGAGAGTGATAAAAATCTTAATCATTATGATTTTTATTATGAATCTGTTATAGGAGACAGAGTGGTTAATGCTATTCCACCTTATGTGAAACTCGAAACATCATTAATGTCGTACGCATTTCCTACAGAGGAAAAGAACTTAAGTAATTATATTTTTGATGCGCTTGGAAAAGAAGAACAAGATTTTATTACGAAATATGATTTGAGTGAATTTCCGATGAGAGTACAATCTTTGAATCGTACATTTATTGATAAAATGTTTGCCATATGTGATTATTATATGAAGGGAAAGGCATATAGAAATGCAAGGCACTTGTATGATATATACAAACTTTCAGAATATGTTACAATTGATGATGATTTTTTGAGGCTTGTTGGGGAAGTGCGTAATCATAGATTAAATATGGGAGCAGCGATTGCACCTTCAGCACCTTTAGATGTTAATATATTAGAGTTAGCTCAAAGTATATGTGACGAGGATTTTTATAAGAATGATTACAAAGAAACAACACTCAAATTGATTTCTGATTCTTTGTCCTATGAACAAGTTAAAAAACGTTATAAAGAATTGGTTGAAAAGATATTACACAAGGAGAATCAAAATGCTTAATCAATTACATTTGGCCATGCTTGAATTATACAAAGGCGATGCAAAAAGAATCCAGCATTTCTGCAAGGTGCACAGTTATGCCAAGTTAATTGCGGAATGTGAAAAAGTAGACAAAGAAACATTATTTATTTTGGAGGCAGCAGCACTTACACACGATATCGGAATTCATTTGTGCGAAGAAAAGTACGGCGACTGCAGCGGTAAATTGCAGGAAAAAGAGGGGCCGGCGATAGCTGCCAGACTGCTTGATGAATTGGAATTTGAAAAACAAGTTTCAGAAAGAGTGCAGTATTTGATTGCACATCATCACACCTATCATAATATTGACGGTTTGGATTACCAGATTCTTGTGGAAGCCGATTTTCTTGTAAATCTTTTTGAAGACAATTTGTCAAAAGAAGCGGCGTTAAATGCATACCAAAATATTTTTAAGACAGCAACCGGCAAACGGATTTGTAAAGAGATGTTTGCTCTTTGATGAGGATAGGAAGAAAATAGATGTAATATGTTAAACTACAGGTAAACTACAAGTGCATCTGATTTTCTTTGTTTTAATGGCGGAGAGATTATTCTGCATACATTCAAGGATTTGGATAATGCAGAGTTTCGTCAGATTGCCTATGAAGTGGCGAGACATCATCATGAGAAATATAATGGCGGAGGCTATCCGGATGGTCTTATGGGCGAGCAGATTCCGCTGCATGCAAGAATTATGGCAATTGCCGATGTGTTTGATGCAGTATCACAAAAGAGGAAGTAAAGCATTTGATGGAAAACACATGCTAACCTCCTCAAACTTATTTCTCTTTTGATCTGCAAAAAATGGTTCTAAAAATCAGTCTTACAAACGGACCACAGTAGAACATCTGGTAGCAGATTGCCATTGGAAAATTCATTCCCCATGTCTGAATCCATGTTCCAAATGTTTTTGTGTCCTTGAATAAAATGGTTGCAGCAAGACTCATAATCGGGCACATAATGCAGCAGATACAAATCGAAATTGCGTAGGTGATAAACTGTGGTCTGTCATTCGGGCGCATAACAGTAAATGCCAATATCTTTGCAATTTTCCCAACGACGAAAAATTCTAAAACAAATGCGATTGGTACCATAATCGGCAATTCATGAAGGGCAGCAAGAAAAGTCTCTCCCGATACACCTCCGGTATTTAAGGCTACGTTGTAGACCACCATTCCATACACCATAATTGTGGCCATGATAATTGTAAATATGACATCTTGAAATTTGTTTTTTGGCATAAAAAAATCCTCCTGTTTGATAACTATAATTTTATGTGTTGTTCGTTATCATCCCGGAGGATTGTGCGTTTCCAATTCTAACCATATTCAATTGCTTGTAGTAGTATAACATACTTTTTAAATTTATGTAAGCATTTTTTCTCTTAGTTATCAAAGATAGGTAAAAGAAAATAGGAATAATTTGGCTGTGGTAAATGTTCGTTGCCGGTTCCTTTGGATTCCAGTAATTCCGTGGAAACACTTTGTGACTCGTGGGTTTTGAGTACGTCGGTATGCGGCACTGGTGGTTTCAGTGCCCATACCGCTACGCACTCAATAAGCGAGAACGCCCACGAGACGCAAAGCGTTCCTACGGAATTACGGAAAACAAAAAAGTGACAGCGAACACTTGACACAACCCATTTGACAGAACCGCTACATCGTGCTATCATAAAACTCGTGAGTAAAAGAAATCTTCAGGGCGGGGTGCAATTCCCCACCGGCGGTAAAGCCCGCGAGCGACCTTGGTTGCCGATTCGGTGAAATTCCGAAGCCGACAGTATAGTCTGGATGAAAGAAGATAAACGATTTGTGAATGTCAGAAAACCCTGAGTATCTTTTTGGTACCCAGGGTTTCTTTATTTTGGAAAGGAGGCTGTTATGACAAATCAAGATTACATGAAACGTGCCCTGGAACTTGCAAAAAAAGCGATGGGATATACTTCCCCGAATCCGATGGTCGGCTGCGTGGTTGTGAAGGATGGCAGGATTGTCACCGAAGGATATCATGAGCGGTGCGGCGAATATCATGCAGAGCGCAACGCCCTCACAAAATGCAGCGAAGATTTAACAGGAGCCACAATGTATGTGACGTTAGAGCCGTGTTGTCATCAGGGAAAGACGCCTCCGTGTACGGATATTATATTGGAGCGTGGCATTGGAAAAGTATATGTTGGCTCGATGGACCCGAATCCGAAAGTGGCAGGAAAAGGTGTACAGATTTTAAGAGACCATGGCGTAGAAGTAGAGACCGGCCTTTTAGAAGAAGAGTGCCTTTCATTAAATGAAATATTTTTTCATTATATTACAACAAAAATGCCTTATGTGGCGATGAAGTATGCGATGACGTTAGATGGTAAAATTGCTTCGTTTTCCGGCGATTCCAAATGGGTGACCGGAGAAAAGGCGAGAGAACATACACATTTTTTGCGAAAAAAATACCGCGGAATTTTAGTGGGAATCGGAACCGTGCTTGCGGATGATCCGATGCTCAACTGCCGCATTGAAAATGGTGTGGACCCGGTTCGGATTGTATGTGATTCGCATTTGCAGATTCCACTTGAGTGCCAGCTTGTGAAAACGGCAAAGAATATCGAAACGATTGTCTGCTATGCCGAGGAAAATGAGGAAAAGCAAAAAGCACTTATGGAGGCGGGTGTTCAGTTAATTAAGGCTGAAAAAGATGGACAAGTGGACTTGGAAAAGCTGATGATGGAATTAGGCAGTATGGAAATTGACAGTGTTCTAGTAGAGGGTGGCGGCGCCATCCATGGTTCCTTTTTGACATCCGGTTTGGTGCAGAAAGTTTACTGTTATATTGCGCCGAAGATGATTGGCGGCAAAGATGCATTATCGCCGGTTTTGGGAAAAGGAATTGAAAAAATGAGTGACGCCGTGGAAATTACGGATGTTACGGTACAAAATTTTGGCAGTGACATCTGTGTGAGCGGGCATATGAAGCAAAAAAAGGAGGGATAAGCGGTGTTTACAGGAATTGTAGAAGAGATGGGAACCATTCAGAAAATTGAACGGGGAAGCCAGTCGGCGGTCTTATCGATTCGCTGTGAAAAAGTGTTAGAGGGTACGCAGATTGGTGACAGTATTGCTGTGAATGGCGTGTGTCTGACCGTGACAAGCCTGCGAAGTGATGGTTACGATGCAGATGTGATGGCAGAGACGATGAACCGGAGTTCCCTCGGTTTACTGCAGCCGGGAAGCCGTGTGAATTTAGAGCGTGCGATGCCGGCGGATGGACGGTTTGGCGGACATATTGTAGCAGGACATGTGGACGGGACCGGAACTATTGTCAAAATAGAAAAGGACGAAACGGCGGTGTGGTACCGAATTGAGGCGGCACCGGAAGTGCTTCGCTACATTGTAGAAAAAGGCTCCATCACAATTGATGGAATCAGTCTTACCGTGGCGACAGTTTCCGATACGGATTTTCAGGTGTCAATTATTCCGCACACTCAGGCAAATACGGTGCTTTCTGACCGGGAAACCGGTGATGTGGTAAATCTGGAAACAGACATTATTGGAAAGTATGTGGAAAAACTTTTGCAGCCGCAAAAAACTCCTGAAAAAGAAAGTAAGATTACGTTAGAATTTTTAGCAGAAAACGGATTTTAATACAGAAAGGAACGAGAATAATGGCAGGATTTGCAACGATTGATGAGGCATTACAGGATTTAAGAGATGGAAAATTAATTTTAGTAATTGATGACCCGGACCGTGAAAATGAAGGCGATTTAATTTGTGCCGCAGAATTTGCTACGACAGAAAATGTAAATGCGATGGCAAGTCTGGCAAAAGGATTAATCTGTATGCCGATGAGTAAAGAGATGACGAAAAAACTGGGACTTGACCAGATGGTAGCGGTGAATACAGATAATCATTCGACGGCATTTACCGTTTCGATTGACCATGTGGACACAACAACCGGTATTTCTGCGGTAGAGCGTTCGCTGACAGCAATGAAGTGTGTCGAAGATGACGTGAAACCGGAAGATTTTCGAAGACCGGGACACATGTTCCCTCTTGAAGCAAGAGAAGGAGGCGTGTTAAAGCGTGCCGGACACACAGAGGCAACGGTGGATTTGATGCGGTTAGCCGGTCTGAAAGAATGTGGTCTTTGCTGTGAGATTATGCGTGAGGATGGTACGATGATGCGTACAACCGAACTTTTAGAATTTGCTAAAGAGCATAATCTTCATGTAATTACAATCGAGGATTTAATTAAGAAACGTTTGGAAAAAGAAAGTCTTGTAAAAAAAGAAGCCGAGGCAAAACTTCCAACGAAATATGGAAATTTCCGGATTCACGGATATCAGAATATTACAAACGGTGAGCATCATGTAGCCCTTACGATGGGGGATGTGTCGGATGGTGAACCGGTGCTTTGCCGTGTTCATTCAGAATGTCTGACCGGTGATGTATTTGGCTCCTGCCGCTGTGACTGCGGCGAGCAGTTAGAAAGTGCCATGCGCATGATTGCCAAGGAAGGCAGAGGGATTCTTCTTTATATGAGACAGGAAGGCAGAGGAATCGGCCTTTTGAACAAATTGAAAGCTTATGAACTGCAGGAGCAGGGATATGATACGGTAGAGGCAAATGTAAAATTAGGATTTGCTCCGGACTTAAGAGAGTATGGAATCGGTGCCCAGATTTTATATGATTTGGGCGTAAAAAAACTTCGTCTTTTGACGAATAACCCGACTAAAATTGCAGGACTTGCCGGCTATGGAATTGAAATTGTGGAGCGTGTTCCGATTGAAATTGCACCAAAGCCGGAGGATTATAAGTACCTTGTGACAAAGCAGGAAAAAATGCAGCATATGACGCACTATGATGTAACACGTGCGAAAAAAGATAAATAAAAGAAAGTGAGGAAATGAAAATGAAAACATTAGAAGGAAACGTAATTGGAAAAGGACTCAAAGTTGGTATTGTGGCAGCAAGATTTAACGAGTTTATTGTAAACAAACTGATTGGCGGTGCAGAGGATGCCTTAGTACGTCATGGCGTGGATACAAAGGATGTGGAACTTGCTTATGTGCCTGGCGCATTTGAAATTCCGATTGTTGCACAGAAGATGGCAGCAAGTGGAAAATATGATGCAGTAATCTGCCTTGGTGCCGTAATCAAAGGTTCAACTTCTCATTATGATTATGTCTGCGCAGAGGTAAGCAAAGGAGTTGCAACCGTTGGTTTAAATACCGGAGTACCGACTCTGTTTGGTGTATTGACAACCGATAATATTGAGCAGGCAATTGAGCGTGCCGGTACAAAAGCAGGAAATAAAGGATATGATGTTGCATGTTCTGCCATTGAGATGGTAAACTTAATGAAAGAGTTATAAAAAGAAATAACAAGAGGGGGCAGCAGGGGTGATGGATTTTCATCAGATTAAGTCGAACATGGAGAAGGTAATCGTTGGAAAGTCTGAGACGATTGATTTGGTTCTTACGGCACTTTTAGCAGGTGGTCATATTCTGCTTGAGGATGTGCCGGGAACCGGAAAGACGATGCTTGCAAAAGCGTTAGCAGCATCACTTTCACTGGATTTTCAGAGAATCCAGTTTACACCGGATTTACTTCCGGGGGATGTGACGGGAATCCACTTTTTTAATCAGAAAAATTCAGAATTTGAATTCCGTCCGGGTGGCATTTTCACGAATATTCTGCTGGCAGATGAGATTAACCGCGCGACGCCGCGTACGCAATCAAGTCTGTTAGAGAGTATGGAGGAACATCAGGCAACGATTGACGGTGTCACCATGGAATTACCGGACCCGTTTTTTGTAATTGCGACGCAGAACCCGGTAGAATCTTCCGGTACATTTCCACTTCCGGAAGCACAGCTTGACCGTTTTATCATGCAGATTCCGATGGGATATCCAAACCGCGAAGGAGAGCGTGAAATTCTGCATCGTTTTGCAGCAGATAATCCGCTTTTGACACTTGAGTCTGTCTGCACAAAAGAAGAATTGGCGGCGATGCAAAAGCAGTGCGAAGAGGTTTATGCGGCTCCCGTGATTGAGGATTATATTTTAGACCTTGTGGAAGCTACCCGCAAGCATAATAACATTGCACTCGGCGTAAGTCCGCGTGGAGCACTTGTATTTTTGCGTGCAGCAAAATGTTATTCGGCATTAAAGGGTGAGCATTTTGTGACACCGGAGACGGTGAAGTATCTGGCACCATTTGTGCTTTCACACCGGCTGATTTTGGAAGACGTGTACAGCACAAATAAAAAAGCGGCCGATTACATTGAGGAAATTACGCATTTTGTAACAGCACCGACGGAGGATTTTGCTAAGTGATAATCATGTTATTTCTTGCCCTTGTGCTGTTTATCGTTTATTTCATTCATACGTTTCATTACAGCAGACATTGGATGGAAAACTTTGAAGTGACACTTGCCTTTTCGGAGGAACAGGCAGGAGAGGGCGATACGTTGTTTTTATATGAAACAGCAGTGAATAAGAAAAAAATGGGTCTGCCGATTATGTGTGTGAAGTTTTTAGCCTCCCGCTTTTTGCAGTTTGAGGGGGCGGAGAGCGGAACGGTTTCAGACCATTTTTACCGGAATGATGTCATGAGTGTGGATGGCTTTGAGAAAGTGCGCCGAAAATTAAAATTTACCTGCAAAAAACGTGGATTTTATCAGATTCAAGAGGCAGAACTAGTCAGTTATGATTTGTTCTGCCGTCATACGTTTGTCCACAAAATTCCGGTGGAAGTTTCGCTTTTGGTATACCCGTCCTGTATGAATATTCGAAAATTGATGCCGGTGTTCCGGCACATGACAGGTTCGTGTAAAACGAATGTGCCACTGTTTGAAGACCCGTTCTTAAGTGGTGGTGTCCGAGAGTATACGCCGGAAGATTCGATGCGTAAAATTCACTGGAAGGCGTCGGCGAGAATGGGGAATTGGCAGGTAAAAACAGCGGAATATACGGCTTCTACTCCTGTCGTAATCCTGCTCAATCTGGAATCGCCCGGTGTTTTTGTCTCTGTTGATTTGATGGAAGAGAGTATTCGTCTTGCGTATTCCTTTGTTTATTATTTAAGCAAAGAAGGTGTAGAAACAAAGTTAGTTATTTCCGGTGATGAGAAATATTCCATGGAAGGAACCGGAAGAACCCAGATTGCGGTGGCACGCCGTGCTCTGGCATTGATTTCTTATGAGCACCCTCTTAGCAAAGGGGAAGATTTTGTGATAAGAGAGTGCGAAAAAATCCGCAGGGAGCAGCATGTGATTCTCATTTCTGCGGCAGGAAAAAAGCCAATGCAAAAGGCAGTTTCCGATATGCTGCACCGGAACGAATCTTTGACGTGGATTGCTCCAACTTTTTCGGAGTATGGAGAGGATAATGAATTTCGGGAGATACCTCCGTCAATTGCAAAATGTCTTGTGAAATGGAGGGGTATGTAGTGAAGATCCGCAGGCGGTGCCGTTTTTTGGCATTTCTTTATTATGAGTTGTTAATTCTTGGAGTGTTTACCTCTTTGGTTCATTGGTTTGATGCCGGCGATGTGTATTCTTATGGGCGTTTTGTCTTTTTTGTTTTTGTGCCAATATTATTTTACCGGCATTTTTATCAGAAAGAAAAGCGGGAGGAAAGAAAAGTTGCGTCCTGTCATGTGGGGGCACTTGTGTTAGCCGGACTCTTTATGATGCCGGGAACTATTTTAGAGGCAGCCGATGATAGTTTCTGGTTGTGCAGTATTTTCTATCTGGCAGCGATTGTTGTTGGATTTGCCGGTGAATACTGGCGTGGGCAGTATCTTGTAGTAGGCTGCAATCCAAGTGTTTCTAAGGAAACGAAACGCCGCATAAATGTGAATCGCAGGAAGGACTGGATTCCTTTCTATGCTGCGGGATTTCTTACGGTTTTGCTTTTATTTGTGGCGGCAGGATATAAACCGGAGTGGAATTTTGAAAAGGATTCAAAGCAAAAGACTACCGTGGCGGAAACAAAAGAGAAGGAAGAGCCGGCAGCGGGACCGGAAAGCCAGTTCAGAGAGACTGTGGTACGGCAGCAGCAGGAAGAGCAAAAGGGCAATTTCTGGCTTACGCTACTGCGGTATACTGTATTGATTGTACTGATTGTGGCGGTAGTTATTTTGGCTGCTTATGGCATTTTTAAATTGATTTGTTATCTGGTATTTCACCGCAAAAAGCCTTCCTATGAATTTGTGGAGCAGGTGACCATTACAAAAGAGGATGAGGAACATATACGGCTTGTACCGGTGGCAAAACGGGAAAAGAAGTTCCCGGCAGGTAACGATGGGTTTGTCCGAAAGGCGTTTTACAAACAGATTCAAGCCGGTGCACAAAAGAATTCGGTTCCATGCTCACAGACGCCGCAGGAACTAAAGGAGACTTATTTATCCGGGAAAAAGGCGGATGAATATTTGACTCAATTATATGAAAAGGCAAGATATGCGAAAGAGTCGGTTAAGACAGAAGAAATTCGCAAATTACATGAATTGGAGGAACAGAAATGGAAGAAAAATGGAAAAAAGTAAATCCGGTGCTCCCGTTGGATTATCCGGACCCGGATGTAATTCGGGTAGACGACACGTATTATATGGTAAGTACCACGATGCATTTTATGCCGGGATGTGTGATTCTGCGCTCCTATAATCTGGCGGACTGGGAAATTTATTCTTATGTGTATGAGACACTTGAACTTACGGATCAAGAGTGCTTAAAGAATGGAAAAAATGCTTATGGACAAGGAATGTGGGCTGCCACACTCCGCTATGAAAAAGGTATGTTTTATCTGATCTTTGTTGCCAATGACACGGGAAAAACGTATTTGTTCCGCGCGCCGGACTTAAAAGGTCCATGGCAGAAAAATAAAATTGAGGGCTTTTACCATGACTGCTCGCTTTTGTTTGATGAGGGACGTGCTTTCCTTGCCTACGGAAACCGCCAGATTTATGTGATGGAATTGAATGAAGAAATGACGGCGCCGAAGGAGGGCGGTTTACATAAACTTTTGGTTGAGGACCTGGACGAAGTGTATCTTGGTTATGAGGGAACCCATTGGTACAAAATCAATGGGAAATATTATTTGTTTTTTATCCATTACCGTAAGGGGGATAATACGAGACGTTCACAGGCTTGTTATGTAAGTGATTCGCTCGCAGGTCCTTATACCGGTGGAGAAGTGCTTGATACCGACGGCGGTTACTGCAATCAGGGAGTTGCCCAGGGAGGAATTGTGAGCACAACAAGTGGAAAATGGTATGCTATGCTGTTTCGTGACAGCGGTGCCGTGGGAAGACTGCCGGTTCTTGTTCCGGTTCATTTTGAAAATGATTTTCCGGTATTTGGCGTAGATGGAAAAGTAGAAGATAAACTGCTTTTAGAGGATACAAAACCGGCTCACAAATATGCACCATTATATGGAGATGAAGATTTTTCTTCTCTTCATAATTACTGGCAGTGGAATCATGTGCCGGATGACAGCAGGTGGAAACTTTTGAATCACCAGTTGATTTTGCAGACCGGAAAAATATGCAATAATGTAACACAGGCACCAAATACGCTGACTCAGAGGATGCCGTATCCGGGAGGTGTTGTAACAGTAACTGTAGATGGTTCGGCGTTATCCGATGGAGATATAGCGGGACTTTGTATGCTGCAAAGTGACTATGCATTAGCTGGAATTACGAAGGAAAATGGAAAATATTTTCTTGTGAAACTGGCAAAAGACGGTGTGGCAGATGGACAGATGAACTCGAAAGAAGATGACAGTCTGCCGGCAGTACAGGAGAAAATTCCGCTTTCTTCTGCCAAAGTTACACTTCGTGTGAAAATTGATTTTACAAGAATGAAAGATACGGCAGTGTTTGAGTGGAAGCAGGATGGTAATTGGCAGATTCTTGCAGAGCCATTTTCTCTGTATTTTAAGCTGGATCATTTTTGTGGTGTGCGTCCGGGACTGTTCTGTTATGCGACGAAAGAGCATGGAGGCCAGGCAGCATTTTCGGATTTCACAATGAGAAAGGAAGAGACTGATGAATAAAAAAGAGGGCATTAAGTTATGTGAATCCGAGCTTAAGGTGATGGAACTTCTGTGGGAGGAGGGTGAACTCCGCGCGGGTGAAATTGTTCCGATTTTATCGGCACGCGTTGGCTGGAACCGCAATACGACTTATACAATTATTAAAAAGTGTGTGGAAAAGGGGGCCATAAGGCGGATTGAACCAAAGTTTGTCTGCCAGCCCCTTGTGACAAAGGAGCAGACACAGGTTTATGAAATAAATGCATTGGCAGAGCGGCTGTTTGATGGGAGTTTGGAAAAACTGCGGAAGGTTGTGGAGGAGATGGTGTAAGGCGGCACTTGTAAAGTGGATTATTGAAACATTACTTGATGTGTGTTAATATATGACATATACTGAATGGGAAATTTTGTAAACGTAATTAACCAATTCGTTTTGATGAAAGAATGTAAATTAAACGAAGCAAAAAAGGAGGAATCTTTGTGAAAAGAAGAAAAACAAAACGCCTGCTGGCAGGATTACTTGCACTGGTAATGGTGCTATCCCTGTGCGAGATTACGCTGGGACAATCCAAACCGGTGAAAGCAGCGGTTGGTTTGCAAAATCCAACCACCGATGGAAATGGTGTAACAACATGGGATTGCATCTATTTTGGAAACTACTATCAAAGTAACAGTTCAACAAAAGAACCAATTAAATGGCGAGTTCTTTCCGTGGATGGAAATGATGCCTTTTTGCTGGCAGACCAAAACTTGGATGCTAAACCGTATAATGAGGAAGATACGGATGTAACATGGGCAACGTGTACTCTTCGTACCTGGTTGAATGGAACATTTTTAAATACGGCATTTACATCGGCAGAACAGACTGCAATCAAGAATACAACCGTTGTGAACGAGGATAATTCATACTATGGAACAGAAGGTGGAGTAAATACCACAGATAAAGTGTATCTTTTGTCCATTGCAGAAGCAAGTAATACTGCTTATGGATTTAATGGCGAGTTTAATACCGAAAGTGAAACAAGAGAAGCAAAAAATACGGCATATGCAAAAGAGTGCGGAGCGTCGACGTGCACGAGTACGGAGTACGAGGGGAACGGCTATTGGTGGCTGCGGTCGCCGGGCCTCTATAGTGATTCTGCTTCCTCTGTGCTTCTCGATGGCTACGGCGGTGGCTGGGGGGTTTGTCGACGATGATGATGATGCGGTTCGGCCCGCTTTGCATTTAAATCTTTCCTCTTCTACTCTTTGGAGTTATGCAGGAAAAGTTACCTCGGAAGGGGGAGGTGGCTCGTCACAGGCGACACCAACACCTACGCCGACATCAACACCTACTCCAACGTCTGTTATCAGCACTGAAGACAAAAAATACATTACCAATATTGAAAAGTCATTGCCTAATTTTTCAAACCTTGGATCAGCCGAATTAAAAGGACCGGAAATCAGTATTGGCAACAATACATTCAATATTTTCAAACAAAAGATGTCGATGGATTTATCCTTTTTTGATGCTGCAAACATGACGGTAAATATTGATGCCAAGAATAAGACGGCGGAAGTATTATTAGGAATTAAGTCAAATAATAGTGCCACTGTGAAAAAAGACCCGAATGACACTTATTGGCGTGAATCGTATCAGGAAGTAAAATCACTGGTTAAATCCTGTGGTGGAAAAGTTAATACGACGAAATTATGGAATCAGTTTTCCAAACTTCGAGGAAAGTTAAAGAAAGTAAACGGAAGTGCGGCATTTCATGTGAACGGTAACGCGGCAGGTTATGTAAAACTAAAATTAGATGATAATGGCAGTGTAATCGGTTTTGAAGAAGGTGGTATGACAGCGGCACTGGAGGCCGGTGGAAGTGTAAAAGTGCCGCTTTGGTGGATTGTGTATTCGGAATTTGGTGTTTCAGGAAGCGTCGATGGAAAAATCTGCCTTACGATGAATCCGCAAAAAGTCATTACACCAAGTGGAGAGTTAAATCTTGCAATCAAGCCGCATATTGCCTTGGGCGTGGACGCTGTGGTCGTTGATATAAAAGGTGGTATTGAAGGAGAAATCGGTGGAAAAGCCTCTTTTCCATAGAAGAGTTTTTCAAATTCCGTGTCGGCTTATCTGACCGGAAAACTTTATATTCAGGCAGATACGATAGTGCCGGGATTGTCAGGGTATAAAGACTGGAAATTTTCCCGATTGGAGTTGTATCCAAACTTAGGTAAGGCGACAAAAAGTATCGGCAAAATGACGTATAAGAGAAGTGCGCCTGTGACAAAAAAAGAGATTCAATCGGTTAAAAAGAGTCAGAATTTGCTGGATTCGGCACAGGAATCGCTTGTTTATGAAAATGCAAAGCCGACGATAACGACGTTTGCGGATGGAACGGCACTTATGACATATTTGGATGATACAGAGGAAAATGCCGGCGGTCAGACAACACTGATGTACCGTTTGTATCAGAATGGTGCATGGAGTGATGGCAAACCGGTTGACAAGACGGGACGGCTTGATACGGCAGCACAGATGTTTTCTCACAGTGGATTTACTTACGTGATGTACGAAAACAGTGATGTGGCAATTACGGAAGATATGTCCGAGGAGGAAATCCTGCAGCACTTGACATTAAAAGTTGCAAGATATGATGAAGAAAGCCAAACTTTCGATAAGGTTGTTACATTGCGTGAAGCGGGAAAAAATTGGAGTTATAAATACCAGTTTGCGTCAGATGGAACAGATTTGTATGCCGTTTGGGGCGAAAATTCTTCTGGTGATGCATTGTTGGAAGAAGGTAAGACAAAGATTTATCGAAGCAAATTGACTGAGGATAGTTGGGGTGCTCCGGAAGAATTATACCGTACCGATGATACAATCAGTGACTTTGCGTATGGTTATGTTGGAGACGAATTTTCACTGGCTATGGTTCAGGGGGAGACTCTTTTTGTAAATGGTGAAACAATTGCAACTGCGGATACCGGAATGCAGGCAGTAAAATGCATCGATGGAAAGATTTACTTTATTCAGGATGGAACGCTTATGCGCTATGCCGGTGGGGAGATACAAGATTTGCAAATCGCATGTGGTTCATCCTACGACGTGTATGATGATGCCGTTTACTGGATTGGGCAGGATAACTTTAATAGTGAAATTTATAAACAAAAGATAGGAGAGGAATCCGTTGCTGCTACGCTTACCGAAGATGGGGGCTATGTCAGTGGTTTTGCACTCTTAAAAAATAGTGAAGAACCGGGAGTTGTTTATACGGAGCAGGAAGTGGATACTTCAAAAGAAAATCCATATGGTGCGACGGTATTAAAATATAAAAATGAGACCAAACGGAGTCAGGCGGAGGTTACCAATATTGCTTATGATGTTCTGAGTTTTGGTACGGACAAAGAAAATCCGATTTTGATTACTGTATCAAATACCGGTACAACCGATTTGAACCATGTGAAAATTACAGTAAAAGATGCTTCTGGTAATGTGTTGTATGATGGGCCGTTTGTAGATAAACTAGTTGCTGGTATGCAGAGTGAGCAGGAGATACTGATTTCTGTTCCGGCAGACTTTACTACTTCGGATATTACGGCTTCCGTTACATCGGATGAAACATTTGAACAGCAATTGACAGCGAAGCAAACGATTGAAACGACAACAAGTGATCTTGTTGTTACAGCGAAAAATAAAGATTTAATAACAGTAACCAATAATGGAGGCAACGAGGCAGAAAAGGTATCTTTGGTTGTTAAAGATGGTGGGGAAAACGGTAACGTAATACATACAGAAACATTGAAAACATTATCATCGGGACAATCGAAAGATATTTCACTTGTGGAGATATGGAACAAAGCTACAAGAAATGATATATCCGGAACGAAGATATTGTATTTGGAGGTAGAACAGGAAGAAACGGAATATGAGCTTTGGAATAATAGCATTGTGCTGGAAAAGGAAGTGGCACCTGATACCACACCAACACCAACCATATCACCAACGCCAACACCGACGGTAACGCCAACTGCTGTGCCAACGAAACAACCGACGGCGACGCCAACAGTCAAGCCGACTGCTGTTCCAACTGCAATTCCAACTTTAAAGCCGACCATAGCACCAACGGTAACACCAGCTAATCTGCCAACAAAACAACCGACGATAACGCCGTCAATTACACTGGGTAACAAAAGTGTGACTGATAAGGTATCAAATAAGAAAACATTGCCAAAAGTAAATTTGCGAATGTTAAAAAATAAAAAAGGCAAGAAATTAGTTGTTAGGTGGAATACGGTCAAAGGTGCCAAAGGCTACCAGCTTCAGTATGCCCTAAACAAAAAGTTCAAAAAGAAAAAGAGCGTACAGACAAAGAAAACCAAGTACATCATTAAGAAACTGAAAAAGAAGAAAACGTATTACATTCGTGTTCGTGCCTATAAAATGAATGGCAAGAAAAAGGTGTACGGTAAGTGGAGTATGGTGAAAAAAGTTAAGATAAAGAAGTAATATAAGACGGGTTTTGAAAAAAACTTTGAGCGTAGAACGCCCCTCCTATTGGGGGTGTCGTTTTACGCTCTTTTTATATGCTGGAATTTGGCTTGTTTGGCACGATTTAGGCCTCTTTTTAAGGGGCGTAAGTCGCTTGACGATTGTAAGTAAATATATTGACTTTATAATGCAACTGTGCTAGTATATATACAAACAAGGG
>UMIU01026363.1_pt1 | contig 27537 bp, 31 predicted proteins | sample 1965871 | NCBI WGS metagenome assembly UMIU01 (sample SAMEA4836132, study PRJEB28245) | human gut metagenome | biome: gut microbiome; material: fecal sample | place: Denmark | collected 2008
TCGGTATTGTTGTAATGATTGCCCAAAGGGCTTGGATATACCAGGTATGCTCTCCGTTTACAACGAAGTGAAGCTGGATGATGTATGGCGTATCAGTTTCTTGGGCAACTTGCCGGAAGATAAGCAGCTTGGCGCTTGTGTCGCATGCGGCTCCTGCAAAAAACACAGTCCGCAGAACATAGATATACCCGCTCATATTGCGGAACTGAACGGACTCAATGAACAGATGATGAAAATGATCCAGGCGCAAGAGGCGGATGATGACTAAGGATTTCACGCAAACAAAGAAACAAAAGGGCAAGGTTTTGGCTGTTGTATTGGAAATAATCATCTTGATTGGCGGGATTATTTTCGTAAACCGGGATAGAGTGTTCGATATGGTGTACAGCGTAAGGATGACTACCATGAGTGATCCGGTCGAAGGTTCCTATCAATACAAAACTCAGAATATAAACTGCGATGTAGGCGGTCAGAGCATCTACGGCGTCGCATACATACCCGAAAGAAATGTGCCAATGCCCCTCGCTCTCATTTCTCATGGGCTTGGCGGCACTCATGCTGATGTGAGAGCTTATGCACAGAGTATTGCAAGTCATGGGGCTGCCGTATACATCTTTGATTTTCGCGGCGGCGGCAGGCGAAGCAGAAGCGATGGAACAATGACGGAAAAATGTCGGTTATGACGCAAGTTGCTGATGTTGAAGCAGTTATAACCGCCGCCAAGCAATGGGATTTCGTAGATCCTGATAAAATCGTCTTGCTGGGTGGAAGTCAGGGCGGGTATGTATCCGCTGTCGCGGCAGCCCGCTATGCTAATGAAATTGCAGAACTTTTTTTAGTCTGTCCGGCATTCGTGGCCTAAGATACTGTTCATGAAATGTTTCCATCAAAAGATGCAGTTACGGATGAATTTAGCATTATGGGCTGGATCAACGTGGGGCGGATTTATGTGGAGGACATTTGGGGTCACGATCCATACGATGAAATCGGGGGTTATACAAAATCTGTTCTCATCGTGCATGGCGATGCAGATAATATTGTTGATTTGTCATAAACGCAGAGTTGCAAGTAATTAGTGGCGCAGGCCACGCCATCACTGTCGATGGATTTACCGAGGCCATGAACCATGTATTAGAGTATATGCGGGGAATAGGCATACTTCCCCCAGCCGGACTCTGAAACGTCGAATGACAGAGATCTGAAAGATAGGCAGTGGACGATATTACGGATTCGTTGTCAGGTTTGAAACTGGAGGTGAATCAATGAAAGCGATCGTTGTGTATTACTCTCATACAGGTAGCGGTAAATTAAGGAGGAAGGGTTCTTGCCCTCTATTCCAAAAACTCCGATTTTAATTTCTCAAGAAGCCGTTCGGCAATGGGTGTAAAGACTTGGTATTTTTTCCAGATTAAATATATTTTGGTTTCGAGTTTTGGTGTAAGGGCGCGGAAAACAAGCCCGCTCTCAGGATTTGTGTCAATCAGATGTTTAAATGTCAGAAGATAGCCGAGCCCCTCTCTCACAAAAAGCGATCCGTTATACGACAGACGAAAGGATCCCTCAAGGTGTAATTGATCCATGCTGTTGCCGCACCATTTAGAAATATCGTTGTTCCATCCCTGTTCAGAACAAAATAAAGGAAGTCCGATTAAGTCATCGACGCAGATGGCGCTTTTTTTTGCCAGGGGACAGTCTTTTGGCATGACAAGGCCCCACAGATCAGCATTAGGAAAGGGTAAATAATGATATTTAGCGGTATTGGGTTCCTGGGCCAAAACGGCAAAGTCAATGATGCCTTTATCCAGCTTTTCCGTAACTTGCTCTGTATCGCCGCTGGTGATGTGATAGTGCAGGTCGGGGTAAGTCTCTTTGAATTTTCTGATGGCAGAGGCGAGGTATCTGATCTGATAAGATTCCGCCAGACCGAAATAAACGTCGCCGCCTAAAATATCATCTAAGGCGAGAAATTCGGTTGTAATCTTATCCGCCATCTTGACCAGATCCTCCGCCCGTTTTCGCAGCAAAATACCTTCTTCGGTAAGTTGTATACTGAAACTATGACGCGTGAACAGTTTTTTCCCAAGCTCGTCTTCAAGAGCCTTTAACTGCTTGGACAGTGTAGGCTGGGTGACGTGAAGCAGCTCTGCCGCTCGCGTCATATTTTCTTCTCTTGCTACTGCAAGAAAATATCTCATGGTTCGAAGCTCCATATTATCTCCCTCTCTATGACATTCCAAAAAATTATATCATGACATAAATTATAACCATTAGCGAAAGAAAAATCAAGAGGATATAATACAAACATAACAAGAAGGGAGGCGGTCATACGGATGATCTGATTCAGAATCTAAAGGATGCGGGCTGTGGACCACAAACCATTGAAACGGTCTATCGGCTGTATCATAACGGGCAGGTTCAGGATGCGATTAAAACGCTGCGAAAACACCGATGCAGCCTGATGGAGGATTTGCATGAAAGTCAGGAAAGGGTTGACTGTCTTGATTTTCTCGTGTGGCGTATGGAAAAAGAAAGAGAGGTATTGTAAAATGCAAAATATTGTAAAACTGGAATTAACAAGGGAATGGGATAAGACTTTCCCGAAAAGTAAGAAGGTAAACCACCGTAAGGTCACCTTCCCTAACCGTTACGGAATCACACTGGCGGCAGACCTCTATGAGCCGAAAGTGGACAAAAAGAAGCTTGCTGCGATTGCAGTGTGCGGGCCCTTTGGCGCGGTAAAAGAACAGGCATCCGGACTGTATGCGCAGACAATGGCCGAACGTGGTTTTCTTACCATTGCCTTTGACCCTTCTTTTATGGGAGAAAGCGGCGGCACACCCCGTTACATGGCTTCACCGGATATAAACACAGAGGATTTTCAGGCGGCAGTGGATTTCCTTTCTGTACAGGAAAATGTTGACCCTGAGCGCATCGGCATTATCGGTATCTGCGGCTGGGGAGGTCTGGCGCTCAATGCGGCGGCGCTGGATACCCGCATTAAGGCGACAGTCGCCTCCACCATGTATGATATGTCCCGCGTCAATGCCAACGGATATTTTGACGCCGAGAACTCTGCCGACGCACGGTATGCAAAGAAAGAAGCCATGAATGCGCAGCGAATCGTGGATTATAGAAATGGCAGCTATGCGCAAGGCGGCGGTGTTGTCAATCCGCTTCCTGAGGATGCACCTTTCTTCGTGGCGGATTATCATGATTATTATAAAACGGATCGGGGCTATCATCAGCGTTCCTTAAATTCTAACGGCGGATGGAATGTGATCGGGTGCATGTCCTTTATGAACCAGCCGATTCTTAGATACAGCAACGAAATTCGCAGCGCAGTCCTGATCATGCACGGAGAGAAGGCCCACTCCTGCTATTTCAGCCGTGATGCCTATGCTGCTATGGTTGAGGAAAACCCCTATGCGGACAACAAGGAACTGCTGATCATCCCTGATGCAGTTCATACGGATCTGTATGACGGCGGCGATAAGAATGCGATTCCTTTTGATAAGCTGGGACAGTTCTTTGGAGAAAATCTGAAGTAAGACTGAAATTTGGAGGTGAACGACAATGAAGATTTTAGTATTGAACGGAAGCCCTCGTCCAAAGGGCAATACGAAGCAGATGGTAGATGCGTTCCGGGAGGGTGCAGAATCCGCAGGACACAGGGTGGACGTGATCGATGTATGCAGGAAAAAGATTGCAGGCTGTCTGGCTTGTGAATACTGCCACACAAAAGGAAACGGCGTTTGTGTGCAGAAAGATGACATGCAGGAAGTCTATTCCCTTCTGGGAGAGACGGATATGCTTGTCATTGCTTCTCCAATCTATTATCATGGTATTTCGGGACAGTTAAAATGTACTATCGACCGGTTCTATTCTGCAGCATATCCGAGAAAACCTCGGAATTTGAAAAAAGCAGCCATGATATTAAGTTCTGGTGATCCTGCAATGTATGAGGGCGCAATGTTCTCATACAAGGGAGATTTTCTGGAATACCTCGGTCTTGAAGATATGGGCGTGTTTACAGCACATGGAGGGGAAAACGGTTCTGCCAAAAAATTAAATGAACTTCGGGAATTTGGAAGGACGCTGAAATAGCGGTTTAGGAGGTTTGGATATATGACACAGAGAAATCTTGGATTTGGAATGATGAGGCTGCCAGTTAAAAACGGCAACCCCACAGATTTTGATTACGATCAGCTGTTCAAAATGGTGGATACCTTTTTGGCAGCAGGCTTCACCTATTTTGATACGAGCTATGTTTATCATAATGGGAAAAGCGAAGAAGCGACCAGAAGAGCTGTTGTAGAACGGCATCCGCGAGACAGTTTTACGGTAGCTACGAAGTTTCCCACCTTTGATTTGAAAAAAGAAGAAGAAATTGAACCGATTTTTGCGCAGCAGCTGGAAAATTTAGGCGTCGATTATATCGATTACTATTTACTGCATAATTTTCAGACCGTTTATTATGACGGCATTGATGGAAAAGGCGGTGTAATCAAAACTTGCAACCTTTTCGATCATGCGCTCCAATGGAAGGCGGAAGGGAAGATACGCCATCTGGGATTCTCTTTTCACTCATCAGCAGAGCTGCTTGACCGAATCCTGACAGAGCATCCAGAAGTGGACTTCGTACAGATCGCACTGAACTATATCGATTGGGAAAGTGAATTTGTGCAGGCGAAAAAATGCTATGAGGTGATTCGCAGGCATGGAAAAAAAGTGGTCATCATGCAGCCTGTAAAGGGCGGCGGCCTTGCGATGGTGCCCGAAACTGTTCGAAAAGCCTTAAAAGAGATGGATGCAAAGGCTTCTATCGTATCTTGGGCGCTGCGTTTTGCAGGAAGTTTGGATGGTGTTATTTGCTCCTTGTCCGGGATGTCTACATTGGAACAGGTAAAAGAAGATACTAAGACGTTTCAGAATCTTATTCCATTGACAGAGTCGGAAAAAGAAAAGCTCCACGATATAGTGAGACTCTACAAGGAGGCGGGGCCGATTGGCGCTGACTTAAGCCGTTTCAAAGGGTTGAAGCTGCACGGCGCGCCTGTTACGGGAATTATGGAGGCATATAATATCTGCCAGCTCCAGCCTGATCCCGGATTTACAGATGATAACAATTATTTGAAGAATGTCATCGCAGAGCAAGCGCATCTGGACTGCTTTGGAGAGCTCCCGGAAGAAAAAATAATTCTGGAAGATGGAACGGATGCAACGGAAGAAGTGCTGCAGGCAGAACGGTGGCTGATTGAGAACAGCTTTTGATACCACTACTTTAGGAGGAACTTGAATGAGTATTGAAGAAGTTTTAGAGGAGTTGAAGCAGGGAAAGCCTGTCGCAGGCGGTTCTGACGCCCACAGGGTGATGCACAAGCTTTCGCAGGATGCTCAGCGTATTACCGCACAGCTAAACGGGTCTTATCATGAGCCGGAAGAAATCCGTAAACTCTTTTCAGCGTTGATTGGAAAACAGGTGGACGATTCCTTTTCCATGTTCCCGCCCTTTTATACGGATTGCGGAAAGAACATCCATGTTGGCAAAGATGTCTTTATCAACTGCTGCTGTCATTTTCAGGATCAGGGTGGTATTTATATCGGGAATCATGTACTGATTGGCTCCCATGTCGTCTTCGCAACGATAAACCACGGACAAGATCCGGCTGAACGCGCCAGTAATTTCCCTGAACCGATTCATATAGGGAATAAGGTGTGGATTGGCGCTCATGCCACAATTCTCCCTGGCGTAACCATCGGAGATAACGCTATTGTTGCCGCCGGCGCCGTGATTACACATAACGTCCCACCCAATGCTGTAGTTGGCGGCGTCCCGGCTAAAATAATCAAGTACATAGAAGAGGAGCAGGTACAATGAAAAAAATAATTGCACTCTGTGCGACACTTATGCTTTTGTTCAGTCTTACTGCCTGCGGCGGCACTGAAATAAAGGGTTCAAAGCAGCCGACAGACACTCCGCCTGCAAATGATCGTTCCTTTGACTTTGAGAGCCGCACCGTAATGCTTAACAGCGGTTACCAAATGCCGATTATGGGGCTTGGTACTTACAGCCTTTCTGATGAAGAATGTTATAACTCTGTCACGGCTTTGCTCGACGCAGGCGGTCGGTTGATCGATACAGCACAGATATATGGCAATGAAGCAAGCGTCGGCAGAGCCATAAGGGATTCCGATGTGCCAAGAGAAGAAATCTTTGTCATTACAAAGCTCTATCCCGATCAATTTGGGAGTCCCGAAGCTGCCATTGATGAGGCCCTGGAAAAGATGGATATCGGCTACATTGACATGATGCTCCTGCACCACCCTGGAGAGGGGGACGTAAGCGCCTATCTGGCAATGGAAAAGGCGGTTGCAGATGGCAAAATCCGTTCTATCGGGCTTTCCAACTGGTATGTAGAAGAATTAGAGGCGTTCTTGCCGCAGGTCAATATCACGCCTGCATTGGTACAGAACGAAATCCATCCGTATTATCAGGAAAACGACGTCATTCCCTATATTCAAGAACTCGGCATTGTAGTACAGGGCTGGTATCCCTTTGGCGGCAGAGGACATACAGCCGAGCTATTGGGTAACGAGGTTATTTCTGAGATCGCCAAAGCTCACGGCGTAACTTCTGCACAGGTAATCTTGCGGTGGAATCTGCAAAAAGGCGTTGTGGTAATTCCCGGCTCCAGCAATCCCGACCATATCAGAGAAAACCTTGATTTGTTCGGCTTTGAACTGACCGAGGATGAAATGAATCGAATCAATGGCCTTGACCGGGGCGAAAAACATGATTGGTATTAAAAAGGAGAGATTGCAATGAAAAGATTGTTATGTATGTGTTTATTGATTTCAACCGCTATACTCAGTGGCTGCGGAGTTTCTTCAACGAGCAGCAGTACGGAAGGCGGCACAGACAGCGGGCAGCCTGTTGTTAAAGATAGATCAGAAGACAAAAAACTGGTTGTATATTTTTCCATGCCAGAAACGACCAGTCCGGACAATATGTCACGGGAGGAAGAACTCAGTACCGTTGTCATTGACGGGGAGGTTATGGGGAACACCCAATACGTCGCCCATGTGATTGAGCAGAATACAGGGGCGGATGTTTTCCGCATTGAACCGGTGAAGCCATATCCGCTGGACCACGCTGCGCTTGAAGATATTGCGCAGAAAGAGCAACAGGAAAATGCCCGCCCCGAAATCGCAGGTGTAGTTGAGAACATGAAGCAGTATGATACCGTCTTTTTCGGTTTCCCGAACTGGTATTTCGATATGCCACAGATTATGTACAGCTTCCTCGACCAGTATGATTTATCTGGAAAGACAATCGTTCCCTTTGTTACATCTGGCGCAAGTGGCTTCTCTGATGCAATTAGCACCATTGAACAGATGGAGCCGGATGCAGATGTGATTACAGACGGGCTTTCCATATCAAGAGATGAAGTACAGGATTCCGAGGAGGAGATTATCCAATGGCTTACGGATAAAGGGTTTATACAGTAAACACAGGGAAAAACAAGAGTAAAGGAGAAGTCTGTATGACGGCAAAAAGAAAATTTCAAATACTGGTAGATATGATGATGACTGTGATGCTGCCCCTCCTTATGGCATACCAGCTGATCGGAGAGGCGGTCCATGAATGGCTTGGTATCTGTATGTTCCTGCTTTTTCTATGCCATCATCTAGTGAACGCCTATTGGCATAGAAATCTCCTGAAAGGAAGGTATAACCGTACCCGTTTGATTGGAACGGTCATTGACATCTTACTCTTTATCATTATGGTTTCACTGGCGATTAGCGGAGTGATGATGTCAAAGCATATCTTCGTATTCTTACAAATTGACAGCGGGATCGGAAGCGCAAGGATCATGCACCTGTTGGCTTCCTATTGGGGCTTTGTGTTGATGTCTATTCATGCTGGGCTTCACTGGAATATGGTATCCTCCATGATAAATCGTAACATGAAAAAAGATAAAAGCGCTATAAAAATGCACATTATCTTGAAAATGGCTGTACTTGCTATCTGCAGCTACGGTGTCTATGCCTTTGCAAAACAGAAACTGGGAACATACCTGTTTTTGAGATCTGAGTTTGTGTTCTTTGATTTTAGCGCACCGCTCCTTCTGTTTTTTACAGATTATATTGCAATGATGATTCTATTTGGCTTGATTGGAAAACAGTTAGGGATACTCTGCAAAACAAAGAGGAAAGCCGAAGAAAAACGAAAATAATTTGTCTTCAACAACATCATCATCATGCCTTTTGGAAACGTCGGAATTTTCACCAACTATCATATTTATTTGTAGCCAAACATCGGAAAAATATTTAGATAATCGTCGTAAAAGTGTTGTGGAATCCATATTTTGGTGTATAATATAAACAACATGAATGGAAACGAGGTGTTCCGAATGAAAAACTACAAGAAAAGAATTGCCGACGATATTCTGATACGGAAGCTGGAAGGTAAAGGTGCCGTACTGATTGAAGGTCCAAAGTGGTGTGGGAAAACTACTACCGCTGAACAGCTTGCCGCCAGTATTTTGTATATGGATGATCCGGAAAAAAAAGAACAGAATATTACTATGTCTGAGCTGAATCCCAAACGATTGTTAAAGGGCGCAACACCGAGACTGATTGACGAATGGCAGCTTGCTCCAAAACTTTGGGATGCTATCCGCTTTGAGGTTGACCATCGCAGCGAGCTTGGACAATTTATACTTACCGGTTCTGCTGTTCCTGCTGATACTAGGGAAATTACTCACTCCGGTACAGGGCGTTTTACTTGGTTGACGATGAGACCTATGAGTTTATACGAATCGGGAGATTCAACAGGTGAAGTCAGCTTGAAAGACCTGTTTGCTGGAGCGATGGAGATTGACGGAGACTCCAATCTGGATATTGACCGTCTGGCTTTCCTTGTGTGTCGAGGCGGGTGGCCGCAATCGGTGGATATGCGTGATGAAATTGCCTTAGACCAAGCGATGGATTACTATGATGCCGTTGTTCACTCAGATATTAACCGGGCAGACAATGTACAAAAGAATCCCGAAAGGGTTCGCAGGCTTATGCGTTCCTATGCGAGAAACCAAGGCGGTCAAGTCCCTAACACGGTGCTAGCACAGGATATAGCGGCAAACGATGAAACGCCGATCAGCGAGGAAACCGTTGCATCTTACGTCAATGCACTTCGGAAAATCTTCGTTGTAGAGGATATGCCTGCATGGAATCCTAATTTGCGGTCAAAAACGGCTATTCGCTCGTCTGACACTCGGTATTATATCGACCCATCTATCGCTGCAGCAGCCTTGGGTATCGGTCCGAATGACTTGGTAAATGACTTGAAAACTTTTGGTTTCCTCTTTGAAACGCTCTGCATCCGAGACCTGCGTGTTTTTGCAGATGTGTTAAGCGGCAGGGTTTACCATTACAGGGACAAGGACGGACAGGAATGTGATGCAGTTATTCATTTGAGAAATGGCAAGTACGGTCTGATAGAAATCAAACTTGGTGGGGACAGGCTCATTGAGGAAGGTGCAAAAAGCCTGAAATCAATGGAAAGCAAAATTGATACCGATAAGATGAACTCTCCATCTTTCCTTATGGTATTGACAGGAATCGGTGATTACGCATACCGCCGCCGGGATGGCGTATATATTGTTCCTATCGGCTGCTTAAAAAACTGATTCAGCACAAAAATGACAGGCAATTACGCCTGTCTTTTTTGTCATACGTATCAAAGAACGCACTTTGCCATCAGCGTGACACAGACCAGCTCCTCTGGATCGGTGAAACGGCTGAGAAACATCGAATAGCCGGGGATGGAGCCCTTGATGTCCATGAGCCCGCGATGCTTGTAAAACTGCCAGCCTGCGACTGCAGGGACTTGATCTGGCGCTCTGTGACGAAATCATGATAGGATTTTCCGCTGACTCTTTCTAAGACTTCTGTCAGAAGCAGGAAGTTGGTCGCACTCTGCATGACGGAAGAACCTGGCACAAACTGCAGAGGTTCTTCTGCGACGAGATCGACCAGATCTTGAAAAGACCACTGTCTGAAAAGGTCAAAGCCTGCTGATGCTCTGTAGTCGGAAAGACCCGATGCGTGGCGCAGCAGCTGCAGGATTGTGATTTCCTGCCAAGTTTCAGGTAACTGCGGAATAAATTGAGAGGCTTTGTCGTCCATCTGCAATTTTCCGTCCTCGTACAACTGCATGACAGCCACGGTAGCAAAAGCCTGGGAAATCGGACCGGCAGGCCATAAGGTATTAGCAGAGGCCAGTCTCCTTTGCTTTGGGTCTGAAAGGCCGTAACCTACGACTCTCGGAATATAGGGCGCCTGGACGATGGCCAGGGGTCAGACCGGGGATTTCCTCTTGCTCCATAAATTCCCAAATCATCGCATCGACGGTGCGGCCAAGATAAGATACATCGGCACTTCCTCTCATTTTCACGGTTTCATGTTCTCTCGTATTCATTATCTTTGCTCACTTTCTGTGTCATAAGGCCAGTCTTCGATTCCTCCGAAGTCATAAATATGCTTATATCCAAGGGAAACTAATTTATCTGACGCCTCTTTGCTCCTGATGCCGGTACGGCAGTGAAGGAGGAGGACGGCATTTTTATCTAGCAATTCTGCCGGCGCATCCGCTCCAATGGACTCGTTGGGCACGAGAAGTGCGTCCGGAATATGCTTTTCGGCATATTCTTCTTCTGTACGTACATCGACAATGGTAACATCGCCCTGATCCATCATTTCTTTTGCTTCTTCTGCAGTAATCTTGTGATAGGCTTTGCTGGTTTCCTGCTTTTCCATTTTTTGTGCGTTTCTGCGCTCCATTGGGCAGGTACCGTTGCCGCAGGCTGATAACAGCAAGGCGCAGGAGAGCACCAGAGCCAGTATAAGGGATAATCGTTTCATTTTCTTCCTCCTTTGACCATGAATTCTGTTCATGGAAAATCGTATCGTCGACGATCTGTAATTTAAAAAGTAACAGTTTATACTGTAATTATAAAAGTTACAGTTAAAAATGTCAAGTGAATTATCTGAAAATAATAGAATTTTTGAGAAATGGTTATAATAACCACAATTATGGAAGAAAGAAGGGAAGTTATATTGCTAGAAGAAAATGTGCTGATATCCTTTTTAAGGAAGTTTGATGAAAACCCATTTGTCGTAAAGGTAAACGGCAGAGAATATCTGATTGGAGAGGGGAAACCGGCCTTCACCGTTAAATTTCAAAAGTCGATACCCTTATCAGAGCTGATAAGAAGTACCTCTCTGGCTTTAGGCGAGGCGTACATGGACCAGGAACTGGAGGTAGAAGGGGATCTTTATGAGGCCCTAGACAATTTTCTCGGTCAGATGAACAAATTTTCTACAGATCAAAGTGCGTTGAAAAAGTTGATTTTCACGGCGGCAACAAAACGCAATCAGGAAAAGGAAGTGCGCAGTCACTATGACATCGGTAACGACTTCTATAAGCTGTGGCTGGATGAGACACTGAGCTACTCCTGCGGTTATTTCAAACGGGAGGACGATACCCTCTATCAAGCGCAAGTGAACAAGATTGAATACATTCTGGAAAAACTGCATCTGCAGAAGGGGATGTCGCTATTAGATATCGGCTGCGGCTGGGGGTTCCTTTTAATTACAGCTGCAAAGAAGTATGGAATCCGCGGCACAGGAATCACGCTTAGTGAGGAGCAATATAAAGAATGTAATCGAAGGATTGTGGCGGAAGGGCTAGAAGACCTGCTGACGGTGAAACTGATGGACTATCGAGACTTGCCAAAGTGTGGTATGACCTTTGACCGGGTCGTCAGCGTGGGCATGGTAGAACATGTAGGACGTGACCACTATCCGCTGTTCATAGATTGTGTAAATAAAGTCATGAAACCAGGCGGACTTTTTCTGCTGCATTTTATCAGCGCCTTAAAAGAGCACGCCGGAGATCCATGGATCAAGAGATATATCTTCCCAGGCGGCGTTGTACCCAGCCTAAGAGAAATCCTCGCCTATGCGTCAGAGGAAGGGTTTCATACCCAGGATGTGGAGAACCTGAGACTGCATTACAACCGAACATTGCTCTGCTGGCTGAGAAACTTCAGAGAACATGCAGACGAAACTGCGGCCATGTTCGATCAGCGTTTTGTGCGCATGTGGGAGCTGTATCTGGCATCCTGTGCGGCAACATTTCACAATGGAGTCATCGACTTGCATCAAGTTCTCATGACAAAAGGAATTAACAATGAGCTGCCGATGGTGCGGTGGTATTAACAATAGGACGATAAGGAAATCCCTTGATGCTTTTCAATTCAATTAAAAAGACACAAGGGATTTTTAGATCAAGTGCTGGATTGTAACGGATTAACAGCCAAGGCACTTTAAAAGATGCTGCATTTCCCGAATTCCCTTTTGCTGGGAGGTAATGATTGCATCCAGTATGGGTTTTAGCTGCGGACAGATGTCGAACTGCAGTGCATTCTTAGACATTTCTACAGCGCCTCTGTGATGTGGAATCATCTCATGCATAAAATCACAGTTGATTCTATTTGTGTCGCGGGCGTTGCTCATATCCTGAAACATGGTCTGTAAAATCTGATTGACCCTATGCTGATAGAGACGTACATCCTGCTCACAGTTTTTCAGTTCACTGCAGGATCCCTGCGCCTGGCGCAGATTTTCAATGCTTTCCGTCTGAGATGTAATGATATTTAATGCGATATTCTGCAGGGGGATATTGGTCGTATATTTGAGGATGTTGTGTGACATTTCAATGGCTGCCATGTGGTGTGGAATCATCTGCACGATAAAATTTCCCGAGATGCTGTCAGTCAGCGGAGCCATTGACATGCCTTTGATCATTTCATCAAGGATGCAATGGTATGCTGATAAGTAATTTTTAGCGACGTCGCTTAATTGATATTGCGTATTCATAGTTTTCCTCCTCTATGAAATAGTATATGCAAAGGTGTGTCTTCCGTTACATCAAGTGGTTTAGCAGAGATCAAGGGGGATATAATAAAAACAGACAAATTGCAGGAATTTTGAAAGGGGAAGTAGTACATTATGAATAGAGTTACGATTGAATCAGTAAAAGGCCGCGAGATTTTAGATTCCAGAGGGAATCCAACCGTTGAAGCACAGGTGAGGCTGTCAGATGGGACCATGGGCAGAGGTGCGGCGCCGAGCGGCGCTTCGACAGGTGAATTTGAAGCGCTGGAGCTGCGAGACGGCGACCCGCAGAGGTATGGCGGAAAAGGCGTGCTGCAGGCAGTAAAAAATATTGACACCGTAATTTGTGAAACCTTGACAGGCATGGATGCATATAATCTTTCCTCCATCGATTTGGCCATGATCAGGGCAGACGGAACAGAAGATAAGTCGAGTTTGGGGGCAAATGCCATCCTTGCAGTATCTATCGCTTGTGCCAGAGCCGCTGCCAGTGCTATGCATCTGCCCCTTTACCGTTTTTTAGGCGGTATCAATGGGAACCGCATGCCCGTTCCCATGATGAATATCTTAAACGGCGGCGCTCATGCGGCAAATACTGTAGATGTGCAGGAGTTTATGATTATGGCCGTAGGTGCTAAAAGCTTTCGTGAAGGTTTGCGCCAGTGCAGCGAGGTGTATCATACTTTGAGGGCACTCCTGCAGTCTGAGGGATTATCTACGGCGATAGGAGATGAAGGTGGATTTGCGCCGGATCTCGCCAGTGATGAAGAAGCGATAGAATATATCCTGGAGGCGATTAAAAAGGCTGGCTATGAGGCGGGGAAAGATTTTGTCCTGGCTTTGGACGCTGCGGCAAGCGGGTGGAAAAGCGGAGAGAAGGGAACATATCTACTCCCTAAGAGTGGGGCAAGATTCACCTCGGCCGAGTTGATCGTGCATTGGAAGGCGCTTTGCAAAAAATACCCGATTTATTCCATTGAAGATGGCTTGGATGAAGAAGACTGGGAAGGATGGAAATCGCTGACCGAAGAGCTGGGCAGCAGTGTACAGCTAGTGGGAGACGATCTGTTTGTCACCAACACCAGGCGTCTGGCTAAGGGAATTGAACTTGGATGCGGCAATTCTATTTTAATTAAGCTGAATCAAATCGGAACCATTTCAGAAACTTTGGCAGCCATAAACATGGCTCATGAAGCCGGTTATACTGCCATCGTTTCTCACAGGTCAGGGGAAACAGAAGATAACACCATCGCAGATCTGGCGGTCGGACTGAACACTTGTCAGATCAAAACCGGTGCACCCAGCCGCAGTGAACGAACAGCAAAATATAACCAATTGCTGCGCATTGAAGAGGAACTGGGAGAAAGCAGTGCTTATGCGGGACTTTCAGCATTCCATATAGAACGAGTTATGTAAATTCTTCCTTATCCTGAACTTGTATTGACAAACAAGGTACAAAAAAATATAATAAAAAACATGAGTTAGGAAATACTAACTACGACTATATAAAAATGAAAAGGGGATTTGTTTTATGTCAATGATTAATAAAGAGATAAATGATTTCGCCGTAGAGGCATTTCAAAATGGGGATTTCAGAACGGTAACAAAGGAAGAAATTTTAGGCAGATGGAGCGTGTTTTTCTTTTATCCGGCAGATTTTACCTTTGTCTGCCCGACAGAATTAGAGGATCTGGCAGAAAAGTATGAAGAGTTTCAGAAAATCGGCTGCGAAATTTATGCGGTATCCTGTGATACGCATTTTGTTCATAAAGCATGGCACGATGTTTCAGAGAAGATCAAAAAAATTCAATATCCGATGTTGGCAGACCCGACTCACGCCATATCTAAAGATTTTGAAGTATATATTGAAGATGGCGGCGTAGCCGAAAGAGGCAGCTTCATCGTCAATCCAGAGGGCAAGATCGTCGCTTACGAAGTCATCGCTGGAAACGTAGGCCGTAATGCAGATGAGCTTTTGCGTAGAGTGCAGGCCAGCCAGTTTGTTCATGAACATGGCGATGAGGTGTGCCCGGCCAAGTGGCAGCCAGGCGGGGAAACTCTAAAGCCGAGTCTGGATTTGGTAGGGCAGCTGTAAGCTTATGAAGAATCAGAAGAACGATCAGATCTATGACGTGGTGATTATCGGCGGAGGCCCTGCGGGGCTTACCGCCGCCCTTTATTTGGCGAGAGCACGTCACCGTGTCGTCGTCGTAGAAAAAGAGCAGTTTGGCGGCCAGATCGCCACGACTTTAGATGTTGTAAACTATCCGGGGGTAGAAAAGACAAGCGGTCCGGAATTGACAGAGACCATGCGCCTGCAGGCAGAAAACTTTGGCGTGGAGTTTTTGATGGCGGAGGCTGAGGAATTATCACTTTCTGGAGATATCAAGACCGTGAAGACCAGCAGAGGAGAATTATCCTGTTTCTGCATACTTCTGGCCGCTGGCGCAAAACCACGGCTGGCGGGATTTTTAGGAGAAGAAGCATTTCGCGGGCATGGCGTCGCTTACTGCGCCACCTGCGATGGTGAATTTTTTACTGGCAAGGATGTCTTTGTCATCGGCGGAGGGTTTGCAGCTGCCGAAGAAAGCGTCTTCTTGGCTAAATATGCAAATCGAGTGACGATACTCATGAGGAGTGATGATTTCACTTGTGCAGAGGCGACTGCCGATATGGCCCGCAGTCATGAAAAGATTACGATACTGCCAAATGTGGAAGTAGAAGAGGTAAGCGGCGACTCCGTGCTTCGTTATCTGCGATATCGAAACCTCAAAACTGGCGAAGTGACAGAATATAGGCCACCGTCAGGCGAAACCTTTGGTCTGTTCGTCTTTGCAGGATATGAACCAGCGACGGAACTGGTGCGAGGCATTGTCAGACTCGATGACCAGGGTTATGTTTTGACAGACGAACGGCAGAAAACCAATGTAGATGGGCTATATGCGGCCGGTGACATCTGTGTGAAAAGTCTGCGCCAGGTGGTGACGGCAGTTGGCGAAGGCGCCCTTGCCGCTACAGAGCTGGAACATTATGCTGCAGAAATGCAGAAAAAAACAGGGATACAGCCGCAGCCGCAAGGTTCAAAGCTGCCAGAGAAACGTGATTCTGAAGAGGTACATGTATCTGATGAGGAAAGCTTATTTACTGCGGATATGCTGAAGCAGCTCAATGCCGTCTTTGAAAAGATGCAGCGATCTTTGATCTTGAAACTGTATCTGGACAACCGGCCGATTTCTGCAGAGCTGCGTAACTACATGGAGGTTCTGTCTGCGCTGACGGGGAAGCTCTCTGTCGTCATAGCAGATGAGGGGAGTCATCCTTCCTATCCTTGTGTGAAAGTCTGTTTAGAGGATGGGACTGAAACGGGCCTTGCCTTCCATGGCGTGCCTGGCGGTCACGAATTCACATCCTTCGTACTGGGACTTTACAATGGGGCGGGACCGGGACAAAGCCTGGAGCAGGAGGTAAAAGCGAGAATTGCGTCCATTCGAAAGCCTGTGGACATGAGAATCATGATTTCTTTATCCTGCACCATGTGTCCGGAACTGGTAACGGCCGCCCAGAGAATCGCAGCAGAAAGCGATTTTGTGACGGCAGAAGTTTATGACCTGAATCATTTTCCGGATTTAAAGGACCGATATCAGGTTATGAGCGTACCGTGCCTGGTCATCAATGACGGGGCGCCTGTATTTGGCAAGAAAAACATCCGCCAGCTGTTAGACGTGATAGACCAGCAATAAATCGTGTGTATCAATTTCATGAAAATAGACAGCATCTGCTAAAAGACAGGTGCTGTTTTTTCATATTTGTGTAAGAGATTTCTGTTTACTTAGCGAGTCTTGCATGGTAGAATATGTCTAAATCATAGATAGAGAGGGCAAAAATAAGATGACACCAGTGGTAAATAGCAATAATATCAGTGGACTGATACAGAGAACATTGAACCATGTTGACCCGAGACTGGTAGACCATGGAAAGCGGGTTGCTTATCTGGTCTCACGTATGCTCGAGACGGCAGGAGGATACTCGGAGAAGGAAAAGCAGGAGATTTTCTTTCTTGCACTGCTTCACGATGTCGGTGCATACAAGACAGAAGAAATCAACGAAATGGCCAAGTTTGAGACTGTGGACATTTGGGAACATTCCATCTACGGATATCTCTTCCTTTATCATCTGTCGCCTCTGAAGGAATGGGCCGATGTCATTCTCTATCATCATATTTCTGCAGACCATCTTGACGGTGTGGAGGACCGAATCGCAAAAGTTTCTCAGATTGTGAATCTGGCGGACAGAGTCGATATGTTTTGGCTGCATCATCCCCAGCGGGAAGCGCTGGACCAGTATTTATACAGAAGCAGCGGCAGTCGTTTTCGCAGAGAAACGGTGGATCTTTTCATGGAAACCCAGCAGATCCATCATGTAATAGAGGACTTAAACGCTGAGGTGGATCTAAAAAAGGTCATGCCGGATGTAGTTCTCAGCACAAAAGAATGTGAAGATTATCTAAAAATGATGATCTTTGCCATCGACTTCAGAAGCCAGCATACAGTGACTCATACCATTACCACCACCAGCATCAGCAGCAGTACGGCACGCTTGATGGGGATGAAAGAAGAATTAGTACATCATATTTATTATGGCGCTTTACTTCACGACCTGGGAAAAATCGGTATTCCGGTGGAAATCTTAGAGTTCCCGGGAAAATTAAGCCCTCAGGCGATGAAAATCATGCGCACCCATGTCGATATAACAGAAGAAATTCTCGGCGGTACCATTGCTCCGAATATTACCAAGATTGCAATTCGCCACCACGAAAAACTGGATGGCAGCGGCTATCCCAGAGGCATTCTCGGCGATGAAATGTCGCTAGAAGAGCAAGTGGTAGCAGTAGCCGATATCGTCAGCGCGCTTCTAGGTACGCGCAGCTATAAAGAAGCTTATTCCAAAGAAAAGACTTTGTCTATTTTGGAGGAACAGGCGTCTGAAGGAAAAATCAATTCTCAGATCGTCTCTGTCATCAAAGTGAACTTTGATGAAATTTTAGTTGAGGTCAGAGATAAGTGTACGCCGATTCTAAAGACCTATTACGGTCTGCAAAAGGAATACGAAAGGTTGCTCAAAAAGCACCGTAGTATAACTGGTTGACTTTGGCGTCCTAAAATTGTATAATTTATGTCAGATATACGGTACGTCAGACTAGAGATGACGTACCGTTAATTATTGCAAAAATATATTTTTGAATAGAGAGGTTATTTTATGAAACACGCGGTTACTTATGAACTGCTGAAAACCGATAGCAGGACAAAGGCTCGCAGGGGTATCGTTCACACCCCTCATGGGGATATCCAGACGCCGGTTTTCATGCCGGTGGGCACCCAGGCTACAGTAAAGGCTATGCGGCCGGAACAGGTTGCGGAGATGGGCGCTAATATTATCCTGTCAAATACCTACCATTTATATTTACGACCGGGACATGAGCTGATCAAGGAGGCGGGAGGTCTTCACAAGTTCATGAATTGGGACAAGGCGATTCTCACTGACAGCGGCGGATTTCAGGTCTTTTCCCTCGGGAAGCTGCGCAAGATTACAGAAGAGGGCGTAAAGTTTCAAAGCCATATCGACGGATCGAGGCATATGCTGACGCCAGAAAAGGCCGTCGAGATACAAAACGCTCTGGGGTCAGATATCATGATGGCCTTTGACGAGTGCGCTCCATATCCGGCGGACAGAAAATATGTCAAAGATTCTCTGGAACGCACGACCAGGTGGCTGACACGATGTAAAGCCGCACATAAGGATGTTGAACGTCAGTCACTCTTTGGCATCATGCAGGGCGGTATGTATAAGGATCTGCGCAGACAGAGCGCAGAAGAAATTGTCGAACTGGATTTACCGGGTTACGCCATCGGCGGCCTCTCTGTAGGTGAACCCAAGGATCTGATGTTAGAGGTGCTGGACGATTGCGTCGACTATCTGCCCCAGGACAAAGCCAGATACCTGATGGGCGTCGGCAGTCCGGACTATCTCTTTGAAGGTGTGGAACGGGGAATCGACATGTTCGACTGTGTGCTGCCGACCAGAATTGCACGTCATGGCTTAGCGATGACCAGTCATGGACGCGTCAATATCAAAAATGCCAAGTTCGAGAAAGACTTTACACCGCTGGATGCAGAATGTGACTGTTATACTTGTAAAAATTATTCGAAAGCTTACTTGCGTCATCTCTTTAAAGCGGACGAGATGCTGTCTGCTATGCTGCTGTCCAACCACAATCTCCATTTTCTGCTGAAGATGATGGAAAATATCAGAACCGCAATAGAAGAAGATCGATTTTTAGAATTGAAAAAGGAGTTTTATGATAAGTATGGAAAGTTTTAATATCTGCCAGCACGACGAATTTTGCGGAGGGTGCATTTATCAAGGGGTACCTTACGAAGAACAATTGGCTGTCAAAGAGGCTGAAGTAAAAAATATTTTTGCAGAAAAGGACATTCATCCTGATATTTTTGATGGAATCGAGGGCTGCCCGGAGGAACATCGCTATAGATACAGAAATAAGATGGAGTATACATTTGGCGATTTTGTAAAGGATGGGCCGCTTTGCCTGGGTATGCATAAGAAGAAAAATTTCATGTCGATTGTGACCGTAGACCACTGCCAATTGGTCGATGAGGACTTCAACAAAATCCTACGGTTTTCCCTAGACTTTGCAGTCGATATGGGTTATAAACATTATCATAAGAAATCTCATACAGGACTTTTGCGGCATCTGATTATCAGAAAAGGTATCAGAACCGGCGAGCTTTTGATCAATATTGTGACCTCAAGAGAGGAAGGTTTTGATGAAGAAGCTTATGTAAACGGACTGCTGGAATTACCGCTTACGAATAAAATCGGGGGAATCCTGAGAACTTTGAATGACAATATCGCCGACAAAGTGACCTGTGAAGAACTGAAAATCCTTTGGGGAAAAGATTATTACATGGAAAACATATTGGGCCTGCAGTTCAAGGTCAGTGCATTTTCTTTTTTTCAGACTAATGTCGAAGCCGTAGAGCGGCTTTACAGTGAAGCTTTAGCGCTTGTCGATGACTTTGCCGGCAAATCTGTCTTTGACCTGTATTGCGGTACAGGTACCATCAGTCAGGTACTTGCCTTAAAGGCAAAAGAGGTGCTGGGCATCGAAATCGTGGAAGAGGCTGTCGAGGCTGCGAAAAAAAACGCCAAGCTCAATGAACTGGAAAACTGCAATTTCATCGCAGGCGATGTCTTTGAAGTGTTAGAACGGCGCGAAGAAAAGCCTGATGTAATCGTGGTCGATCCACCGCGGGTCGGGATGAGCACCAAAGCGGTAGACAAGATTGTCAGCTACGGTGTAGATCAGATTATCTATATTTCCTGTAACCCAAAGACTCTGGCTATCAATCTGCAGCAATTTGTCTATGAGGGCTATGCGGTCAGATATGCCAAATGCTTCGACAACTTTCCGGGAACAAAACATACAGAATGCATCTGTCTCTTGGAAAGGAAACAGAGATAGGAAGGATCTGATCGTTACAAATTGGGTATGAACAAAGTGTTGTGTGTTTTGAGAGAAAATAAGGAAATCAGGAAAACCTATTTTTCGACTGCAAAGGAGGAAATTTCAAATACAAATTTACATTTACTGATATGGATCGGCATTTTTACCATGGTCATAGAGATGGTACTGCTGTTTTTTGCTAATATACTTTTACCTACATGGATGTTAAAACAGGAGCATTTTCAAGTGGCCATGATCAATCTGGGCGTTATATTTTTAGCAGCAGAGCTGAAATCGATACACTACAAAAACGACAAAGTGGTGGCGAATATCTGTATGGTATATATGCTGCTGATTGCGACATGTATCATCAAAATCGACGTATTCTACGAACCGGAAACTTTGAGTTCTTTTATTCCACTCTTGTTTGTAGTGACGCCGGCAGCGTTCGTATTGAGTCTGTTCCGAATCTATTTGACAATGATACTAGTGGAAGTGGAATACATCATTGCACTGTTTATGGTGAAAGATCCGGTACTTATTTATGCGGATATTTTCTATTCGTTAGCAGGTCTCTCTTTTGGTATGTTGGTGACCGCCATCATTCTCAGATTGAGGAGCAAGGACAATTTCGACAAACTGACTTACAGGCATCTATCCATGACGGATTCTCTGACAGGCGTGCTGAACAAGTCTGCTGCACTGAATCAAATTGGACGCTACCTGCGGACCAGGATTGACAATACGAACTGTGCGCTGCTGATTATCGACTTGGATAATTTTAAGAAGGTTAATGACAAATACGGCCATCAGGTTGGTGACCGCTTGTTAAATCAAGTGGGAGAAATCTTGCACGAAGCATTCAGAGGCAACGATATCGTGGGTCGTTTTGGCGGCGATGAGTTCGTGGTCTTGATGAAGAACGTCTTTGACGATGAGATTATCGAGAGAAAGTGTGAGGAGATTTTGAGACTGCTTGAGAGTTTGACCTTGGACGAAGAGAACTTCAAAATATCCTGCAGCATGGGCGCAGTGATTGCAAAAAAGAAGAATGAGAGCCTGGAGAGGCTGTTTAAAATTGCAGACGATGCCCTTTATGAGGCCAAAGCCATGGGAAAGAACGGCCTGGTGAAAAAGATATGGAGGATTGAAAATGAAGATAATTGAAGTAAAAGATAGAAATTCATCATTGATTGAACAACTGTTAAGCGTGTGGGAAAGCGCAGTCAAGGCAACCCATTTGTTTTTGTCAGAGGCTGAAATCGAGGATATCAAAAAATATGTGCCGCAGGCGCTAAGTGAAATCCCTCACTTGATCATCATGGAAAATGATGACCAAGTCCCTGTGGGCTTTATGGGCATTGCAGAACGACACCTGGAGATGCTGTTCCTATCTAATGAGGAGAGGGGAAGGGGCCTGGGCAAAGCGCTTCTCACATACGGCATAGAGCAATATTCCATCGACGATTTAGCAGTGAACGAACAAAATCCCCTTGCAAAAGACTTTTATGAACACATGGGGTTTGAAGTGTATAAAAGGACGGAAAAGGATGAACAGGGAAATCCATATCCGCTTTTGTATATGAGGAGGAATGCGTCTATGCAGAACTTTATCGAAGCATTGACAAGCGAAAGGAAAAATACAGAACTGACCGAAGAATGCAACTTTTTCGGGAAACTGATCGGGAGCTGGAAAATCGACTATATCGACAACACCACTTCCGTTGTGCGAAAAGGTGAATGGCATTTTTCATGGGTGCTGGAAGGGATGGCGATACAGGATGTGATCGTCCTGCCCGGTTTTGAATACGGAACAACACTGCGCGTGTTCAATCCTGACACACGAGGCTGGGATGTGGCATATTGCTTTACAGGCAAAATCATGCGGTTTGAGGCAAGAAAGCAGGGCGACAGAATCGTCCTTACGAATACGGAGGATGATAGAAGAAAATGGGTCTTTGCCAAAATCGAGGACGAGCATTTTCATTGGCAGGACGTTGTCGTAAAAGATGACGGCACGTGGCACGTTAATTTTGATTTATATGCTGAGCGCATGGAATAAGCGTTTTATGTGTGTTGAAACAGGAGGACCCGAAAATGAAAACCATCAGATTATTGTATCCGGATCATGTCAGCGGAGGACTGGAAACCTATTACTTTGGAGCAAATCTGCTGCGGCATATTTTGCCGGAGAATCAAAACCAGCCTCTGATTCAGGTGTCAATTGCACCTCCGGACGGCGAAGAAAAAAACGTCAGCAACGGCATTTTCGCGGAGGACGAGGTTCTTGCAGGAATCAGAGACGCCCAGGTGAAAATAGAGAAAGAAAAGCCAGACAAGATCATCACCATCGGTGGAAATTGTTTAGTGACTTTCATGGACCGTTTCGATCACATATTGGTTCATTTTGACATCGATGTCTTAGATGAACATTTCTTTCACTCGACTTACTTTGCAAGTCCTGAGCTTGTAGGCGATGGTTCCGGCGGCGGGAAGATGACGATGGAAAGTGCAGCCAGGGTGCTGAAGGTTATCACAGAAGAATCCGACGTGGTCGGCTTTACCGTAGCTGAGTATCTGCCTTTTGATGAGCATAAGCTGCACAAGATGTTTTCCGAAATAAAACTGTTTACGGAATGAGGGGTGCTTGAGGATATGAAAAGATACGTTGCCTTGTTGAGAGGAATTAATGTAGGCGGAAAAAATAAAATACCAATGGCGGAGTTAAAAAAGGGATTCGAAAAGCTCAATTTTGAAGAGGTTAAGACCTATCTGAACAGCGGCAATGTGATTTTCTCAAGTGATAAAGAGGACATAGAAAAGCTGACAAAACAGATTGAAACAATGATAATAGAACAGTTTGGTTTTGAAATTCCTGTATTTGTTATCTCTCAAGAAAGACTGGAGGAGATTCTGCTCAATGCCCCGGACTGGTGGGGAGATGACAATCAAGAAATCTATGACAATCTGATTTTTATGATACCGCCGACTGCGTTTTCTGATGTATTTGATGAAATCGGTGAGCCTAAGGAAGGATTGGAAAAGATACAGAATTACAAAGAAACAATATTCTGGTCTTTTCATCGAAAAGACTATCAAAAAACCAATTGGTGGTCCAAGACGGCAAGTGCGGCGATCAGCGACAAGCTGACCATAAGGACCGCGAACACCGTTAGAAAAATCGTCAGTATGTAATCACGAAAGCGAGGAGGCTGCATGAAATTCTATATTGTTGATTGTTTTGCAGAAAAAAAGTACCAGGGGAATGAGCTGCTTGTGGTCGTTGCGGACAGATTGATCAGTGATGAAGAGCAGCAGGCCATCGCGAGAGAAATCAATTTTTCTGAGACGGCATTTATTCTTTCGGATAAGCAGCCTGACGGGGGATATGATGTCAGAATATGGACCCCTAACGTCGGCGAAGTGCCTTTTGCTGGACATCCTGTCCTGGGCACTGCTTATATCATTCATAAGATGTTAGAAAAAGAGCAAAACCGAGAGATCAGACTGAACTTAAAAGTTGGACAGGTTCCGATCAGGGTAACGGAATACGGCATGATGATGAGGCAGAATCAGCCAGAATTTGGAATGACGGTTGACAGGCATGTCATTGCAGACATTTATGGCATCGGGGCAGATGAGATCCGTGACGATTATCCCATTGAATGGGTATCCACCGGATTAGAGGCTGTTGTGATTCCCCTGAAAGAACGAAACACCTTGAAAAAACTGATCTGTGATGAAGATAAATTCAATACTTATGTGAGAAATTATCCCGAATGTTACTGTAATCATCTTTTTTTCGTAGATACTGGAAATCAGACATTGCAGGCGAGATGCCTGATGGAAGATTTCGTGGAAGTTCCTGCAACAGACAGCGCCAATGGAAACCTGGCAGGGTATTTTATGAAGCACAACTATTTTGGCAGGAGCGAAGTTTCCTACACTGTGATACAGGGAGAAGATATGGGGAGAAAAAGCGTCTTATTTATTCACACCGCGCTCAAAGAAGGGGAATATACAATTGAAGTGGGAGGCAAGGTCTCGATTGTCGCATCAGGAGAATGGGCGTAAGAGAGGTGGAGCGTTCATTTCCGCGCAGCGGATAGGACAAGAAAGTACATGATGATTACAGATGAAAGAATTAAGGACAAAACGATTAGTGCTCAGAAAGCATAAAATTTCGGATGCCGAGCCGCTTTATCATAAAATTGGATGCGACAGCGAAATGGAAAGGTACACGGGCTGGAATCCTTATGTGACGATCGAAGCAGCGCGTGAGGCGATACGTGAGTTTATGGAAAATTACGATCATCCGAATTTCTATGGATGGGCGATTGTGCCGGACTGCTGGAACAAGGGCTATGCTACGGTGTGCATTCCGTTGTACACAATCTTAAAATCATTTGACTAGCTATCACTTTAGTGATATAATAATAGAAAAGATGAACGAGGAATGGGGAATGGATAAGCTGATTACGATATATCACGGTTCAGAAGAAATTGTGGAACAGCCAACATTTGGCGAAGGCAAAAAGAATAACGACTTCGGCCTTGGCTTTTACTGTACTCCAAACGAGGAACTTGCAAAAGAGTGGGCGGTATCTTCCCTGCATGATGGGTTTTCTAACCGCTATACCTTAGATACCGAATACTTGAACATTTTGAATTTGAATTGTCCTGATTACACGATTCTTAACTGGATTGCAGTCTTGGTGGAGCATCGTATCTTCTCTATTCATACGCCTGTGGCAAGACGTGCAAAGCGATATTTGATAGATAATTTTAGTATCAATGTAAATGCTTTTGACATGATTATAGGTTACCGCGCTGACGATTCTTATTTTGATTATGCTGAAGGTTTCCTTAACAATGCTATCTCAGTAGAACAACTCGCACTGGCTATGCGGCTTGGAAAACTGGGCGAACAAATCGTTATCAAATCAAAGTACGCATTTTCGAATCTGAAATATGAAGGCTCTGATGTTGCTGAAAAAGATCAATATTATGTTCTCCGCAAAACCAGAGATGACGGGGCAAATCAGCATTATCTAAGAATCCTTGAGGAAGAAAGCGATGGCCTGTATATTCAAGACATTATGAGAGGGGGTATGAAAAACGATGATCCACGCATACCGAGAAATATATCTGAGCAAAGCGCAGTCGGTGCTTGGCAGCGCCTTTGATTATGCAGTCAATACCTGCGGGATTTCAGGGAATGACTTTGTCAAGCTGTTTATCGTAAGTTCAGTGAGCAAGCGAATGGAAAAGGGAGAACCCGCCTGTGTTGCAGGGAAAAGCGGAATCGAAATCGTGCGAGAAATCGTTGAAGAGACAAAAGGACAGGAACTTCAGATTGAGCCGCAGGAACGTTTTGGACGTTCCAGGGAATACTGGATTGGCTGGGCTGTTGCATATTATCAATGGTATTCGGACAGAAAGTACAGTGATATTTTTAAGGCTGTTCCCTTTGAAGATTTGCAGAAAATGTACAATACTCTCCACGAAGCAGACATAACAAAATTTGCAGACATAGTGGATTCACGGATAAAAGAATATTTTCCTGAAACCAACTTAAAGCGTATTCGCTCGCTTTATGGCTGTACACAGGCTGAGCTGGCGGAACGCTCCGGCGTCACTCTTCGCTCGATCCAGATGTATGAACAGAGAAACAAGAATATCAACAAGGCAAGCGCGGATACAATGTATCGCCTTGCAAAGACTTTTGGCTGCACGATGGAAGATCTGATCGAAAGGTAATTGCAGCTATTCTGTTGTGTATTTTTCTGCCCATCCATTGATTGAATCCAGAATCGGAAGAAAAGCTTTGCCCATTTTCGTAAGCGAATACTCTACCTTGGGAGGTACGACAGCAATTTCCCTTAGAAAGTCAGTGAGACCATATAAACCAGAGCATGATGAACCAAAAGAACATGTCATTTCTATCAATAGGATTTAAGGTGTTGTCAGGGTGCCGCCCGTATTGACGGTGTGTTCCGTTCATACGGGCGTCCCTTTTTTTCATCTCAAGACAACGCTTTACACCATGGCAGCTCCATCGACGGAGAGGATTTCTCCGTTCACGTAGGCAGCCAGGTCGCTGGCGAGGAAGAGAAAGGCGTTGGCAATATCCTGCGGCTCGCCCAGCCGTTTCAGTGGAATGCCTTCTGTAACGCTTTTTCGCAGCTCTTCTGGCAGGGATTTGAACATGTCGGTTTCGATGATGCCCGGCGCTACGGCATTGACGCGGATGTTATCTTTGCCGAGTTCCCTGGCAAGAGACTTTGTCAGGCCGTTGACGGCAAACTTTGACGTCGGGTACCCGGCGCCGGCAGCCTGTCCGTAGATGCTGACCATAGAGCTGGTAGAAAGGATGACGCCGCCTCCCTGGGTTTTCATGATGGGTGCGGCTGCCTTGGCACAGTTGAACACCGCTTTTACGTTGAGGTCCATGATCTTTTCGAAGGATTCTGGCGTATATTCATAGAAAGAATCCTTTGACGAAATGCCTGCATTGTTGATCAAAATGTCAATTCTGCCTGCCTTCTCTTTCACTTCTCTGATCGCTTTATGCACCTGGTCAAAATTTGTAATGTCGGGGTGCATCCCCTCGGCATTTGAGTTTGGAATCTCCTTTTTCAGCTGGTCCAGTGCTTTTTCTACGGTTTCCTTTCTTGTCCCAAAGATAAAAACCTTTGCACCGTTTTTCAGGAACGTTTTTGCTGTCTGATAGCCGATGCCCCTGGTGCCGCCTGTAATCACGGCCACTTTATTCTTTAACATAGTTTACCTCCAAATGATAATGATGATCTAGTGCTTAGTTATACCCCGAAATGTGGAAATTTATGTGATTGTGACTTTGTTACAGAACTTCGCAGCAAAAACAGGTAGAATGAAGCTACATTGATAACGAGGAGGATGTATCATGAGTAAGACAGTCATTATCGGGGGCGTAGCCGGAGGCGCTACCGCGGCGGCGAGACTTCGCAGACTAGATGAAAACATGGAAATCGTCATGTTGGAAAGAGGAAAATATATTTCCTACGCCAACTGCG
>UMIU01000553.1_pt1 | contig 26448 bp, 22 predicted proteins | sample 1965871 | NCBI WGS metagenome assembly UMIU01 (sample SAMEA4836132, study PRJEB28245) | human gut metagenome | biome: gut microbiome; material: fecal sample | place: Denmark | collected 2008
GTCGCTGGTCAGGACAATTTGTTTATTATTATTGTGAAGGACATTGAAAGTATTGAAGAATTCCTCTTGAGTGGCTTGCGTTGATTTTTTAGCCAATGATTGAATATCATCAATTAAGAGAACGTCCAGATGACGGTATTTAAGTTTTAGTTCATCCATTTTATCTAAACGGATATGGACAACAAATTCATTAATGAAATTCTCTGCAGTAATGTATTTGATACGTGCTTGAGGATTATCATGTAAGACCTTGTTACCAATGGCATTGAGTAAGTGAGTTTTTCCGAGACCTGGTCCTCCATAAATAAATAGAGGGTTATACGTAGCTCCTGGTGAATCAGCTACAGCTAAAGATGCAGCAACTGACCAACGGTTTTCATCCCCCTGAATAAAATTATCAAAGGTGTACTTACTATTTAAGTCAGAGTCCAATGTAGGAAGAGCAGGTGTTTGCTGTTCCTTTTTATTGCCAAAGTCATTGTTTGTTACAGTTGAATTTGCCTCGTTTAAGAGTGCTTCGTCAAAGACGTACTCAACTTTTATTTCACTATTATAGGCTTCAAAACCAGCCATCAAAATGAAAGATTGCATATTCTTTTCCCAGAATAGCTTTTTGACTTCTTCAAGCAGAATTGTAGCAACGTTATTTTGAACTTTGATGAGCTTGGTATCCAGGACATAATAATCAAAAGTGGCTTGTGTTAGTTCCTCTTTGGCCAGCTCTAAGAGCTTATTCCAAAAAAAATGCTCTTTTTCGGTCATTCCATCAATTCTCCTTCTTTATTCTTGTTCTCTGATTTTATCATAAAACAAAAAAGTTTTCCACAGGTCTGAAGATAAAAGCTTATTAAGTTATCCACAAGCTAAAAAAGGTAATTAACATTGTGCACAAGAGTTATCCACAAGTTGTGAATGAAAAAAGAAACCCTCTAAAATAAAGGGAGGGCAACCGTTTTATGATGTGGATAAGTTTGTTTCTTTTTGCTACTCAATTCACAGGTCAAATAAGCTTGTTGATAATTCTGTTAAAATCTTCTTCCGTCGAAAAGTGGATCTGAATAGTTCCAGAGTGATTTTTGTGATAACGAAGAGTAACAGGGAGACCAAGTGATTTTTCAAGTTCTTTTTCTTTATCTTTTATATGAATATCTTTTTTTGATTTTTGTTTTTTTGGAAGTTCTTGAAGTCTTTTTTCCAGGGTACGAACTGACCATTTTTCAGTAAGGACCTGATGATAGATAGTTAATTGCTTTTTTGTATCCTCAACAGCTAAAAGTGCTCTAGCATGTCCTTGACTCAGTTTGCCATTTTCGATACTCGTCTGTATCTCTTGGGGAAGTTGGAGGAGTCTGAGAGCGTTACTGATATAAGGTCTGGATTTCCCCATAGCTTTCGCCAGTTCCTCGTGACTATAAGCTAGCTCATTAATTAAACTACGATAGGCCTTTGCTTCTTCAATGGGATTGAGATTCGATCGTTGTAAATTTTCAATAATAGCTTGTTTACGGCTTTCTTGATCTGTAACTTTCTTTACAACTGCAGGGATTTCTGTCATTCCTAGACGTTTACAGGCACGTAAACGTCTTTCCCCAGCAATTAGTTCATAACCAATAATATCCGATTTTCGGACAATGATTGGCTGTATCAGTCCATTTTCTGCAATCGATTGGCTTAGCTCCGCTAATTCTTCATCAGAGAACTCTATACGAGGTTGAAAAGGATTGGGATAGATGTCACTAATAGGTAAAGCTTTGAGTTGTTCTTGCATGTTATTCCTTTCCGAAAAAAGACCTTTACATTATTGTAAAGGTCTTTTGACAGATTTGTCAATGACTTAGTCAGACAAGTCTTCTGTAGATTTTGTTAATTTAAGTTCTTCAGTTTTCTTCTCTTTACCACGATAGAAGGTTACCTTGATTGTATCTCCGATACTATGGCTGTAAAGATTGGTTTGAATATCAGTTTTTGAGCTGATTTCCTTACCGTCAATTTCAGTGATAACATCATTTTCTTGAAGTTTACCGTCAGCTGGCATACCTTTTTGAACGCTGCCGACTACCACTCCAGATTTCACATCATCTGGTAAATCTAATTTAGAAGTTGCACTGCTAGAAAGGCTATTAAGATCGGCCATTGAGATTCCTAGGGCTGGTCGTGTAACTTTACCGTCTTTTTCCAATTGATTGATAATCTCGACAACATCGTTTGATGGAATGGCAAATCCCATACCTTCAACGGCGCTACCAGCGACTGCTGATGTTGATGAAATTTTACTTGAGTTAATACCGATAACTTGTCCTTCGATATTGACTAAGGCACCACCTGAGTTACCAGGGTTAATGGCAGCATCCGTTTGGATAGCATTTGTTGAAACAGTTTCACCATTGTCGTTTTGCATAGTTACGGTACGGCTAAGGCTAGAAACGATTCCCTCTGTTACTGAGTTGGCGTATTCGGTACCAAGTGGGCTACCGATAGCAATTGCCTTCTCACCGACTGTGAGAGAGTTTGAGTCTGCAAATTCCGCTACGGTTTTAATTTTATCTGAAGAAACTTTGACAACTGCTAGGTCAGAGTAAGTATCTTTACCAACGAGTTCACCAGTAATTTTTGATCCATCTGAAAGCATGATTTCAAGTTTTTTAGCGCCATCGACAACGTGGTTGTTGGTTACGATATAAGCCTCTTTACCATCCTTTTTATAGATAACACCGGAACCTTCACCAGCGACTTGTAACCCATCAGAATCTTTTGATTTGTCTTGGTTAGAGTCAGAACTATCATCTCCACCAAAGATACGGCCATAAAGTTCATTTAGAGAATCTGAAGATGACCCTTCTTGGTAATTGATGACAGAAACAACGGCATTTTGTACTTTCTTAACAGCTTTAGTTGTATCTGTTGTATTATTGTATACGGTCTTAGCTGTTTTAACACCTGTATCTGTTGAATTGGTAAAAGATACCCCTGCTGCTGTTAGTAGGATAAAGGCACCTAGTAAACCACCTAGTAAGCCAATAACAAGCATTGCAATCGGCGCTACTATTTTTTTCCAGTTAAATTTTTTCACGTTTAGTCCTCCTTTTTGATAAACATATCAAAGTAAGCTTAATTATATCATAAAGTGATTTTAAAAAACAGTTATCAACAGTCTGTGGATAAGTTTCAAAAAGTGTAGATAAGAAGCTATTTTATAGGGATAACTAAAGATTCTTAACAGTAAAAAGGTGTGGATAAGGTGTTAAAAGATTGTGGATATGTGCTATAATAAGCCTATGAAAGTTAAATTGATTACCGTTGGAAAATTGAAAGAAAAATATTTGAAAGATGGCATTGCGGAGTATGTCAAACGACTAGGACGCTTTACAAAATTTGAGTCTATAGAATTAACGGATGAAAAGACACCAGATAATGCAAGCGAATCTGAAAATAAAGCTATCCTAGACAAAGAGGGGCAGCGTATCTTGGCTAAAGTAGGTGATCGTGATTATGTCATTGCCTTAGCTATTGAAGGAAAACAATTTCCCTCGGAGCAATTTGCTAAAGAGTTAGAGCAAGCGACTCTTAGAGGCTATTCAGATATTACTTTTATTATAGGGGGAAGTTTGGGACTCTCTCCTACAGTGAAAAAGAGGGCTAATCAATTAATGAGTTTTGGTCTCTTAACGTTCCCTCATCAGCTTATGCGCCTTGTATTAGTAGAACAAATTTATCGCGCATTCATGATTCAGCAGGGAAGTCCTTACCATAAGTAGAAGAAGGAAACAGACATGTTCAGAATGAAAAAACGCTCCTATCGTGTTTTTGAAGGATTACGGGTAGCAACTCTAGTAAGTTATATAGGGGGCTTCATTGATGCCTATACTTACAATACTCAAGACGGACGATTTGCAAGTATTCAGACAGGTAATCTCCTTTATTTGGTTATTCATCTTGTTGAGGGGCATATTGCAAGAGCTTTCAGCTATGTGATACCTATTTTTTTCTTTGTTTTAGGTCAGTTTTTTGTTTTTTTTGTTAAGAAGTGGCTCATTAACCATAAATGGGGATGGCATTTGCAAGCGATTAGACTTGCCTTTCTCTTGATGACTATTCTCGCCATTATTACACCTTACGTTGATTCTACTATTACGATTGCAGGCTTGGCATTTTTTGCCTCTCTTCAGGTAGGGATTTTTAAGCGCGTCAGAGGGGTAAATTATGCTTCCTTCATGATGACTGGTAATATTACGAATACCTCTTTAACCGTTGCCAGGGCTATTGACGAGGGGGATCCCAAAGTGCTTAAACAAGCTTCTTACACTATTATTATCATCTTTACATTTATGGTAGGAGTTGCAGCCTCAACTTGGTTTGCTCAATATTTACATGAATACAGCCTATATACGACTTTGCTTCCCTTGCTTGTTTTAAATTATTTCCTATTTATCGAGGCAAAAGAAAAACGCAACTAGAGATTCTAGATTGCGTTTTTTATCTGATCCCAGCAGGATTCGAACCTGCGACCGTTCGCTTAGAAGGCGAATGCTCTATCCAGCTGAGCTATGGGACCAATAACTCTATTAGTTTACAAAATATATAGCAACATGTCAATACTTTGTAAAAGCAAGATAAAAACTAACGTAAAATTCGAATAAATTTAGCAAAATTTAATATTTTTTTTGAAAAAAAGTATAGACAAAATCGAATACTCTGATATAATAATAAGAGTGTTAACGAGATAAAAATCTCAGAACTTGGTCCGTTGGTCAAGGGGTTAAGACACCGCCTTTTCACGGCGGTAACACGGGTTCGAATCCCGTACGGACTATTTTTGCTACTTAGCAGTTTTATCCGCCATAGCTCAGTTGGTAGTAGCGCATGACTGTTAATCATGATGTCGTAGGTTCGAGTCCTACTGGCGGAGTGATAAGACACCTCAAGTTGTATAGCTTGAGTTTTTTTGTACCCAAAGATAAATAAGGTCTGGAACAATTGTTCCAGACCTATTTAATTTTATTTAAGATAATCAGCGTTTTTGAATAACGGTTATTTTTCTGATGAAATAAGCGTAGCAACAAAATATGATACTTGCCAATAGACTAATCAATAAACCTGTCTTAAGACCATAGGGAATGAAGGTTAGAACAACTTTACCTTTCCCACTAGGGACATCGACTTTCATGAACCCCTTTTGGGCTCGTTGAATCTTAACTTTTTTATGGTTTATGGTCGCTGTCCACCCCTTATCGTATGGAATGGTGAAGAATAGTGAGGCATTCGTTTTACTACTATAATCAACGAACACTTTATTATTTGACGTCGTAACCTTGCTATCACGTTCATTAATAGTATCCATAGCTATCTGATAGTTTTGAGTATCAAGGGCATAAAAACTAGGATTATCAAAGGATATTGCTTTATTGCCAGGAAAACTAAGTTTGATGGTAACCATTGATTCTGTTTCAAAGTAGCCAAGATCGAAGAAATCAAAGGTATTATCAGTAACTTGATTCCTTGTCACACCATTTACAGTAATTGACAGAGAGTGGTTATTGTCATCGGACCAAGAAATATTAGGAATACTAACATAGAGTTGACTATGTGGTGGAGAGATGACTCGATAGGTTATTGTAACAAAATCTTTATTCGAGTTGCTAACGTTTTTAGCCACGCGCTGATTCAAAGACTTAGCATCTTTATCAAATAGTTGAGATGGAGCTCGTTTAAAATAGTTTAAGTTGAGTCCAGATAGAGCATTTAGCAAGCTAGTTTGATTGTCAAGCGTATTGACAGTGAAGTCAATATTCTTGTAAATGCCATCAGTTAAGATAGCAAGCTGGCTTGCATTATTATTTTGATAAAGCCCCATTGTTTTTTCAGAAGTTACGTGATTAAAACCATACTTATTAAGGTCAAAGTTCGATAAATTATATTTTATTCCGAAGAGACTATCAGCGATAATGGTGTTATTTTGGTAACGTAGGTTTAAATTAGTCCCTTCAGATTTGAAGCCTAACCTATCGAGTGTTGAGCTTGAAGCAGTATTTCGAATGGATGAGAACTGAGAGATACCATTATAGTTGAATTTCATACTGTCGTTACCAGTTTGAGCCTCTAACCTTTCAGTACGGTAAAAAGTCTTATTTGCTTGCTTAGTATCTGAAACTAGTTTTGTAATGGCTGACATATTTCGTAGGTAGCCTTCACGAGTTGGAAATACCCACTCATTTCCCAGAGCTCCAACAACATAGTAAGTACTTAATGCAAGCTCAAAAATGCAGAATAAGAAGGTGAAACAGCGAAAAACACTCCCAGGAATTTGCTGTCTAAAATAGCTAATAAATAGAATGGCATAGGCTAGAAGAAATGCTAGGCTTAATAGCCAGGAGACTGATTCAATGAAGCTATAGTGAGATTGGAAAATCCAAGTTAGTAAGTAAGCGGTACTCAATCCTAAGAAAGATAGGAGGAGTCTTTTAAAAGAAAAGTTTTTAATTCGGTTGAGTGTTTCTCCTGCCAAAAGAACAATTAGGAGAGATAGGAGCCAAGAATAGCGATGGAGAAACATGTTGGGTGCATGCATTCCTTGCCAAAACAAATCAAGAGGCTGTAAGTAGAAGCTAGCGATAAAGAAAGCTACTAATAAGAGATAACCTAGACGTAATGATAGCTTGACTTCCCTACTAATAAAGAAAAGTAGAAAAAGAATCAAAGGTAAGATTCCCACATAAATCATAGGGATTGACCCAAATTTAGTAGTATCGTAAACTCCAACGAGATTTTTCGCAAAGAAGTCAAAATAATAGGTGGACTCTGTCAACAAACTTGACGCACCTGTAAACTTTTCACCATGTGTGGTCAAGTCAAGTAGTGTAGGCAGTAACATGACAGCACTACTTAAACCAGCAAGTATAGAAACAATTCCAAAGTCTATGAAATGAAGAATCTTAATCTTCCATCCCTTGATAGTTATCAATTGTACTATGGTGTAAAGGGTTAGGAAAATAGCCATCATATAACCAAAATAGTAATTTTGGATAAAAAGACAGGTTAGGCTAAAAAAGTATAAGCCCCGTTTATTGAATCTTAGTAAGAGGTGTAAACCTAATATGATTAGAGGTGCTAGAATAAAGGCATCTAGCCAGGTATTAATTTCTAACTGACTGGTAGCGAAGCTCATCAAAGAAAATCCTGTAGAAAGACATAGGATGAAACTTCTTGACACTTTTGTAAAGAGCCGCTTAAAACTAAAAGCTCCTGATAACCCAATAAGGCCGAATTTAAGGAGTGTTATATAATAAAAAGCATCGGCCATTTGGTTGACAGTAAAGAAATAGTAAAGTGGAGACAAGAAGGAACCTAGGTAATAGCTTGTTAGAGCATAGAAATTAAGCCCTAGACCACTTGTGAAGGTGTAAAAGAGGCTCCCATCTCCATGAAGTATATTCCTAAGTTCAGTCGCAAATATCACATATTGATGAAAACCATCACTTGTTAAAATAGTTCTTTCACTACCTGGATAGATTTTTTGGCTGAAAAGGACACCTATCATGATTATTACAGGTATGAAAAAAGCAGCCAGATAAAATAATGAGGTCGTTTGGTATTTTTTATTTGTCATAATGATACTAAGACAGGTTGGGATATCCCAACCTGTGTCTTTTTATAGTTAATCAGCCCATAGAGCTTTGACTTTAGCTTGAACTTCTTCATTTTCAAGGAATTCGTCATAAGTTTCATCAATACGGTCAATAACCCCATTTTTTGAAACGACAACGATGTGGTTCGCTATTGTTTGTATAAACTCGTGGTCATGACTGGCAAAGATAACAGACTCTTTGAAGTCACGGACACCATCATTTAGACTTGAAATTGATTCCAAATCCAAGTGATTAGTAGGATCATCTAGAAGAAGGACGTTAGATTTCAAAAGCATGAGTTTTGAAAGCATGACACGTACTTTTTCTCCCCCTGAGAGGACACTAACTGATTTATTAACCTCATCTCCTGAGAAGAGCATACGTCCAAGAAATCCACGCAAGAAGGTATCATCATCTTCACCTTTTTCTGCGAATTGACGAAGCCATTCAAGGATAGATTCACCAGAGGCAAATTCCTTAGAATTATCTTTTGGAAGGTAAGAACGGCTAGTAGTAACACCCCATTTGATTGTACCTTCGTAGTCAATATCACCGGCAAGAGCACGAATCAATGCAGTTGTTTGAATATCGTTTTGACCGATGATGGCAGTTTTATCTCCTGGTCGTAAGATGAAACTAATGTTGTCAAGAATAGTCTCACCATCCATCTTAACAGTGAGATTTTCAACTGTTAAAAGGTCATTACCGATTTCACGCTCTGCTTTGAAATTGATGAATGGATATTTACGACTTGATGGGACGATTTCTTCTAGCTCAATTTTATCGAGCATTTTCTTACGAGAAGTCGCTTGTTTAGATTTTGAAGCGTTGGCAGAGAAACGTGCAACGAACTCTTGAAGTTCTTTGATTTTTTCTTCTGCTTTGGCATTACGGTCAGCCTGCAAGCGAGCAGCTAATTCTGAAGATTGTTTCCAGAAGTCATAGTTACCAACATAGAGTTTGATTTTACCAAAGTCAAGGTCGGCCATATGCGTACATACCTTGTTCAAGAAGTGACGGTCATGGGATACGACAATAACAGTATTTTCAAAATCAATCAAGAAATCTTCAAGCCAAGAGATTGACTGAATATCAAGACCGTTGGTAGGTTCGTCAAGAAGAAGTACATCAGGTTTACCAAAGAGTGCTTTTGCAAGGAGCACTTTCACCTTGTCACCATTAGCCAATTCACTCATATTTTGATAGTGAAGGTCTTCTGGGATATTTAGATTCTGAAGCAATTGTGAGGCTTCGCTTTCAGCTTCCCAACCACCTAATTCAGCAAAGAGTCCTTCTAGTTCAGCAGCACGGACACCATCTTCATCTGAAAAATCTTCTTTCATGTAGATGGCATCTTTTTCTTTCATGATATCGTAGAGGCGCTCATTACCCATGATAACAACATCGATAACGCGTTCTTCTTCATAGTCAAAGTGGTTCTGACGAAGGACAGAAAGACGTTCATCAGGACCAAGAGAGATGTGTCCTGTTGTTGGTTCGATATCACCAGCTAAAATTTTCAAAAAAGTAGATTTACCAGCACCATTAGCACCGATAAGACCATAAGTATTACCTGGCGTGAAGGCAATGTTAACATCATCAAAAAGTTTACGATCGCTAAAACGAAGCGATACATCTGATACAGTAAGCATATAATATCCTTTATTTTTATTCTTAACTACTATTTTACGAGAAATTAGACTTTATTTCAATTGATTTTACAAGGGATTAATAAAGTCATTTGGAACTCTTTGGTAATCTTTTTGGAGGCTAAATCCACGTCCCATAACTGTAGAAGCAGGAACAATGACGATAAAGGCAGTTTCATCTATTTTTTGGATTTCTTCTTGGACTTTTGGAACCTCATGAGTTGACAAGGTGGTCATAATCATATTTTGTGCATGTCCGGTATGTCCACCAAGAACTGGGATTTTTGTTGCTCCTCGATCAGCCACTCTAGTGATGTAGTTTAGGATTTGTTCACTATTTTGCGAAATGATTAGAAGATTTCGTGATGAATTGAGTCCGACCATCATTTTATCAATTGTAAGAGAAACAACTCCAAGTGAGAGAATGGAATACATAACAGTATCAGGAGGAAAGGCAATAGCACTGATTGCGACAATGATCCCATCGACAATAAGTAGTACCATTCCTAGTGGGAGTGGCGTATATTTGTTGAGAATTTGTGTGATAATTCCAGTTCCTCCAGTTGAGGAATTTCCATAGAAGACTATTCCTAGTCCTAGCCCTAATACAATCCCACCAAAAATAGCAGCCAACAAAGGTTGTTTGGTGAGTGTAGGTAAGCCCTCAGTTAATTTAATAAAAGTTGGGAAGACAAGAGACCCATAGAAGGTTTTTAGGAGAACTTCGCGGCCAAGAAAGAACCAACATAAAATTAACAAAGGGATGGTTGTTGCTAAGACGAAGTTAGCATTATTCCAACCAAAAAGGGCGTTTAAACTAATGGCTAGCCCTCCGACACCACCTGAAGCAATATTATTCTTAACTAAAAGTGAGTTATAGCCAACCGCAGCAATAAAAGAACCGAGTGTAACTAAAAGTATGTCTATTATTCGACGTTTCATATAATATCTCCTAGAAATGATATTCTTATTATCAAGTCTTTTTAAGTTTCCGTCAAGTAATGACTATTTTGGTTGTATCTGAGGTTGTGTTTCACGTGAAACTAGAAACATAATCTTGACAAAAATAGATAAAACAATGTAGAATAATAGTCATCAGAAGAGTAATTCTATCCTTTTTTATAGAGAGCTGGTGGTTGCTGAAAACCAGTATGAAGGTGGAATGAATGGGCTGAAGAGAATTGACAATTAACGTGAACACATAAACGTTAGGTTTGGCACCCCTTATCGTGCAACTTCTTTGTTGAGAAGGTTTGAGATGATAGCTGCAGAATGAGTTATCAACTGAGGTGGTACCGCGTATCAAAAGTGATTAACGCCCTCACGCATGTTTTTGCGTGGGGATTTTTTTGTATTAGAGAGGTAATTATATGACGAAACCTATTATTTTGACGGGAGACCGTCCAACAGGGAAACTTCATCTAGGACACTATGTTGGTAGTTTAAAAAATCGTGTCCTTTTACAAAACGAAGATAAATATAACATGTTTGTCTTCTTGGCTGATCAGCAAGCTCTTACGGATCACGCAAAAGAGTCAGAGATCATCAAAGAATCAATTGGGAATGTTGCTTTAGATTATCTCTCTGTAGGTTTGGATCCAGCGAAGTCAACTATTTTCATTCAAAGTCAGATTCCTGAGTTGGCTGAGTTGACTATGTATTACATGAACCTAGTTTCATTGGCACGTTTAGAGCGTAACCCAACGGTTAAGACGGAAATTGCTCAAAAAGGTTTCGGAGAATCGATTCCAACAGGATTTCTAGTTTATCCAATTTCTCAGGCAGCTGATATCACGGCCTTTAAAGCAAATTATGTTCCTGTAGGTAATGACCAAAAGCCAATGATTGAGCAGACACGTGAAATTGCACGTAGCTTCAATCATACTTATAATTGTGATATTTTGGTTGAGCCAGAGGGAATCTACCCTGAAAATGAAGCTGCAGGACGCCTTCCAGGTCTAGATGGTAATGCTAAGATGTCTAAATCCTTGGGTAATGGTATCTTCCTTTCAGATGATGAGGACACTGTTCGTAAAAAAGTCATGAGCATGTATACGGATCCAAATCATATTCGTGTGGAAGATCCAGGCCAAATTGAAGGTAACATGGTTTTCCATTATCTTGATATCTTTGGTCGCGAAGAGGATGCTACTACAATTGCTGAAATGAAAGAACATTATCAACGAGGCGGTTTAGGAGATGTGAAGACGAAACGTTATCTTCTAGAAATCTTAGAACGTGAGTTAGCTCCAATTCGTGAACGCCGTTTAGAATATGCCAAGGATATGGGAGAAGTTTTCCGTATGCTTGAAAAAGGTAGTCAAGCAGCGCGTGAAGTTGCTGGACAAACATTGGCAGAAGTAAAAGAAGCAATGGGAATTAATTATTTTTAAGAAATAAAAAGTAGGGACTCAAGATAATCTGGAGCCCTATTTTTATTTGGAAAAAGGTTTTCTTAGAATCTTATGCGAAATCTGTTGACAAATCATTTTAGCATGATATGATATTATCAATTAAAAAATAGACTGGGGTTTCTGTACCTCAAAACTTTGAGAAAAGAGGACGATTATAATGTCAAATTGGGACACTAAATTCTTGAAAAAAGGTTACACTTTTGATGACGTATTGCTTATTCCTGCGGAAAGTCATGTTCTACCAAACAACGTCAACTTGAAGACGAAATTGGCTAAAAATTTGACATTAAATATCCCAATTATCACTGCAGCCATGGATACGGTCACAGATAGTAAGATGGCTATCTCAATTGCTCGTGCAGGTGGTTTGGGTGTCATTCACAAAAATATGTCTATTGCGGAACAAGCTGAAGAAGTTCGAAAAGTAAAGCGCTCTGAAAATGGTGTCATCATTGATCCATTCTTCTTAACGCCTGAAAATAAAGTTGCTGAAGCTGAAGAGTTGATGCAACGTTACCGTATTTCAGGGGTTCCAATTGTTGAGACACTTGAAAATCGTAAATTGGTTGGTATTATCACAAACCGTGATATGCGTTTTATCTCTAATTACGATACTCCAATTTCAGAACACATGACTTCTGAAAAATTGGTCACTGCTCCAGTTGGAACAGATCTTGAAACAGCTGAAAGTATTCTCCATGAGCATCGTATTGAAAAGCTACCTCTAGTTGATGAAGAAGGTCGTTTGTCAGGACTCATTACTATTAAGGATATCGAAAAAGTTATCGAGTTTCCTAATGCAGCTAAGGATGAGTTCGGTCGTCTTTTGGTAGCAGGTGCTGTAGGGGTTACTTCTGATACCTTTGAACGTGCAGAAGCTCTCTTTGAAGCAGGCGCAGATGCTATTGTCATTGATACTGCACATGGTCATTCAGCAGGTGTTCTTCGTAAAATTGCTGAAATTCGTGCCCACTTCCCAGATCGTACTTTGATTGCAGGAAATATTGCAACAGCTGAAGGTGCGCGTGCACTTTATGAAGCAGGTGTCGATGTCGTTAAAGTAGGTATCGGACCAGGTTCTATTTGTACAACACGTGTGGTTGCGGGTGTAGGTGTTCCTCAAGTCACTGCTATTTACGATGCTGCAAGTGTTGCGCGTGAATACGGAAAAACAATCATTGCTGATGGTGGTATCAAATACTCAGGTGATATTGTAAAAGCTCTTGCAGCAGGTGGTAATGCTGTAATGCTTGGTTCTATGTTTGCTGGTACTGATGAAGCACCAGGTGAAACTGAGATTTTCCAAGGTCGTAAATATAAATCATACCGTGGTATGGGATCAATTGCAGCGATGAAGAAGGGATCAAGCGATCGTTACTTCCAAGGTGCAGTTAATGAAGCGAATAAACTTGTTCCAGAAGGAATTGAAGGCCGTGTAGCTTATAAAGGTTCTGCTGCTGATATTGTATTCCAATTGATTGGCGGTATCCGTGCAGGTATGGGTTATACAGGTGCAGAAGACATCCAGGCTTTACATGATAAAGCTCAGTTTGTTGAAATGTCAGGTGCAGGGCTTATTGAAAGTCACCCTCATGATGTTCAAATTACCAACGAGGCGCCTAACTACTCAGCTCATTAATAAACAAAAAGTACTTATCTCAGGTAAGTACTTTTTGTTTACAGTGATGTTTACGATAAGTTTACAGCAAGTTTACGTGATTACGACCGTCAGTAGAGGGGGTGGGCGAAAAAAGTTGACAACTTATTGGGTGACGATTGTCACATGTGTCAATCACGAAAAATAGAAAAACAAGTCGTTTAATCGACTTGTTTTTCATAAATATCACCATTCTTAACTAAGAAGGTCTTTAAATCAGGTGGTAGGTTACTCAGATGATCAAGTGAAGTTGTCGTCATGAAGGTTTGAACCTCTTCGTCAATACTTTCTAACAGTTTAAGTTGACGGTGATTGTCAAGCTCACTCATGACATCATCGAGGAGAAGAATAGGAAATTCACCTGTTACTTTTTTTATCAGAGCAATCTCAGCCATTTTTAAAGAAAGTATGAGACTACGTTGCTGCCCCTGACTACCGAAAGATGCATTTATGTCATTAATGTAAAATGTTAAATCATCCCTATGCGGACCAACACCAGTGTTCTTTTTGAAGATATCTCTTTTGTGATTTTGCTTTAACGTGGTTAAAAATGATTCGCGAATAACTTTGTTATTTTCCAGTGGGATATTAGATTCGTAGGAGATTTTAAGGCGCTCTATCTGATTTGAGAGGTTACTATGATGTCTATCTGCCTCCTCCTCTAATTGCTTGATAAATTCTAGTCTATGTTCGATAACTCGTGTTCCAAAATCGGAAAGCTGTTCATCTAACACTGAGAGGAAATTAATGTCTACATTGTCAGTAGATTTGAGATAGGCATTACGTTGTTTGAGTACATGATTATAACTTGATAGGTCTGAGAGATAAACAGGCTTAATCTGTCCTAAATCAATATCTATAAATTTACGCCTTAGGCTTGGAGATCCTTTTATAAGTTGTAAATCCTCAGGAGCAAAGAGCACCACAGTCATGTGACCGATATAATCGGATAATTTAGCTTGTTTGAGGTGGTTAACCTTTGTTATGCGTCCTTTATTAGATAAACTGATTTCCAGAGGTAGCTTCCCACTATGACGATGCACGATGCCGTTCAGTTTGAGAGTATTTTGTTGAAATTGAATCAGTTCTTTATCTGAACGGGTCCGATGACTACGTGTCAATGCTAGAAAATAGATGGCCTCAAGAATATTTGTTTTTCCTTGGGCATTGCGACCAAGAAAAATATTGAGATGAGGTGAGAAGCTCACAGAGGCTTCAGTATAATTTCTAAAGTGTTGAATATCAATTTTTTCGAGCCACATAGTTAGGTTCCTGGGAAACGAACGGGTTGTCGTTTAGTTTTATTGCTTTCTTTTGACGGATGTGCTTTTTGTTTCTTTTTATTATCCTGATTCATTTTTTTAACAATGGCAGCAACACGTGCTTTTTCAGCGACTTCTTTTTGATGTTCTTCAATTTCATTTGTCGTTGGAGCTACAATCGTTATTTCAAGTTCCTCAGACGGAATGGTAATAACATCTCCATAACGAAGTTTTTTTCCACGACGTTTTTCATCCTCACCGTTGAATAAAACGGTATTATTAGCCAAGAAACCTTTTATAGCTCCGCCACTATGAATGATACTTAATTCTTTTAAAAGTGCCTGCAGTGTGATGTATTCATCAAATAATTTATATTTCATAGTACCTCAACTTTCTCTTGAGATAAGATAGCATAAAAATGGTATAATTGGAAGCATAAACTTTTTAGAGGTTATCAATGAAAATTGCTGATGGTGTCTATGTACACTTCATTCCAACACAAAAATATAAAACTAATCGTATTGTTTTTCGAATGACAGGTTCTTTGAATAAACAAACAATTGCTAAACGAGCCCTAGTTTCACAAATGTTGGCTACAGCCAATCAGACGTATCCAACAGTACAGTCTTTTAAAGAGAGACTAGCTTCTCTTTATGGAACACAGTTGTCAACTAGAGTGTCAACTAAAGGATTGACACATAGCGTTGACATCGAGTTGACATATCTGAAAGATGCTTTTATCCCTACGAATGAAGGATTATTTTGGGAAGTGCTAGGATTTTTGAAAGAGTGTCTTTACAAGCCGCTGTCAAGAGTAGCTCAATACCAAAATAAAGTATTTGACATAGAAAAACAAAATTTAATGACCTACCTGGATGTTGACACAGAGAATAATTACTATTACAGTGAAGTTAAGGGAAGAGAGCTTTATTTTGTAAACGAGGGATTGAAAGTTCCCAAATATGGTCAAGTAGAACTTGTTGAAGCAGAAACCTCTTTTACAGCTTATCAAGAATTTCAAAGCATGTTGACAAGAGATCGTATTGATATCTTTATGGTTGGAGAATTTGATGATTATCAAGTACTCCAAGCGTTACATCGTTTTCCTTTGGAAGGACGTCAAATTGATTTACAGTTTAGCTATAGTCAACCTTATGTCAATGTTGTGAAAGAAAAGATAGAACCTAGACAGAGTAGTCAATCTATTTTACAGCTAGGGTACCAATTTCCGTGTCAATATGGAGATAAAGATTACTTTGCTTTAATTGTATTTAATGCCATGTTCGGTGAATTTGCCCATTCAGCCTTGTTTACAACACTTCGAGAAAAGGAAGGGTTGGCTTATTCAATTAGTAGTCAATTTGATATCTTTACAGGTTTACTGGAAGTTTACGCTGGAATTGAAAAATCTAATAGAAATCAGGCTATGCGAGGAATTAGTAGAGAGTTGAATTACATTAAATTAGGACGTTTTTCAAGTTCTCTCCTGAATCAAACCAAAAAAATCATACGAATGAATGCCCTACTCTCTGAAGATCATGCCTTAACATTAGTGGAACAACGTTTTAATGAGGTGATTTTTGGTGATAAAAGTCTTTCATTGGAGAATTGGATAGATGAGATTGAGAAGATTACTAAAAAAGATGTTTGCAGTGTAGCGCGTCAAGTTAAGCTACAGAGTTTGTTCTTTTTAGAAGGAGTGTCTTAGAATGGCTGCTTTGAAGAAACGTTATTATCAAAAAATTGATGAAGAAGTTTATTCAGCAATTTTAGATAGTGGTATGTCTTTATCAATCATTAAGAAAAAAGGATTTGTAGAAAAAGCCGCCTTTTTGTCAACAAATTTTGGGGCGCTAGATAATCACTTCTATATTGATGGTGAGTTACAATCTTACCCTGCAGGTATTGCTCATTTTCTTGAACACAAGCTATTTGAGGATGAGCAGGGAAGGGATGTGACATTGGATTTTGTCAAGCTTGGAGCTGATGTCAATGCTTTTACAACATTGGAGAAGACAACATATTATTTTTCTACCCTTGACCACTTTGAGGAGTCTTTAGAGCTTTTATTAAAGTTTACATCGATCTTTACAAGTTCTGAAGATGCTGTCAATCATGAAAAAAGAATTATTGAACAAGAAATAAATATGTATCAGGATGATCCTGACTACAGAGCTTATCTAGGTTGTTTGCAAAGCTTGTATCCTAATACTATATTAGCTCAAGATATTGCTGGAAGTGTTGATAGTATTGAAGAAATTACTGTAAAGGACTTAAAAGATAATTTTGATTGCTTTTACAGGTCAGCAAACTGTCATCTCGTCTTAGTGGGCGATTTTGATGTTGAAAACATTTACACTTTTGTCAATGAAAAACAAAGTAAGTTTACACCACCTGAGAGAATAGTCGAGAAAGAAAAGCATCTCATTGAGTCAGATATCCAAAAATTAGATAGTCTTCAAATGGAGATATTCATCTCAAAACTAGCCATTGGTTTTAAGAGTGTTCCTTTTACTGATAATCGTATGAGAGAAAACATACTGGTACAGTTATTGTTCAATTTACTGTTTGGCTGGACGTCTCCTTATTATCAAAATTGGTATGCTGAAGGAAAAATAGACGAGTCTGTGTCAATTGAATACGAGGTATCTAATCGATATTCATTTGTCATTATGACTATGGACACTGCAGAACCGATCCGTATGTCAAGTTTAATTCGTCAGGTGATGACATCGGCAGATAAAAAACGATTGTTGACGGAAGAAGCATTGGATCTACAAAAGAAAGCTTTGTATGGTGAATTTTTACGTAGTCTAGACAATATCCAGAATTTAGGAAGCCAATATTTAGCTTATTTTGAGAATGATAAAACATACTTTGATTTTGGTCAGGAACTGATGAGCATTACTTCCAAGGAGTTGAAGGATTTTTTGAATCACTATCTCTCAAATATGGAGATTACCGATTTTGTTGTCTTCCCTAAATAAGTGATTATTTGCTATAATAGAGACACGAAAACAAAGAAGAATATTAGAAAGGGGAAAAATGAAGTTACACTCTCTAGGTGAGCAATTACGTGCAGCGCGTATAAAGAAAGAGTTAAGTTTGTATGATGTAGAAAAAATTTCTGGAGTCGAAGCCCAGTTTCTTCTGGCTATGGAAATGGATCAACTTAAAGCTTTGCCAGAGGACATTCAGCAAGAGGCGCTTGAAAAGTATGCCACTTCGGTTGGTTTAGATGGAAAACGTCTGTTTGAGGAGCAGAAACAGAATGAGCAAAAACTAAAAAAAGAGAAGAAACCAGTTGAACGTAAGGAAGATACCTTAGCTGCTAAAGCTCCCATGTCACGCTTTTTAAAGCATAAACGTGAAGAAAAAAGAAAGTCTAACTATCTACCTTTACTAATGCTTAGTGTGGTTTCGTTACTTATCATCTGCTCAGTAGGTTATATTATTATTAGACATCTTTCTAATCAACCTCAGGTGATAAAACCAAATACTATCTCTACAGTTAATCATCTGTCAACGGCTAGTAGGGCTAAATCGTCACGAAGCATTTCTGAGGTTACCGTTTCGGGGGCAAATGTTACAACGACAACTCAAGGCAATCAACTAATGGTTGATTTCTCCAATGTAAATTCTTCAGTAGTTTTAGATGTGGAGTTATCAAAAGATAGTGATGACACATGGTTTTCAGTAGATAACTCAGATACTTCAGAGAGTTACCTCCTTTCAAAAACGAAAAATTCAAAATACTCTTTAGATTTTTCTGATAAAACTAAACCAACTCAAATTATTATTGCTCAATCTTCAAAAGTAACTCTAAAGGTAAATGGGGAGTCACTTGATTTATCTCAATTAGATAAAAATACACCTAGCTACCTCACATTAAGAATCCAATAGAATCGAGAAGAAATGTTTAAAAAAGAAAATTTACCTAATTTATTGACACTTGCTAGAATTGTTTTGATTCCTATCTTTTTACTGATGACATCACTTGCGTCAAGTAATGTCATGCATATTGCTGCGGCGGTTGTCTTCGCTATTGCCAGTATTACAGATTATTTAGATGGCTATTTGGCACGAAAATGGCATGTTGTTACTAATTTCGGGAAATTTGCAGATCCATTGGCAGATAAGATGCTAGTGATGTCAGCATTTATTATGTTAGTCGGTATTAATCAAGCGCCAGCCTGGGTGGTTTCAGTTATTATCTGTCGTGAGCTTGCAGTCACAGGTCTTCGTCTTTTATTAGTGGAGAACGGTGGTACAGTTCTCGCTGCAGCTATGCCTGGTAAGATTAAGACAGTGACCCAGATGTTATCTATTATTCTATTATTGTGTCATCTGCATTTTGTAGGAACAATTATGCTTTATATTGCTTTGTTCTTTACAATTTACTCAGGCTATGATTATTTCAAAGGTGCAGGTTTCTTATTTAAGGATACTTTCAAATAGTACGATAAATCAATGATTGAAATAAAAAATTTAAAGTTTAAATATCATCAAGATCAACCATCCTATATTCTTGATGATGTATCGTTTCACGTGAAACGTGGGGAATGGTTATCCATTGTAGGGCATAATGGTTCTGGAAAATCCACGACAGCACGTCTTATTGACGGACTATTAGTGGCAGAGTCTGGGCAGATTATTGTTGATGGTCAAGAATTAACAGAAGACAATGTCTGGGATATCCGTGATAAGATTGGCATGGTCTTTCAAAATCCAGACAATCAATTTGTTGGGGCAACTGTTGAAGATGATGTTGCTTTCGGTCTTGAAAATAAAGGTGTTCCCTATGAAGAAATGGCTTCAAGAGTTCAAGAGTCTCTGGAATTTGTGGGAATGTCAGAATTTAAGGATAGAGAGCCAGCTAGATTATCTGGAGGCCAAAAACAACGTGTGGCTATCGCAGGTATTGTAGCTATGAGACCATCTATTTTGATTTTGGATGAGGCAACTAGCATGCTTGACCCGGAAGGTCGCCAGGAATTGATTCAATCTATTAAAGCTATTCGTAAAGAATACGGAATGACTGTTTTATCAATTACTCATGATCTCGATGAGGTCGCTTTGAGTGACCGTGTTTTGGTTTTGAAAAAAGGTAAAGTGGAGTCTGTTTCAAGTCCTCGTGAACTATTTAGTAGAGGCTCAGAGTTAGTTGACTTAGGTTTAGATATCCCTTTTAGTGCATTATTAACTCAAAAGCTAAGAAATAAAGGTCTGATAGATTGTGAAGACTATCTGACAGAAAAGGAATTGGTAGAACAACTATGGGAATTTCTCTCAAAAATGTAAGTTATATCTATCAAGCGGGTACTCCTTTTGAGGGGCGTGCCCTTTTTGATATGACGACGACGATAAAAGATGGTTCATATACGGCCTTTATTGGACATACAGGAAGTGGTAAATCTACTATTATGCAGCTCTTGAATGGCCTTTATTTACCCACTAGTGGTCAGGTTCAAGTTGATGATACGATCATAACCAGTCAATCAAAGAATAAGGACATAAAACCAGTTCGTAAGAAGGTAGGTTTAGTTTTTCAATTTCCAGAAAGTCAGTTATTTGCAGAAACTGTTTTAGAAGATGTTGCCTTTGGACCTCAAAATTTCGGAGTTTCTAGGGAAGAAGCAGAACAACGTGCTATTGAAAGTCTAAAATTAGTTGGACTCCCAGAAGAGTTTCATGGACAGAATCCTTTTGATTTATCAGGGGGACAAATGCGACGTGTTGCCATCGCAGGGATTCTAGCTATGCAACCAGATATTTTAGTACTGGATGAACCGACTGCTGGTCTAGATCCACAGGGCCGGAAGGAATTGATGTCTCTCTTTAAGGAGTTACATCTTTCTGGAATGACGATTGTTTTAGTAACTCACTTGATGGATGATGTTGCCGATTATGCAACAGCTGTGAATGTTATGGAAAAAGGGCAACTAGTGTTGTCGGGAGCTCCTAAAGATGTTTTTCAAAAGGTTACTTTTCTTAAAGAAAAGCAGTTAGGTGTTCCTAAAATAACGGAGTTTGCGCTACAGCTACAAGAAAAAGGTTATCACTTTGAAAGTCTCCCTATTACAATCGAGGAATTCGTAGAGGTGGTGTCGCATGGATAAGTTAATTATTGGACGTTATATTGTTGGGGACTCTTTTATACACCGATTAGATCCTAGAAGTAAATTATTAGCCATGCTGATTTATATTGTTATTATCTTTTGGGCTAATAATCCTTTAACTTATGCTGTAATAACTTTATTTACACTTTTCTTGGTTTTCTTGTCTAAAATAAAACTTGGTTTCTTTTTAGGTGGGATTAAACCAATGATTTGGATTATTTTATTTTCTACCCTATTTCAAGTTTTCTTCAATACAAAAGGGAGTGTGCTTTGGTCTATCGGCTTTTTAAAGATTACGGAAGTTGGTTTAAATCAAGGTTGGATGATATTCCTTAGATTTATCCTCATTATTAGTTTTTCCACCCTACTTACTCTAACGACAACACCTTTAAGTTTATCTGATGCAGTTGAATCACTTTTAAAACCTCTTACTGTTTTCAAAGTGCCAGCACATGAAATTGGTTTAATGCTATCTTTGAGTCTACGTTTTGTACCAACTTTGATGGATGATACGACTCGAATTATGAATGCTCAAAAGGCGCGTGGTGTTGACTTTGGTGAAGGAAATATTATTCAAAAGGTACGGTCAATAATACCTATTTTAATTCCTTTGTTTGCATCAAGCTTTAAACGAGCAGATGCTCTGGCGATTGCTATGGAAGCACGAGGCTATCAAGGTGGTGAAGGACGAACAAAATATCGTCGACTTTCATGGAATGGTCGAGATACCTTATCAATTATTGCTATTTTAGCTTTAGGATTAATGCTTTTTTATCTTAAGAGTTAACTCGTTGAGATAAATAAAAACTAGGTCTTAAGACCTAGAAGTTATAGATGGACGCCCACGTAGGCGTTCTTTTTTCGTCTAATCCCAACCTACTTGTAATATTTTTAATATCCCTAACAAGGGGATGTTATATTTCCAAGGTATCATAGATACATGGTTATAGTTCTTCAGCTTAATCTGGATTGAAAAATCCTTATATAGAATAAGCAAGTTGATTTACCCATTAGTCATAAACAATAAAATAACTTAAAATCTTTGACTAATATGGATTGGACTATAAATAGATAAAGGAGCATCATCATGCAAAAAAAGAATACATCTAACACTAAAAAATTAGGTCTTTTTGGACTTGTTACAGTAGCAACACTTGGGGCAACAGCTTTAGCTAATGCAGAAACTTACACAGTTCAAAAAGGCGATACACTTTCAGCTATTGCTAAGAAAAATGGTACGACCGTAGATGAAATCGTTTCAAAAAACGGTATTCAAGACGCCAATAAGATTTCTATTGGTCAAAACTTAACAATTAATGAAACAACTGAAGAGACTACAGAACCTTCAGCTACAACAGCTACAACAGAATCAGCTGTTGAATCAACACAATCAACAGAGTCTACACAAAGTGAAGACACTCAAGCAACCAATACAAATCTTTCTTCTTCAGAGGCAGCTGCCAAAGAGGAAATCGCACAACGTGAGTCAAGCGGTAGCTATACAGCTCAAAATGGGCAATATTATGGACGTTACCAATTAGCATCATCATATTTGAACGGAGACTTGTCTCCTGAAAATCAAGAGAAGGTAGCAGATAATTATGTAGCAAGCCGTTATGGTTCATGGACAGCAGCTCTTGCTTTCTGGAATGCTAATGGTTGGTACTAAATCATTATTACTGACTTATGAGGAAAACTTGTAAAACCTCATACAAACAAGGGAAAAATGCCAGATTTTTGGCGTTTTTTTATTAAAATGATAAGTCATTGTAACATTAGACATAATACAAATAATCGGCAGTAATATTACTAGGTTATGATGAATGTAACTAGAATTAACTAGGAGGGATTTATGTTAAAAAAAAGTTATAAGGGACGCCGTATCAAATTAGCAGCGAAGAAATCATTGGCGGTACCAGTAGCAATTGTAACAAGTTTTATTGTCATTTTGGCAGTATCACTGTCTACACTAATTAATAAAGGGTTGGTTAATGCATTTTCAGATTCTGTTACCCCAGCACCTTCAACAGCATCAACAACGTCAGAATCGACAGCAGATTTAGTTAAATCAACAGAAATTAGCTCAAGTAAAGAGAATAAAGCTAATAAAGAAAAGGTTGAAGAAAGTAAGCCTCAGTCAGAAACAACAGGAGAATCGGTAGAAGCAGCTGAAAAGTCTCAGTCAGATACTGCTACTACAAGCGCTGCTTCAACAAATACTGATACTACGTCGACTCAAAATACTGGAACAGCACCTTCGGTTGCTGCAACTGGTAGCGGGTCAGTTGTTCTCTCAAATGGGAACACTGCAGGAGAAGTTGGTTCTTATGCGGCGGCACAGATGGCAGCAGCTACTGGTGTTCCTCAGTCAACTTGGGAGTCAATTATTGCGCGTGAGTCAAATGGTGATCATACTGCAGCAAATGGTTCAGGTGCATCAGGTCTTTTTCAAACAATGCCTGGATGGGGCTCTACTGCAACAGTTGAGGATCAAATTCAATCAGCCTTGAATGCCTATAACGCACAAGGTTTGTCAGCTTGGAATTACTAATATTAAATATTAATAGAAGTTGGGAGCCTACTCTCAGCTTTTTAATTTGGATGTAGGAAATCTGTTTTATAGAGCTTTTGTTATTACTAGGTAGGGCATGGCATTTTTGTTATAATAGGAATGAAAGGTATAGCAATGAAACAAATTTTTAAATTAAGAGAAAAGTTGTGGGTTTCTCTTATTATTATAGCTTTTGCTGTGTTATTGGTTACACCACAACTATTTACAAGAAAAGTCATTTTAGGTTCAGATTCCATCTTTCACTATAACAGGTTCTATGAAGCTGCTATGCAACTAAAAAATGGTAACCTTTCTTACTTTTTATCTTTATATGGATTCCAACAGTCAGGCCGCATTGTCAATGCTCTTTACGGTCCTTTTTTTGCCTATTTACAAGGAGGGCTTATTTTAATAAGTGGCACTTGGTTTCGTTATCAGATTGTGTCAAGGGTATTACTACATATACTAGCAGAGTCCTCAATGTATGCCTTGCTCAAGCAGTGTAAAGTTAAGACAAATATTGCCTTGTCACTAGGTTTACTCTATGCGACAACATTCTCTATCCAATACTGGACGATGCGACAGGGTTTCTCTAGTTGGGGAGCAGCATTACTACCTTTTTGTTTTATTCCGGCAATTCACTATGTCTTTTATCAAAAAGTAGAACCAATTAGACTTGCCTTATCTATGGCATTGATTTTTCAGGTTCACGTACTCAGTGCTTTGATATTAGTGATGATGTATCTTCCTTTTTATCTTTACACTTTTGTAAAGTCTCCTATAGCTAAGAAAAAGGAAACCTTCGTACAAGTCCTTATAGCAGTCATTCTGTTTCTCTTACTGACTGTCAATGTCTGGTTAGTACTCCTATATTTGAGAGGGACTAATCATCTCTTAGATCCATTTATAAATAGAGAAATTGGTAAGAATGGGATAGATGGGACAGCAAGATACTGGCTATATACCCCAATTTCATTAATGGTGTTACTCATTTTACAGTTTCTTTACGCTGTTTTGAATTGGAAGAAATTTGCTAGATGGAAAAAAATACTGCACTTTATTTATTTTGTCTTCTTCTTCTTGTCGACAGGCCTTTTTCCGTGGCAGTATCTAGTAGAAAATGGAAATACATTTGCTGAACTGATTCAATTTCCATTTAGATTCTTTGTTCCTGCCACTATTTTACTTTTAGCAATTACGGGGTTAACGGTCACGCGATTTGTAAACTGGCGAAAAAGTATTGCTGTTTTACTCTTTGCCTTTGCGGGTGTTGGTCTTATTCAGAACATGATGGATACTACCGATCGTGTAAAAACTGCGGCACAAGATGGTGAACTTATTTCCATTGTTAAACATACTTACGTTGAAGGAGATTATCAGACGATAAGTCTTACCATGAATGACAGTGACTTGTCACAGTTTTTAAACTTAGTTGTCAAACCCACACCAGATTACGTACCGATTTATGGGACAATAGGTAAGCAGAACACTTACGATCTTTATTACGAAAATATCGTTACGAATCAGAAGGCAGAAAAGCTACTCGAGGATGGTTATCTTGTATTAACTTGGCAGGCTGCTGAAGGGGAGAAACTGAATCTACCGATAGTTGTCTATAAAGATTCCATCTTGACGCTAAATAATAAAGAACTAGACAAGAATGACTATAGCTTGTCAACGATTGGTACACCGACCGTTTCATCACAAGAAGGACCGAATAAACTTGTGTTAAGTTATAAGGAGCCGGGATGGCTATTTGTAGCGTTATTGATTCCAATAATAGTCTTAGGAGTAATAGGTTTACAGTGGCTTTACACGAAAATAAGTATCAAAAAGGTTGCCTAGTGGTAACCTTTTTGCATTATTCTTTAATCATGATATAATTAAGTTTGCGTGCTTTTACGCTTCAAAATCGACCTTCAAATCGATATTTGAATAACTAGACCCTTCAAGTCTATGTTAATTTTTATTTGATGGGAGGAGTTATCTATGACTGATAATTCAAAAACACGTGTTGTTGTCGGTATGAGTGGTGGCGTTGATTCATCAGTAACAGCCTTACTTTTAAAAGAGCAAGGTTATGATGTAATCGGTGTTTTCATGAAAAACTGGGATGACACAGATGAATTTGGTGTGTGTACAGCAACCGAAGATTATAAAGATGTAGCAGCAGTAGCTGATCAGATTGGTATCCCCTATTACTCTGTCAACTTTGAAAAAGAGTACTGGGATCGTGTATTTGAGTATTTCTTAGCAGAGTACCGTGCAGGCCGTACCCCTAATCCAGACGTTATGTGTAATAAGGAAATCAAGTTTAAGGCTTTCTTAGATTATGCGATGACATTGGGAGCGGATTATGTGGCTACAGGACATTACGCTCAAGTTGTTCGCGATGAAGACGGCATTGTCCATATGTTGCGTGGTGCAGATAACAATAAAGATCAGACCTACTTCCTTAGTCAACTTTCGCAAGAGCAGTTGCAGAAAACGATGTTTCCTTTAGGACATCTACAAAAGCCAGAAGTTCGTGAGATTGCTGAACGTGCAGGTCTTGCAACAGCCAAGAAAAAAGATTCAACAGGAATATGTTTTATTGGTGAGAAAAACTTTAAAGAGTTTCTTAGTCAATACTTACCAGCTCAAAAAGGTCGTATGATGACTGTCGATGGTCGTGATATGGGTGAACACAATGGACTCATGTATTATACCATTGGTCAACGTGGTGGTATGGGTATTGGTGGCCAAAAAGGTGGAGATAATGCTCCTTGGTTTGTAGTAGGAAAAGATCTTTCTAAAAATATTCTTTACGTGGGTCAAGGTTTCCACCATGAGTCGTTGATGTCAACTTCTCTTGACGCTTCAATGATTCACTTTACTCGAGATATGCCAGAAGAATTTGAAATGGAATGTACAGCAAAATTCCGTTATCGTCAACCTGATAGTAAAGTTACTGTAAAGGTTAAAGGTGATAAAGCAGAGGTTATTTTTGCTGAACCTCAGCGTGCTATTACACCTGGTCAAGCCGTTGTTTTCTATGATGGTCAGGAATGTTTAGGCGGCGGTATTATTGACCAGGCGTATAAAGACGGAAAAGTTTGTCATTATATCTAACTGGAGTTGAGTAAAAACGATGAGTTCACAATTTTTTTATGCATTTATGGCATTTTTCGCTAT
>UMIU01006222.1_pt1 | contig 26417 bp, 27 predicted proteins | sample 1965871 | NCBI WGS metagenome assembly UMIU01 (sample SAMEA4836132, study PRJEB28245) | human gut metagenome | biome: gut microbiome; material: fecal sample | place: Denmark | collected 2008
AACGCTGCATGGATACATATCCTGAAGGAATTAAACCGTCTGAAAGGGGATCATCTCACCATCATGATCTGTGGCAATTCGGGTCATGAAAACTGTATCGGTGCCAGGCATTTTATGGAGAGACACAGAGATCTCATTGAACGGACCTATGCTTGTATCAATTTTGACGGGCTTGCCGCTATCGGATACAGTTGGAGCGAACGAGGCGTGATTCCTACGGGAAGAGACGATCTTCGTTTTGTGCACACGTCGGACAATCCCATGCTGCTGAAGATGGTCTGTGAGAAGCTGGAGAAGTACCATATGCTTCCGGCTAACTATGCGCCTCTTTCTACCTCCATCGCCAACGAGGATTTGGAGGGCATGTACTACGATTTGGAAATTCCAACGCTTCTGGTTATCGGTAAGCCGATCTGGTATCACACCGATCGCGATACGCCTGATAAGGTAGAGCCAGAGCAGTTATATCGCGCTGCGGCCTGCCACTACGAAATCATCTTGGAATTGCTGAAGATGGATCCAGAAGAATTGAAGGCAAATGACAGAAGACCCCATGAAGAGGTTGTAAAGAAACTCATTCCCGAGGAAGAGAACGTGATTGAAAAATGCCGCAGTGATCTGGGATATACCTTTAACATCATTCCGCCGCTGCCAAAGGCGGGCGAGCGCATCTACATGTATCAAACTTCCGTGGTTCACGATCCGGGCGTGATCATTGATACTGTCTGGGATTTTGGTGACGGAACTGAGGCAGGAAGAGGACAATTTACCAGCCACGTCTATGAAACCAGCGGCAAAAAGACGCTCACCGTCAGACTGTACGACGACAAAGGCAATGTGGTAACTTACAAGAGGGAATTCTGGGTAAAGTAAACCGTTTTGAAAGGAGGCGGAATTATGGATAATAATAAAGTAAGTGTATGGAACATACTCAAGTTTGGCGGCGCTTTTGTCGGACTGATGATCGGAGCTGGTTATGCCAGCGGGCAGGAAACCCTGCAGTTCTACGGGGGCTTCGGGATTTACGGCATCATCGGCATGGTGATCCAGCTGGGGCTTTATCTGTGGCTGATACCATCGCTGCTGGGCTTTGGCTATGACTCTCTGCAGTCTCCGGACAAAGCCAAGTATCGCTGGTATTGTGGCAAGTATATCGGTACTTTCTTCGATATCTTCGTCCCGATCTATCTGGTCGGCGTCATGTCTGTCATGATCGCGGGGGGAAGCTCGATTCTGCTCAACTATTTCGGCGTGCCGAGGATCATCGGTGCCATGCTCATTTCTGCAGTAGTGGCGCTTACTTACCTTTCTGGCGCAAAGAAATTGATCAGTATCGTCGGCAGCTGCGGTTTGTTCATCATCATTTTCTTGTTCAGCGTCATTGTATATGGGATTATCACAGGCGATGAGTTATCGCAGGCCAACGAACTGGTAGAAAAATATGACGTGCTGACAGGTGCATCAAAATGGTGGATTGCACCGTTTATCTCGATTTCATACTGTGTTTCTACCAGCGTTCCGTTCTTTACCTCCATCGGTGCTTCGGCAAATTCGAGAAAAGAAGCGGTGATCGGAGGCGCCTGCGGGGCAATCCTGATGGGCGGCATCGGTGTACTGTTTATCACGGCGCTGCTTTCTAATATCAGCGATGTCTATGCTGCAGAAATACCGACACTGGTTCTCGCAACAAGGCTCCATCCGATATTTGGAAAACTATACGCAATTTTGATCATCATCGGTATGTATTCGACGGCGACACCGATGATGCAGATGTCCTGTGACGCTGTGCCAGTGAAGAATAAAACGCAGAAATATATCCTGGTTGCCATCGTCTTCGTCATCGGTGTGGTGGCAGGACAGTCCAGCTTCTCCACGCTGATCAATACTCTGTATCCGGTAACCGGCTGGATCGGCTTGATCTTTCTGATCTGCCTGCTGGTGAAGCAGATTTTGCTGAGAAAAGAAAAGACAGAGAAAGCACAATAAATAATAAAAATTGCTGTTGTATTCCCCATACTCTTGATGTAAAATAATGGTAATAAAGAAAGGAGATGGGAGATGTACAATAGCAATGATTATGTAAGAGCGGATTTGCGCTTTCAACGTTTGTTGCGGAGAAGGTATATACAGCAGCTGCGAGGTCTCCCGATAGGGGGACTATCTACCTCGATCATTAAGAACCAAACTTACTACTATAAGGTTTTAGACGGAAAGAAAACATATATAGGAAAGGCCCATTGTAAAGAGGTAGCACAATTGCAGAAGCGCAGATTCATCGAGAACTCTCTGAAACGCATCGATCAGAATTGCGCATTGATGGAGCAACTGATGAAAGGATATCAAAGCGTAGACCCCGAGGAGGTCATGGCAGAAGAAACAAGGGCCTATAAGACGCCGCCGGAATGCAGCTTTTCTATGTCAGGTGTTCACAACGGTAAAAAATGGGGTAACATGCCATATCGTAAATATAAAGGATTTCCCGAAGGGTTGAAGCACAAGACCTTAAAAGGAGAAAAGGTCAGATCAAAGTCGGAAGCGTTAATTGCCAACATGCTATTGTAAAAAACATAGAATATCATTATGAAGAAGAAATAAATGTTGGAGGGAGAACGATCCCACCGGATTTTCGGATTTATGTGAAGAGCCAAAACAAGTTTAAACTCTTGGAACATCTGGGACTCCTTGTAGATGAGGAGTATCGGAGTGATGCTTTGGACAAGATGGAGTTATATTTTTCCAATGGCTACAGACTCTATGATGACATCTTATTCACCTGCGATGAACTTGGATGGTCGGATTAACACTCTCGACATCGGAAAGCTCATTGACGACTACTGCGTGTGATTTGTACAATAGAGTTAGGTTTTTTGGGCTCCTGGAGCGTTGCTCGCGTAACTAATTTGGATTTTGATAAGATATAAGACCAGACGGTATCGATTTTTCGTAGCGTCTGGCCTTTTTCTGCGTTGAGATATGGTAAAAATGGCAGATAGGTTACTTTTCGCAAGTTTTTTCAGGACAAATATGGCGAATTTCCTAAGAAAAATAACCCAAATCCAGTTTATGGAAGGAAAGGTTACGCGAGATTTGTCTGCAACCGCCAAAAAACCTAACCTTATTGTACAGCGGCGGTCGGGCAGCAGCTAACTGACCTGCTATACTAGCGGCGGTCAGCACCCGCCGCCTAATCCCGGAACTGATACTGATACAGCTCGGCGTACATGCCACCGGCTTCGATGAGTTGTTCATGGCTGCCCCTCTCGGCGATGCCTTTGCTGGTCAGGACGATGATCTCATCAGCATTTTTAATAGTGGATAATCTGTGGGCGACGATGATGGAGGTACGCCCGCGGCCAAGCTCCTCAAGGGACTGCTGGATCAGCATCTCTGTGGCATTGTCAAGGGCCGAGGTCGCCTCGTCGAGAATCAGGATTGGCGGATTCTTGAGAAAGACTCTGGCGATGGAGATACGCTGTTTCTGGCCGCCGGAAAGCTTGATACCGCGCTCGCCCACCTGGGTATCGTAACCGTTTTCCATGGTCAGGATGTAGTCGTGGATGTTGGCCTTCTTGGCAGCTTCGATGATTTCTTCATCGGTGGCATCCAGATTGCCGTAGGCGATGTTTTCCCTGATAGTTCCGTTGAACAGAAAGACGTCCTGGGCGACCATGCCGATGTTCTTACGCAGGGCGTATCTGGAAATATTGGTGATATCGATGCCGTCAATAGTGATGCGTCCGGAATCGATGTCGTAGAAACGAGGAATCAGATGACACATGGTGGTCTTGCCGCTGCCAGACGGACCGACCAGCGCCAGGGTCTTACCTTGTTTGATGTCCATGGTCAGATTGCTGATGACAGGCGGTTTGTCCTCATCATTGTCACTGGACTCGTAGCTGAAGGTTACATTCTCAAAGCAGATGTTTCCGTCCAGATGGTCAGGCTCCATGAGGTTTTCTGCGTTTTCTTCTTCTTCCGGCATATCCATGATTTCACAAAATCTGTTGAAGCCGGTCATGCCCTCCTGCAGTTGTTCGTAGAAAGCCACCAGCTTGTTGACAGGGTTTAAGAACATAGTCATATATAAGAGATAGGCGGCAAATTCGCCAGTGTCGATTTTTCCATAGAAGAAAAAGAGTCCGCCGGCAGTCAGGACGACCAGGTAGAGCAGATCCATGAAAAGACCCATTCCGGAATTGAAGATTCCCATGGCGCGGTAGGCTCCTGCACGGGAGCGCTTTAGGTTTTCGTTGACCTGGTCAAACTTTTCGTTTTCGTGCTGGGCTGCTGTGTAAGCCTTTGATACACGAATGCCTGCAATGGCGGTTTCCACATTGGCGTTGATCTCGGCGGTTTTCACCCTCGTTTCCGTAAAGGCCTCGTTCATCATTTTCTTTGTTTTGAAAGCAAAAAAGAGCATGAACGGAAGGACAGCAAAGGTAATCAGGGTCAGAGCGATGTTAATCTGTGCCAGCATGATAAAGGCGCCGATCAAAATGATCAGGGAGAGAAAGAGATTCTCCGGACCGTGGTGGGCCAGCTCCGATACTTCAAAGAGGTCGTTGATCATTCTCGACATGACGGAGCCGGTTTTGTGCTCGTCAAAGAAGGAGAAGGGCAGCTTTTGGAGATGGCGGAACAACTCGCGCCTCATATCTCCCTGGATTCTCACGCCGACGATGTGACCCCAATACTGGATGATGTAGTTGAGGATCGCTTTCAATATATAGATGCCCAGAAGCACGACGGCCCAGGTCACAAAGAGCCGGATGTTTTGATTGGGTACATAGTCATTGATGATGTTCTTTGCAATGACGGGATAAAACAGGTCACAGCACGCCACGATAAAGGCGCAGACCATGTCAATGATAAATAATTTCTTGTGTGGTTTATAAAATCTGGCAAATTTTCGAATCATTTCTTCCTCCTAAGTGTCAAAATCGCATCATAATAAATTGTAGTCAATACCTATAATATACCACAAAAAGCACCCATAAATCCAATAATCAGGCAGGTTTATGAGTGCTTTTTTGATTTTGCTATGATTTGAAGAACTCTGATGCTAAGTGGAGAAAAGCCTCTGCATTGGTGAGCATGGCGGGGTGCTGTCCAGAAGGGAAGAGGTGTATCTTCCTCTTTGGTACCAGTTCAGACATCTGCTGGTACTCCTCCTTCATATCCTGTCGGCACATCTCGTCCTGCAGGCTTCCTGTGAACAATATGGGGACTTCTAGGGACTCTAAGGGCTTGCAAAACAGGGGCAGGTTCTTATCTGCGCATTCCACAAGGGCTTGTGTATTGAGGTCCACAACAGACTCCCAGTCTTCTCCTTGACACCACTCGTAGAACTGTTTTGAAAAAGCATCGTTCTTAGCAGCATTTCTCTCTGCAAGTAAATTCTCTGCAAAGTCATCAGGCAGGCTCCTCCCGTCAAAACTGTCCGCGATGACGCGGCCTACCAGATCGGGACGTTCAAGGGCTGTATTGACGGCTGACCAGGCACCTCCGCTAGTACCGATTAAGTTGACCTTGTCGTAATGCAGATATTCCAGCAGTGCAATGACCTGTTTTGCCTGAGAAAGCCATAAATCTGCCGGAAATTGTCTCACTCTGTCTGATCTTCCATTGCCTAAAAAATCAATTAAAATCACCTGGAATGCGTTTTGATACAGGGGAAGCAGCAATTCGAACATTTTAGATGATGCGGTATCTCCATGGAGCAGCATGACTGCAGGTCCCGACCCCGTGATTTCATAATAGATATTTTTATCCTGATACTTAAAATATGCCATGTGTATACCTCCTCTTACAAAATCATTATATCAGCTGGGATATCACTCAGAAACCTCACACTTTCTCTTAAAACAAAGATGTGCCCGCAAAATGCCGCAGGCACATCTTTCTATTTCTGTTGTTTTATAATTCTCTGTATGCTTTTTTCCGCGAGAAAATACTTCTCTGACAATTGCGCGAGACTCATTCCATCTTGGAAGTCTGCGAATATCTGCCGATTGCGAGAAGACAAGAATCGCCGGGTGTCCGTATTCTCACCCCATCGCTTTCGATTTGTCTTCTTTTTTGGAATGTAAATGATTTGTCCATCCACATACTCCTGCAATTGCTCGATCAATTCCTTTGGCAACAAGTCGATCGGATTTTGATAGCCCATTGTGCACCTCCTAAATTTGATTTTCAGGATTAGCAAAGGCTATTGCTATCTGTACTATTACGTGCTAGCAGCCCTTGCTATGCACAAATTCTATTTCCCATAAGTCAGGCTCCTTTCTTCTACGATAACAGGGTAGCATATTTTGAGAGTCTTGTCACGAACCTTTTCTTTGTGTTACAATGATGCAATAGAATGCAAAGGAGGGTGCCATGAAAAAAATAGCAATCATAGAAGACGATCGGTTGTTCAACGAGGCGCTGTATCAGTTTTTCTTGAAGGCAGAATACGAAGTCAAACGGGCTTTTTCTTTTAGGGAAGGCACTTTGCTGATTGACGATCATCCTGACCTGATGATTATCGACATCAACCTTCCAGATGGCGAGGGGCTGGATCTTTGCAGGCGCGCTCATGATTACAACCATATTCCGGTCATTTTTCTGACTGCCCGCGATGAAGAAGAGGACATGATCCACGCTTTTGACCTGGGTGCAGACGACTACCTGGTGAAGCCGTTTCCCATGAAGGTGCTGCTCAAACACGTAGAAGCCGTGCTCAGACGGACAGAAGAAGACAAAAATCTGTTCCACTATATGGATCTGGCTGTGGATTTAGACAGCAGACAGGTGACTTATCAGGGCAGAGATATCAGGCTGACAGCTAAAGAATATGAGCTGCTGGCGCTTTTGATCAGAAACAAAGGGCAGGTGGTGACAAAGGAACTGATTTTAGATCAGGTGTGGGATCAAAGCGGCGCTTTTGTAGAGGAACACACGATTAACGTAACTCTGAGCAGACTACGGAAGAAGATTGAACCAGACCCGGCAAATCCGATCTTTATCAAAAATGTTTTTGGCCTGGGTTATGTTTTTGGAAAGTAGGGAGAGATGTTTCAGAGGAAAAAAGAAATGGAAGCCTTTTCCGAGGCACTGGAAAAACTCATAAACGGTGAACCTGCTGACCAGATTCTGCATGATGCGGATACCTTGCCGTCAAAAGTCGAGCATCAGATTTTGCGCCTTTCTGATAAGATCAGAGGACAGGAAGAACAGCTGACCAAAGACAGAGACGAAATTAAAGGACTGATCAGTGAAATCGCCCATCAGCTTCGGAATCCACTGGCAAACATGGAAGGATACCTTCAGCTACTGGAAGAAGAAGGTAACAGCAGGGAACAGGAGCTGTCATATATGGAAGCTATCGCCGTTTCAGAAAAGAGAATCCGTTTTCTCACAGAGAGTTTTATCAAGATGGCAAGGCTGGAGAGCAGGGTGATTCAGATCAAGAAAGAATCCACGGTGCTAAAAGGGACATTGCTGAAAAGTATCTTACAGGCGAGAGCAGGCGCAGAAGAAAAAGGCATCAATATTCGGCTTCAAATGGATGAGAGCCTGCAGATTGATCATGATGCCAACTGGCTAAGCGAGGCAGTCTTCAATCTGCTGGATAACAGTATCAAGTATTCGCCGGATCATTCCAGTATAGACATCACAGCACAAATGAACGAAATGTTTGCAGAAATCGCTGTCAGAGACTTTGGCATGGGTATTGAGCGGGGAGAAGAGAACCTGATTTTTCAGCGATTCTACAGAGGGAAGAAGATAACCAGTCAGGAAGGCTTCGGCCTGGGGCTGTATTTGACGAGAGAAATCGTCCTACTGCATCAGGGATTTATGAAAGTCAGCGTACAGGAACAGGGACTGAAGATTTCCATATTTCTGCCAGTTTAAAGGCGAGGCACGTACACCTTGTCTTTTTTCCTGTTTGTAACCACCTTGTGAGTCCTTGCTGTTATGATGAACCTATAAGGTAATAGGAGGTCAGACATGGAAGTTTTAAAAACGACAGACTTAAAAAAGATATACCAGGCGCCATCGGGCGAGGTGAGGGCCTTAGACGGCGTCAATATTTCTATCGAAGAAGGAGAATTCATCGCAATTATCGGATCTTCGGGCAGCGGCAAGACGACTCTGCTCAACATGCTGGGAGGTCTTGACCATCCCACCAGTGGTGACGTTATCGTCAGAGGAAGAAATCTGACGACCCTCAGCAGCGAAGAATTGACCGTGTTTCGCAGGCGGAATATTGGCTTTGTTTTTCAGAACTACAACTTGCTGCCGATTCTCAATGTCAGCGAAAATATTACGCTGCCTCTGAAGCTGGATGGCTTAGGCCGGGATTTGAACTTTTTCGACCAAATCGTGGATGGTTTGAAGTTACGGGATAAACTGTACAGCATGCCATCCACCTTATCGGGAGGGCAGCAGCAGAGGGTGGCCATTGCCAGGGCCCTATCCATGAAGCCGACGGTCATACTCGCCGACGAACCTACCGGAAATCTGGATTCCAAAACCGGAATAGAGGTGGTAGGACTGCTCAAAGCCAGCGCCGCCAAATTCAATCAGACCATCGTGGTCGTCACTCACAATGAGGAAATCGCCCAGATGGCAGATCGGATGATCCGCATAGAAGATGGCAAGGTCAGGTGAAGCAGATGAAAAATAACAACAGAGAAATCATCCGCCTCATAGCCAGGGAAAGTTATAAAGAGAACAGGGGTCGCAACCGCATTCTCATCGGCGCAGTGGCCTTTGTCATCATCATGCTCTTTGGCGTATTCAGCCTCTCCATCGGCAAAATTGAGGCGGATTATCTGCTTTATATGAGGACTGCTGGGACAGCGGCTTATACGACACTGGAGAGGGCGACGGAAAAACAGACGAAAGCGATTCAGGATCTCCCCTATATCAAAGAGACTGGAACCTCAGTCTATCTTGGAAATACGGGCGTCTACACCTGCGAAGTTTTGGATAAAAGTGCCTATGAAATCATGCAGAAGCCTGCCTATACTGGCATTCATGGCACCTATCCGGCGGAGAAAGATGAAATCATGCTGCCTGTCCGCGCCTTGAACGAGCTTGGAATTGAAAACCCCAAGCTGGACATGAAAATTCCTGTGACACTTATGGTCAGCAGCGGAGAAACAATCGAGAAAGAATTCCGGCTCTCTGGTTTCTATACGGAGTACGTGGACCCGTCTGTCGCTCCGCCCAGGGGATTTTGTTCACAAAAATTCCTGGACACGCTGGATATCGACATCGAAGAAAACTCTTTGCTGCTGATACAGCAAAATGACACCCTGGAGGATGAACAAATAGAAGAGAAACTGTATGATGATGTGCCGATGAAAGACGACAACCAGCAGTTCTTCGGCGGAAATTCCATGAGCTATCAATCTGTCTATGACTTGGCAGGCGGTCTCGATACAGGCTTCCTTTTGGCAATGGTCATCTTAATCTGCGCTTACCTGCTGCTGAACAATGTATTACAGATCTCGCTGAACAAAGAGATCCGTCAGTATGGGCTTCTGAAGACTTTGGGAACCACCAAAAGCCAGCTTGCCCGTATCGTCTATCGTCAGGTGACAAAGACGGTTCTCTGGGGAACCGCCATCGGCGCAGCTTGCGGCAGTGCCATTACGCTGTTTATCATTCCAAGACTACTTGCAAGGATGTACCTCCATGGTTTGGGAAGCGCTACAGCTATGATTGCATTTAAACCGTGGATTCTCGTCTTTGCGGTGGCTTTTGGCGCTGTCATCACCTTTCTCAGTGCAAGCTTTGCCATGAGAAAAGTAATCAAAATGGCTCCTGTGGAGGCATTGAAGTTTACGGAGCATGTGACGGATAGCAAAAAAAGAGAGAGGCAGACAAGCGATGGTGGAAATATTGTCCATATAGCGTGGCGGAATATTTTTCGATTTCGCAGGCGATTTGTTATCACTGTACTGTCTTTGTTTCTGGGCATCACCATATCCCTTTGTGCTGTGGTACTCTCTAAAGGGACGGATCAGACCAATCAGATCAACTATGAAAACTCTGATTTCAGCATCATGTCCAATATGAACGCCATGCAGGTGGAATCCTATCATGATGAGGACGTTTTTTTTAAAGATCATTTTAAAGAAAAGGTTGAGGCTTTAAATGGTATTGAGGAAGAGGTCGTTGTTCGTGGCGGCTACGGCAGGGCTTTCAGCGATGAAAAAGCTTTGGCGCCAAGAATCGCCTCATGGGGTTATGACAAAAAGACGTCGTTCACTTTCGTGGTTCAAGCACTCAGTGATAATATCCTAAAGCAGATTAAATCCTTTGCAGAGGAAGAGGGGCTGATGGTAGATGTAGGCCGCGTGTTAGACGGAGATGGATTTATCATCCTCCACTATCACAACTTATCGAGGATCATGGCAGAAAAGAGCGAGAAGACCCTCGGCATGCCCATGGATATCTATAACCTGGCGGGAGAACAGACAGGCAGACTCTCCTGCAGCGGGTATTTGGATTTCACCAAAAAAGGTCTGCCAAAATTTAAGACGACGTGGAATGGATCGGGCATTTTGTATCTGCTCACCAGTGAAGAAGGCTTTCGGAAGATGAAGTTGACGGAGCAGACCTTTGGTATTGAACTCAATGTAAGGCCGGATCTGGAGCCGCTGCTGAAGAAACAGATAGGCCAATTGGTTGCCGATTATAACAAGACTGTGGCACACAGGGGAAAACTGGGCGAACATACAGCAGATCAGAAAATGCTTTTATTCAATGCGAAATCGGATGTCATGGAAGCGGCGAAAGATTATCTTGCTTCCAGCAGAATCGTTATGGGGGCACTTTGTACGATTTTGATTCTGATGGGCCTTATAAACTATCTCAACGTTACGATGACGGGGCTGACTCTGCGTCGAAAGGAGTTTGCTGTCATGGAAAGCATCGGACTGACTCGCAGGCAGCTTCGTAAAATGCTGCTGATGGAAGGCGTTTTTTACAGCCTTGTGGTGACGGTGGTGACGCTGATCTTTGGAAGCGCTGCCCTGTTCGCACTCAAATGGATCATGAACCAAAGAATCGCTTATTTTGTATTCAGTTATCCATGGCTCTGGCTGGCAGTCTGCGTCACAGCACTCTTTGCAATCTGTATCTGCGTACCTCTTTTGATGTACAAAAAGGCAGAGAAAGAGAGCATGATTGAGCGATTGCGTTATTATACAGAGTAATTCTGTAATAATTTCGTAAGACATCGTTCACCATTCGATCACAAAATCATACCCATATACTACATATATTTTCTGTATAATGGAACTTGTCAAAAGGGGTTATATAAAATCTAAGACAGTTCAATCTGTCAGGAGGGGAATTTATGAGTGACAAAATGAGTGAAAAAGAGAAGAGGGATTTAATCTACTTGTGGCTGTTAAAGCATGCACACGAGACATCCAGTACCATGACGATGATGAAGTCGTGGTCGCTGGAATCTTAAAAGTACATAGGGAAATCTAAAAGGAGCGGATCACTTTCGGGTGACCGCTTCTTTTTCTTTAATTCTTAAGAATTCTAAAGAAGTTCAACTCTTAATTGTAATATTCAAGTCAATATGATAAGATAGAATCACATAAGAAAATTACTATTGATGAAGAAAAGGAAGGTATAAGATGAATCTGGGGCAGAGTATTGCGACGGGAGTTGTAGTGGCAGTGGGTTTTTTCATAATATGTTTTTTCATAGGAGGACTCTTTCCAGATGCAGCGACAATGATTTTATTTATTGTTTCTTTTCTCGCAGGCTTGATAGTGGCCTGCACCAGCTTGATTATCTATGAAATCGGCAAGTTGAAAGAAGAAGGCAGTAAAAAATAACCCTATTTGATTTGACCATTGCCGAAACAAATAAATTCTGTAAATTTATGGAATATGCTTGCTTTTTCTTGTTGCATGATGTAAAATTATGGTAATAAAAAGCGGGAGGCAATGACCATGGACAGTTTTACTAATCACTTGATTGCAGAGGCAACAGAATATGAATTCAAGAGCACATTAGAGACTAAAAAAGCAAAGAGCTGGCTTAAGACAGTGAGTGCATTTTCTAACGGATTAGGTGGAACAATTTACTTCGGTATTAACAGCGATGGTTCTTTGGAAGGTTTGCCGGATTTACGGAAGGCATCAGAAAAAATCAGTGAATTAATATTGGCAAAGATAGAGCCTGCAGCGTACTTTACATTGACACCAGTCAAAGCGGATGATGGCAGAGCGATTTTAAAGTTAGAAGTCAAAGCAGGAGCGCTGGCTCCGTATTATTATGTCTCGGACGGCAATAGGATTCCATATGTGAGAATGGGGGAAGAAAGCGTACAGGCGCCTCCTAATATTCTCAACGAACTGATCTTAAAAGGGCAGAGAATGTCCTTTGACGCGATGATTACTGAATATAATAAGTCGGACTTCAGCTTTTCCATCTTTGAGGCGACCTACAGACAACGCATGCACAAAGCTATAGAGCCAGGGGACTATCTTTCCTTTGGTTTAGCAGATCGCAGCGGAAAACTGACCAATGCAGGTTTGCTGTTTTCTGACCAGTGCCCTTTGCTGCAGTCTCGCGTCTTCTGCACCAGATGGGATGGACTTGAGGCAGGCTCGCTGTTTAAAGATGCCTTAGACGACAAAGAATACGAAGGGAATATTTTGTCTCTTCTGGAAAATGCAAAGCTGTTTGTCAAGAATAATTCTAAAAAGCGGTGGTCGAAAACAGGAAACGGGCGGATTGAATGGCCTGACTATGAGGAGGCAGCGGTTCATGAGGCCTTAGTCAACGCACTGGTTCATCGCTCGTATATCTCTCTCGGCAGCGAAATTCATGTGGACATGTTTGACGACAGGCTGGTCATCTGTTCGCCCGGCGGCATGATCAATGGCAAGAAGATTCAGAATCTGGAACTGACAGCACTGCCCTCAGAGCGAAGAAATCCAGTAATCGCAGATGTTTTAAGCCGCATGTATCTGATGGAACGCAGGGGAAGCGGAATTAAAGAAATACTGCGCCTCTACAGCGACAAAAAGCCGCCGGAATTCTATTCGACAGACATTCAGTTTACCATCAAATTCTGGAATCAGAATTACAGGTGCAATGAATCTTCCTCAATGTACATGGAACCGTTTTCGGTTCGTGAGGAAGGTATTGATTATGGGGCAGCAAAATTTAATCGACGCGAAAGGTTAAAAGAAAAAATCAGGGCAAGCGGGATACCGCTTTCACAGAAGAGAGTATTGATCTCTGTCGTGGATACGGTCTGCCTGGAGGATGTGTTATCGTCATCGACGATTTGTGAGATGATTGGCTGTCAGCAAAAAGAGGCAGAGGCACTGATGCTGCAGATGGAAAAACTGGGTATGCTTACACAGGCGCACAGATTTGTGTAACCGATTAAGATAGACATGCAAACGGCCTGACCATTTCTGATCAGGCTGTTTATAATTTAAGGAGTTTATTGTGATTTATTTGATACCGATGCTAACGAGCTGGATGAACTGTTTTGCCGTCCGCGGACTTCTGCCGTTGGAGCGGATGGCGAAAGCTTCTGCTTTCTTGTACAGTTCTGCATCTTCCATTTCTACGCCGTATTCTGCAGCCAGGCTTTTGACAATCTCAAGGTAGAGATCTTTTTCTGGTTTGGAGAAGGTGATAGTCAGCCCAAACCTTGCCGATAAGCTCATGGTCTCCTGGAGGGTGTCATTGAGATGAAGGTCTGTTCCCAGCCGGTCGTCCATGGACTCTTTGATCAGGTGCCGCCGGTTGCTGGTGGCGTAGATGGCGATGTTCTTGGAATAGCTGGTCACGTTGCCCTCAAGGATGCCCTTCAGGTAGCAGAATGCGTCGTCGTATTGACCAAAGCTGAGATCATCGATATAAAAGATGAACTTCAGCGGGTTGTCATATAGCTGATCTATGATGACGGGAATATCGGAAAGCTGGGACTTATCAAATTCCACAAGCCGTACCCCCTGGTCATAGAAAGCGTTTGCACAGGCTTTGATGGTGGAGGACTTACCAGTACCGGCATCTCCATAGAGGAGGACGTTGCTGGCCGGTTTTCCTTCTGCCAAAGCCCGGGTGTTTTCAAGCACTTGATTACGCTCTCTGGCGTAACCGTAGAGCTGGTCGATGGTCTGCTGATCGGCGTTTTTAACCGGCAAAAGCGTTCCATCGTTGACCTTGAATGCCTTGTACTTTGCAAAGATGCCAAATCCCTTTGATGGAAGGGCATCGAGCATGGCAGAGTACTCTTTTTTCAAATCTATTTCCTGAGTATCCCAACGGGGAAGATATTCATCATAATTAATTAAGTCTTTGATTTGAGGAGTGGTTGTATTGGCTAGTTTTTGCAAAACAGTCAATTCCTCGTCGAGACACTCGTAAATAGATTGACTTATTATGGCATTATTAAGTCTTTTTATCAAAAAGAAGTTTTTGTCTTCTATGATAAACGTTTTTACAAATTCTGTTAAATCGCCGCCTTGTTCATATAATGCTCTTGAAAAAGCTCCGTAGAAGGTCAATTGCTCGTCTAAGGAGCTTTTTTCAATTGCATATAAAAGTTTTTGAAGGCTCGAAACTACGTCAGTCTCAAGTATACTTCGAAAAACGGAGAGGGCGTTTAACTGTCTATTTAAATCAAATAAGTTATTGTCCATAGTTTATTCTACTGGCACCGTCCAATCCATGAAGTCTTCGATCTTGCCTGTCTGGATTCCGTAGATTGTATCGTACATCTCCTGTGCAACTGGGCCGATTTTATTTTCATTGATAACCATGTTCTCGCCTTTGTAAAGCAGTTCTCCTACAGGAGATACGATGGCAGCAGTTCCGGATGCGAACATCTCCTTGAGTTGACCGGCTCTGTATGCTTCTTCTAATTCATCGATAGAAACCTTTCTCTCGGAAACCTTCATGCCTTTGTGCTTGCAGAGGGCGATGATGGAATCCCTGGTGATGCCTGGCAGGATGGAACCGTTCAACTCGCTGGTCACTACCTCGTCGCCGATGACAAAGAAGGCGTTGGCGGCACCGATTTCTTCGATATATTTCTGCTCATAAGCATCCAGCCACAAAATCTGCTCGTAGCCTTTTTCGTGGGCGATTTCCTGCGCCTTCAGGCTTCCACCGTAGTTTCCGCCGCATTTGGCTTCTCCTGTGCCGCCTTTGACCGCTCTGACGTAGACATCTTCTACGTACATCTTGGTAGGGGCCAGGCCGTTTTCGAAGTATGGGCCTACAGGGCTCAAAATGATCATGAACTTATATGTCATGGACCGTCTGACACCGAGGAAGGCTTCGTCACCGAAGATAAACGGTCTGATGTAAAGGGCGGTTCCTTCTCCTTCTGGAATCCAGTCCTGGTCGATTTTTACCAAAGCTTTGATGGCATCTACAAAGAGGTCCTCGTCGATTTCCGGAATGCAGAGCCTGTCATTGGTGTTGTTGGTACGTTTGGCGTTCATGTATGGTCTGAAAAGCTGCACGCGGCCTTCCGGCGTCTTGTATGCCTTGAGGCCTTCGAACATCTCCTGGCCGTAGTGAAGCACCACTGCAGCAGGGTCCAGTTCGATAGGTCCGTAAGGTACGATGCGTCCGTTGTTCCAGCCATCTTCTGTATTGTAATCCATGATAAACATGTGGTCTGTAAAAGCAGTACCGAAACGCAGTCCCTTAGGATCCGGCTTCTGTTTAGGATTTGTGGTTTTGGTGATAGAGAATTCGTGTTTCATTTTTGGTCCCTCTTTTCTTCCGTTTATTTAAACTTAAAAAAACAAAATTCTGCTATTATCTTAACTCTAAAGTTGTATTATGTCAACAAGTTTGAATAAAAAATATTGTCTTTAGTAACAAAAGATTGCGGAGATATTTGTCGTAAAATTCTTAATTTTGCAAAGGTGCTTGTATTACATTCCGAACATGATAGAATAGAAGGAATTAGTTTTAATCGAGAGAATGGAGCGAGATATTATGAGAATTTTAATATGCGACGACAGTCTTTATGATGTCGAAGAAATGAAAACGCTTTGCGCTGCGTATTTGAATGAGCATGCATTTGAGGGAAAAATAATCGGAATTACTTCACCGCTTCATCTTGATCAGTATGATACGGATGTCTTGATCTTGGACATTGAAATGCCGGGGTTCAACGGTATTGAGGTGAAGGAAAATCTTATGTACAAACTGAACAGCCCTTTGATCATCTTCGCGACAAATTATGCCGAGGCGATGAAAGCTGCTTATGGCAGCAATGTGATCGGCTTTCTGACCAAACCCATCGACAAAATGGAGCTCTGGCTGTATCTGGATAAGGCCGTAAAGCTTCTGCCTTCAGGAAGGAAAGTAAAGTTAAACGACGACGAAGCTGTGAGCAGCGAAAATATTAAATTTGTCACGGTTGAAAAGGTTTATACTGAAGTGCATTTTGCCGACGGGAGCAGCCGGAGAAAAATTAGAAAGCCTTTGAGAGAGTGGGAAGAAGAACTGTTAGACATCGGTTTTATTAGAATTAACGATGCCTGTATCGTGAACTGTAAATATGTTGACTCCTTTAAAAATAGGGAGATTATGCTTGAAGGAATTGCAGAGCCGTTTATCGTAGCAAAGCGAAGAGTGAAAGATTGTAAAGAATGGTATGACAGGTACTGCGAGAGGATGGCGAGGTACATATGAATTGGGTTTATGCGGGGATCGCGCTGATCGATCTGGTAAAGATTTTTGTCGTATTTAAATTTATTTTTGCGTTTGAGCTAAGAAAAGGTACATTTAATTGGGTTATTGCAGTTGTCATCATGTTAAGTAGCTTAACTGTGATTTTAAAATTGAAAGACGTAGATAATCGAATATTCATTACATTGGGATTTCAAATTATAGAAATGATACTCCTCTTTAGAGGACGTATTTTCCCCATATTAGAGCTCACCATATTATTGCATTTATGCATTTCCGTAGTTGATGAAAATGCATATGCTTGTGTTATTTTGAATCTAAACAGAAATGCACATATTTCAATCGGTGAACAATTGACTGCGGATGGCGTTGCATCAATAATTAGCTTAGGCTTTATCATAATACTATCGATAGTACTTTCAAAAAAGGACATGAAACTGTATAGATATCTTTTGCAGTTTAGATGGTATCATTTTTTCTATTATTTTGTTTGTTTGCTTTTATCTATTTTTATTATCGGTTATGCTGGAATTATGCTCCTCGAATTTGAACCTTTATATAGGCTTGAGGTATTGCTACTCATTGGTGCAAGCGGATTAAGCTTCGTAATTATTCTTCTTGCCTTAGCAATACATATACTCATCATACAAAAAAATAATTTGCGGATTGCAGACCAGTTCACCCGTCAATGCATGGAAGAACAAATGGAGCAGTATGAAAGTATTGGAGAGAAAAATGAACAATTAAAACGTTTCCGTCATGATTATGATGCGCATTTACGTTCTTTGAAAACATTTGTTGAAATGGGTGAAATTTCATTATTAGAAGAATACATGGAAAACCTCATTGAAACAAATAAGGTCTTTGATTATATATCCACAAATTGTCTTGTGGGTGATGCAATATTCAATGAATATCATGAAAAGAGCTTTGCAGAAGGAATCGAATTTAAGGTAATCGGCCAATTTCCTAAAAATTATAATCCTTCAAATTTAGACTTATGTATTCTTCTATCCAATGGCGTGAAAAATGCTTTTGAGGCTGCACAAAGGTGTCAAGGAAAGAAAAGGATTTGTATAGAAATCAAAAACTACAAGGGAAGAGTATTCCTTACAATCAGAAATTCGTCGAGCAAACAACTTGAAGTAAAAGAACGAGGCTTAATGACCAGTAAAACGGATAAGGAAAATCATGGGTTTGGTACGAGGAATATGATAGACATTATCCGAAAATATGATGGGAAGATCTCTTGGCAATATGATGAGGGAGATGCTATAACAAAAATAGAAATATAATAGATTATTTGCCCGCCTGGAACATAAGTGTGCCCATTTGGAACATATTAAGTCGAATATTGTTGAACTAATAGCCGGACATGTAGTATGGTGTGATTACAGGAGGTGATGAAATGATTAATAATATTGATGCGGATATTGTCGAATGGTTGAAAAAGCTATTAGATATGTAATTATATGTAGGAGGAAGAAAATGAAAAAGATAATGTCAATTCTCATGATAAGCGTTATGCTTATTAGTAGCACCGTGGTAGTAAATGCGACAACGTATTCAAAAAACTCTTCGGGAGAGTCTTTTAAAGATGAATGGTATCACACACCAGTCAGTACGAGTGACAGAACCTTTAAATATGGGTATAATACTACTCTCATAAATGAAGACTACACTCATACATATCACCGGACGAAGACTCACCATGCTTACGTAAAGAACACGGGGACATCACAGGATAGTAAGGGTTCTGCTGGAGATTATGCCAAATCAGAAATCACACATCATTCAGGAAAAGTTTTCTATGAATATTCTTACTAAATTGGGCTAATTTGTTTCCACCAAAGGTAGAGTTTATGCCTTTGGTGGTTCCTTTAGTTAGCAGATGTATATACAAGATTGAAGGATACACTATATGAAATCAAAATTTTTATTTTTCGCCTTCATTTTTTTCGTCGCATTTGTCATCACGGGTGATGCATATATCTATTACCTTGATGGCAAAGTTTTTGAGAGTGATTTCTATTATGAAGTTGAAATCAAGGACAAGAATGTAAGAAAAGAATATGTGGAAGAACTGCAGACATTGGAAAAGACCCTGGGAATCAGGGTTGTTTCAGGTGTCTCAAATGTCAAAGGCAAGAATGAGGCGGAATACACGCTCTGTACTTCAGAAGGTAATTGGGAGTTTCTCAGAGAGCGGTTGAAATTAAGCAGTAATAACGAGACGTTGTGTTCCCTCATCAGCGGAAAACGTCACGTTCGAATAAGGACGCTGGAAGATGTACTGCAATCACCAACTGATGGAGATTTTTATGTCTTCGGGGACAAAACGCAGGTTGATAAGCTGCGATCTTTAACCATTGATAAGTATGGGATGAGTAAACCGATTGAGAACGGCTATCCAGGCGACGCCGGCTTTATTCTGACGACAATTTGGTCATTTATCGCTTTGATCGTTATCATCTATACCTATTTTGATGCGGTGAATCGCAAAAGAGAGACATTGATCAAGTATTTAAATGGCAGTGAACGAAGAAGTATTATTAGGTTGCTCATGTTAAAAAATACCATTGTAATCGGAACTTCTTCAATGTTGGGTATGCTGCTGGCAAAGCTGGTAACAGAATCGATGAAGTTTATCGGGATATCCCTGTTGCTTCTTGTAGCAATAATCCTGATTTCCAATCTGCTGTATATGACGCTATACCGACTGGAGGTAAAAAAGATATTATCCCGTAATCATTATTCATCAGGGCATAAGAGGATTCTCTTCGCGGTTCTCACCGTGATAACGGCCATGACAGTTTTCTGCATGGGGTTTAATATAAAGACCATCTTTGATGCTTCAAGGACCCTGAGTCAGAAAGAAATCTGGAAATCTTTGTCCGAATATGATAATACTGCGTTTTTCTTTCGCAACCTATCAAAAAACACAAATTCAGAAAAAGATAAACAATATGCGGTACGATTCTATAACAAGTACATAGATAAGTATAAAATTCACCTTTCTTTTGATTTTGAGAACAATGGAGGAATGGCATCCAGCGGAGTGGAGGGGAAGGATTCTTTTGTCTATATGAATAAGTACGCTGTCCAAGCAAAGGATTTGAAACCAGATTGTTTTTATCTTGTGACGCCGTATAGTAAAGCGCAGACGAAGCAAAAGAATATTTACGACACTGCTGACTATCTGCTAAATCAACACTACGAATACAAGGTCATTACGATGAATGAGGATTATGAGACCCTCGTCCTCGATATTAATATGGATAATTTGGGTGAAAATTACAAGAAAAGTCCGATTGTGATTATCGATACCCACGATACTCTGCCTGGCAAAGATGCAGCGCTTGGGGGTTATGTTTCTAATGCTCTGGTGAAATTTGAACATCCGCATGATTTTAACAAATACATCAAGAGCATTGGATACGAGAATGAAATATATTATAAAAACAATGTCGGAAAATTATACGAGGAGAAATGCTCGGAAAAAATGTTATTTCTGGTAATCTGTCTGATTTTAAGCGGCATGATGTTGGCTTTGTTCAGTATTACTTTATCGACGGTGCTGAAAGTGGATTTCGATTCCAGGGCAATGGAGGTAGCAGTAAATAAGATACATGGGAAGTCATTGCTGAAGCGATACCGCAGTGTTTTTCTAATGGTCGCAGGATCATTTGCAGCGGGGATGGTTCTAGCGTTGCTTGGGAAAGTTATATTTCTTTCGTTTAGCACGGCATGTGCTTTGGCGGGCAGCATCATTGTGTTAGCTGACATATTGATCATTTTGGAAATCTTCATTTTTCGATATGAGAAGAAACAAATTGCAGGTATTTTGAAAGGCGGAAAATAATGATAGAAATACAAAATCTTTGTAAAAGTTTTGAGAACAAAACCTTGTTCGAGCATTTTTCCTGCGAAATCAAAGAGGGGGATTTTGTCGTATTCAATGGAGAAAGTGGTAAAGGGAAAACCACACTATTAAACATGATTGGGGGGATAGAATCCTTTGACGCAGGGAAGATTTTGGTTGAAGGATTGGACGTGTCTAATAATAAGAATCTTATGAAACTATATAGGGAGACTTTTGGTTTTCTATTTCAGAATTTTGCGCTGATAGAACAGAAGAGCGTAGGGGAAAATCTTTTGCTGATTGATAGTAAATATCGTAATAATAAATCAGTACATGACGTATTGGAAGAGGTCGGCCTTGCAGAATTCGAAAAAAGGAAGGTGTATACGTTATCTGGAGGAGAACAACAACGAGTTGCTATTGCTCGCCTGCTAATGAAAAAATGCAGCATCGTTTTGGCAGATGAACCGACTGGAAGTCTGGATCGAAAAAACGCAGACATTATCGCAAAGCATTTGCTTGATATTAATAAGATGGGTAAAACGGTTGTTATGGTTACTCATGATGAGAAATTAAAGAAATTGGGAGATTATGTGGTGGAGCTATGAAAAATAAAATGTTAAAAAAGTTTTTAGTTGTTGGGATAGTTTTGTTTTTTATTTTTGGCCTTTACATTTGTATGCATAGTTATGCAAATAGTCAAATCATTAATCAATATGCGGTTGGCTTTGAGAAAAACGCTTTGGGAGATTATTGCAAAAATGAATCAGGGCTAGTGCTATCCGTATACAAAGCATCTTTGTTCAATATAAAAACCAATCTTTCCGTAGGCGGAAGTGACAATGATACAGCTTTAATTGTATGGGTTCCGTTATTTGGAGGGGAGAAAGAATATGGGCTGATTATTAATGATAAAAAAACAGAAACCTCATATCAGATTATGGTAGATGAACAACTTGTACCATATGATAAAGAGGATGAGGAAACAATCAAAGGGTATCAAGCACATATTGCAGCCATAAAAGCTGTGGCAAAAAAGACGTGGAATCTTTGATCTGATAGTAAAAACATTCAAGAGGATTTGTCTAATTTTAAGTGAATCCTTTTTTGCATTTGATTAGGCTCCATTGACTTTATCGAATATCGATAGTATAATAGAAGCAAGATTAACGATATTCGATATTTGGAGGATTTAAATGCCTAGAGAGAAGTTTCAGACGCTGACGGAGCAGATGTTCTATATCCTACTGTGCCTGCGGTCAGAGTGCTATGGCATGGATATTATGGACCGAGTATCTGTGATGACGGATGGACGTGTCAACGTAGGACCAGGCACACTTTACAACCTGCTGGAACAGTTTGTCTCTGCGGGGATGATCCGCCTGACAAGAGAAGAGGGAAGGCGGCGGAGCTACATTTTGACCGAGAAGGGCAGGGCGGCTCTGGATAGAGAATGCGTAAGGCTTCGCAGACAGCTGGCTGATTATGATGCCTGCTTTGGAGGGGAGGAACCAAAATGAAGGATGCCAAACGCCGAATGGAATGGTTTGCATTTTACGACCGCTGTGGAATGGAGCGGCATTTGGAGAAGATGGCAGAGCAGGGCTGGATGCTTTCGAAACTGACAGGCTTCTATTGGCAGTATCGAAGAATAACACCTGCAAAGCGGCACTTTGCCATCACCTACTTCGAAGAAGCCTCCATATTTGATCCTGTGCTGCCTGCTGGGCAGGAGGCTTATCTGGCATATTGTCAGAAGGCTGGCTGGCACCTGGCGGCAAACTCCGCACAGTTTCAAGCTTTTTACAGTGAGGAGGAAGATCCTGTACCCATAGAGACAGACGCAGTGACCCAGGTTGCGAATATTCATCGTGTAATGATGAAGAGCCAGCTTTTAGCTTATATTCTGTTGCTGCTTCTCTCTATTTTTCAGCTTGTCAGCAATTTGCAGACGGTCTTTGCAGAGCCGGAGATTGAACTGGCGAATAATCTAATGCTTTCGATCATCTCCATGTACAGCTTGGCAATTTTTCTGTGTGCGTCACAGGTCTTGGGCTATTTCCTGTGGTATTACAGAGCAAAGAAAGCTGCCTATTTAGATGGCAGTTTTTACGACAAGCCGTGTGGGGTGTGGATTGGAAAACTAGCACTTCTTCTCTTTGCAGCAAACATGGTTTACTTAATCTATGCAGTCGCCGCTTCGAGGCTGGGTATCATCGGCGGGCTGGCTTTTGCAGTAGTGCCTGCGGTTATCTGTTTAGGTCTTTTGGTCAGTAATCTCACATACGTTGATCGTGCAAACTATGAGATCCGCTACGACCGGGACAATTCTTTTCTTCTCGATCGAATCGAAGTGGAAGACAGCCTCAGGGACTTTAGGGACGAGGACGCGCCGCAGCTCCGCTACACGTTGACGAATATCAAAGTCTCCGCAATCTATAGTGCCTGTTTTGACGCGATATTCCACAAAAACCAGGAAGACTGGCAGGAGATGTCGTCAGGCAATGGATATGCGTTAGCAAAGAATCCATCTCTTTGGCAGGCCGAAAAGGTCTATCAACTGTATCGCGGAGCTCGTTCCCATCCCGATTATATCGTCTGCTGGAAAGACCGCATCGCAGAAATTCAGTTCTACTTTGATCCGACAGAAAAAGAAATCAAAGCAGCTGCCGAAGCGCTGAAAGATTATTGATTCCGGGAGCGCTGCCTCACGGGAATATATTGACCGGGTGATAGTAAATGAGTATAATAGTTACCACAAGATGATCATTATAGGAGCTGAGGGGATGGCAACACAGACTTATTTATGGATAGAAGATCGCAAGGGGAAGGCAGGCTACACCTTTTGGGCAAAGCTCATGGAACAGATCTGCCCGGAGGTGATCGTCGAGAGTAAAAAGAATAACAGCGAATTAGTCAAAGCAGTAAAACACCTGAAAGATAGGGACAATAGATATGTGATTGTCTTTGATAATTCCTTTGACAATCTGCAGGCTGTGGTGGAGCATAAGAAATTGATGCACTATGCTGGCGGAAATGCAAATGTGATTCTGCTGGACACGATCTGTTTCGAATATATTCTATTGGAGTTTCGAGGCCTGATCGATTGGATCTATGCGCCAGAAGATGTTCTTTTGCGAAAAAGAGCCAAAGCTGTGGCTGCAAGAGAAAAACTTGTAACGTCTATCGCTTCTGGTGAACTGCATTATAAAGAAATTCAGGAAATCGTCGCATATGATCGATACATAGATGAACATAATATTGAACAACTGTCAGCAAGACTCTTGTTTGATTTGACGAGAAATACCGGATTCGAAGTTTCAAAGGGAACTATCGGCAGTTGCTGGCTGTGTTCTTGCTGCTGGCAGAGTGCGCGACAAGAAGGCGGCCTTTGCGGATTAGACCATGCCAGAATGTCGGTGCTGAACAAAATGAAGTGCATTTATGAGGAAACCTCCCTTCAGGAGCAGTTCTCAAAAGTTGGATTGGAGGTGTCGCTGTGATTACTATTTTCAAGGACAAAACGGATATTCCGGAAGGAAAGAACTATATAGAATTAAACGACGTTTTTTTTAATCAGAATACGGTGATGATGCTGGACGAAAGGGCAGATCAGATCATAGAACGCATCGATGATGCAAAGCGGCTCAGTAAATACAAGATTTGTTCCAGATTTGATGATGTGGCCTTGGACATTGATCGGCTTTCGGCAGGGTGCAAGACAGCGTTGAACGTACTATATAATCCGGACACCGTGTTCTGCCTGAAAGAATGCGGAGACAATGCACTAGAAATCATCTTTACCTTCGAAAGAGGCGCCGTCTATAGTGACTATCCGATGATCCCTTTCGATATGACAAGTGTTACTGTTCTGACGAAGACAGGTAGCAGAATAATCGATGATTATGAAGAATTGAAGGAGTGGTGGAATCATGAAAAGTAAGCCGATTGTCATGGAACATTTCTCCATGATCCATACTTCCTTTATAATAAATTTTGAGTTTACGAATAATATCACCATGCTGATGGGTGATTCCGGCACTGGCAAAACCGCCTCTTTTTCTTTCCTCAAAGAAAGTATGGCGGTGAACCCAAATATTCTATGCATCAATTACCTGGATTATCAGAAGGACATTAAGGAAATTGTCAGCCAGGCAGAAGGTAAGCTGATTGTCATCGACAATGCCGATATTTTGCTGGATGATGAGACGAGAAAATACATCTCTTTAGACGACAAGAATCAGTATCTGATCATCGGCAGAAATCCCAAGAACTTATTTGCAACGAAAGAGAATCTGTTCGAGTTGGTCAGCCGCAAGATTGGGGAGCAAACGGAGCTGAGCATACAACCCTATCTGTGAATAGCGGATTTTTCCCGATAATCCTTGAGGTTCACGGCATAATTGTGGTACAATAAGCACATCAATCTATCGAAAGGATTACCAACATATTAATGGACAAAGACAAGATTAAAGAAGGTGTACGACTGATTCTGGAAGGAATCGGCGAAGATATAAATAGAGAAGGGCTTCTCGAAACGCCCGACCGGATCGCCAAGATGTACGAGGAACTAGCTGCCGGCTATCATGACAGCGCAGCGGCGCATCTGTCCAAACGGTTCCATGTAGAGGACAGCGACATGATCATAGAAAAGGATATTACTTTCTATTCTTTCTGTGAGCATCATATGCTTCCTTTTTATGGACATGCTGCGGTAGCATACATCCCCAACGGAGAGGTCGTGGGATTATCAAAGATCGCCAGGACGGTGGAGGTCTTCGCAAAGCGATTCCAGCTGCAGGAGCGGCTGGCGGCACAGGTGGCCGATGCATTTATGGAGGAACTGAGTCCCAAAGGCGTCATGGTGCTCATCGAGGCAGAACACATGTGCATGACCATGCGCGGCATCAAAAAGCCGGGCGCGAAGACCGTGACCGTTGTGACAAGGGGCGCTTTTGAAGCAGACGAGAAGCTGCAGAATCGCTTTTTTCAGATGTTAGGACAAAGGGCATGATGGAAAGAGTAAATCGCATCCTCCGCCATCCCCTTTGGAAAGGTGCACTGCAGCAGATCGAGGAGTTGGAGAGGGACAGAAAATTCTGCCGGCATGACCTGGACCATTTTCTTCACGTCGCCCGTATAGCTTACATCGAGAATCTGGAGCAGTCCCTCGACTTATCAAAAGAAATCATCTACGCAGCGGCACTTCTTCACGATATCGGCAGGGGCCTGCAATATGAGAAGGGGATTCCCCACGAGGAGGCCAGCGCTGCATTAGCAGAGGGGATCCTGACGGACTGCGGTTTTTGTGAGAATGAAAAGAAAGTCATCGCTGATGCAATTACTGCCCATAGAGATGCTGACGCGGCAAAGGGATATGACCTTGCAGGCATTTTGTACAGGGCGGACAAAAATTCGCGAAATTGTTTTGCCTGCAAAGCGGAGCATGAGTGCAACTGGAGCAGAGAAAAGAAAAATACTAGGATAAAGGATTAAAAAATGAGAATTGGAAACAGAGATTTTGATCTAAAAAATCATTGCTATATTATGGGAATCCTCAATGTAACGCCGGATTCCTTTTCTGATGGCGGCAAGTGGGACGACCTGGATCGCGCCAGGAAACATGTAGAAGAGATGATCCGTGATGGCGCGGACATTATCGACGTCGGCGGTGAATCCACGAGGCCGGGACACATCAAGATCAGTGTACAGGAGGAAATCGAACGAGTCGTACCCTGCATCAAAATGATCAAAGAAAACTTTGATGTGCCGGTATCCATCGACAGTTACAAAAGTGATGTGGTGGAGGCTGCCCTCAAAGCCGGGGCAGATCTGGTCAACGATATCTGGGGGCTGAAAT
>UMIU01005642.1_pt1 | contig 26379 bp, 13 predicted proteins | sample 1965871 | NCBI WGS metagenome assembly UMIU01 (sample SAMEA4836132, study PRJEB28245) | human gut metagenome | biome: gut microbiome; material: fecal sample | place: Denmark | collected 2008
ATGTGATGCAATCAGTCTGTCCTGCACATTGGTACCGGCTCCCATCTTAGCCGTTGAGCCGATCAGCACCCTTACCTCTCCCCTCCTTACTTTCCCGAAAAGCTCCTTCTTTTTCACTTCCGTAGATGCCTCATGAATAAAACAGATTTCCTTTTGGGGAATCCCCCGCGAAACAAGCTTGGAGCGAAGATCGTCATAGACATTAAATGTGCCATCACTCCTCGGCGTAGAAAGGTCGCAAAACACCAGCTGCGTCAGTCTGCCCGCCTGTGTCTTTTCCCAGATAGCAAAGACTTTTCCCGCACAGACATTGACCTTGCTGCCTTCATCGTCTGGCAGTGCATCATTAATGAGTCTCTGATCCAGCGCCAGTTTCCTTCCGTCATTGGTAATGTTCAGCATATTATCTACATCTGCGGCCACCATTCCCTTTCTGACCTTTTCCGCACGTTCTGAAAGGCTTTCTACCAGATCTCTCTGTATCTGGCTAGGTTTTACTGCTACATTAATATATTCCGCTTCCGGTACGGGGAGCTGAAGCATATCGGCAGTCTGAATATCCGCCACCTGCATGAACATCGTCATCAATTCCGGCAGATTATAAAACCTTGCAAAGCGGGTCTTCGCCCGATATCCGGTTCCTTCAGGCGACAACTCGACGGCAGTCACCGTTTCCCCGAAAGTCGATGCCCATCCGTCAAAATGGTTGAGACCCTGCTCATCGAGAGCATGTTTCTGCAGATATCTCTGCATTGTATACATCTCCACCATAGAATTGCTGATCGGTGTCCCTGTCGCAAAAATAACCCCCTTCCCCCCTGTCAACTCGTTAAGGTACTGTGTCTTCATATATAAATCCGAACTTTTCTGCGCCTCCGTCTGGGCGATGCCTCCCACGTTCCGCATCTTTGTGTATAGATACAGATTCTTAAAGTAATGGGCTTCATCAACGTAAATCCGATCCACGCCGAGTTCCTCAAAAGTCACCACGTCATCTTTCCTTTCCTGTTCATTTAAGCGCTCCAATCTCGCCTCTATTGCCTTCCTGCTTTTTTCTAGTTGTTTTACAGTATACCTTTCGCCATTCTGTGCCTTTGCATTCTCAATTCCAGTTTCAATTTCATCCACCTGCTGTTTGAGGTATCTGATCTGGTTTTCTGTAGATAATGGGATTTTTTCAAACTGGGAATGCCCTATGATAATCGCATCAAAATCTCCCGTTGCTATCCTGCCGCAAAATCTCTTTCTTCTCTTTTTTTCAAAATCCTTCTTTGTCGCAACGAGGATGTTTGCTGCCGGATAAAGCCTCATAAACTCACTCGCCCACTGTCCCGTAAGATGGTTCGGGACGACAAACAGCGATTTCGTGCAGAGTCCCAGCCTCCTGCTTTCCATAGCGGCGGCAGCCATTTCATAAGTCTTTCCTGCGCCGACCGCATGGGCGAGCAATGTGTTCCCTCCATAGAGAATATGGGCGACTGCATTGGCCTGGTGTTCTCTGAGCCTGACTTCGGGGTTCATCCCCGAAAACTTGATATGGCTTCCATCGTATGATCTGGGACGGATTGAGTTAAACCGGTTATTATATATTCCGGTCAGCCGTTCCCTGCGTTCAGGATCTGACCAGATCCAATCTGCAAACGCCTGCTTGACTGCCTCCTGTTTCGCCTGTGCGATGGCAGTTTCCTGTTTGTTGAGAACCACCTTCCGTTTTCCGTCCTCCATGATATAGTCAAAGACGCGCACGTCTTTGAGGTTCAATATCTCCTCAAAAATTTTGTAACCGCTGACCCGTTTTGTTCCATAAGTGCTGTAGGAATTTAGGTTTCCTTTATCAACAGATTTGCCGTCAATATGCCATTCTCCCGTTATATTGTTGTACCCGACGGAGATGCTCTTTCGCATATATGACGGCGTGTGGAACAGTTGAAACAGAAACTCTTCGATAATGTCATCTGGAATCCATACTGCTCCAAGTCTGACAGAAATTTCACTGGCAGACAGGTCTTTGGGCTGAATCTTCCGCAAGCTCTTGATATGCACCTGATACTGCCTCGGATATTTTGTTTCTGCCGCTTCCGCAACCCTCAGCTTTTCCCTCACATTGCCGGAAAGATATTCATCCGCAGGCAGATACTTTTTCCCACCCTCCTCACTGTATTTGGGATTAAGGAAGATGACGCCTTCCAGCTCGTGATACAGTTCTGCTTCGGTTTTCCCTGTCAGCTCCATCATGTACGGAATATCAACCTCCGCTTTTTCTGCAATCGATATACCAAAAGCCTCCACTGCGGTATCCGCCCTGTCAATTGGTACACTGGCTTTGATTGTACGCTTCATAAAAATATCCGCTTTACGCTTTAAACTGCCATCGTCATTCAGAACTTCTAATGCAGAGACCAGGGCGTAAGAACTGTCTGAGGAAAATACCGAACTGTTCGCCCTACTGTTCAGAAGCCCGTATTCTGAAGTATATTGGTCGTAAAACAGCGTCAGTTCCTGCTGGCAGGTCTTGATTTCCGCATCTCCTGCGTCCTGCTGCTGCAGTAGGATCAACTGCCTTACGCAGTCGCGGATTTTTATTATTCCACGGATTCGCTCTTCGGCTGTTTGCGAAAGCTCCTGCCGATACATTCGAGAATCCTCCCTGAAATAGATTTTCCCGTCTATTTCCGTGTATGAAAAATTCCTCACGTCAGGCATTGCGGGAAGGGAGTCATCTTTGTCTTCCTCGGTCAGTTCCGCATCGCAGGCTTCGTAAGAAAAAGTGATTCTCCCTGCCGCCTCCATAAGTGCACGGCCAAAATCCTCTCCTTCCTCTGCCCTGCATCGTGTTTCTTTGCCAAACCTGCCGTCTTCGATTACCATTCCGCCCAGAACCATTTCAGGATGTTCGGCAAAGTATCGGTTCACTCTGATTCCGTCTTCGTTTTCTGCAAGTTCTGTCCAAGTCTCCCTGCCGTCCGTAACCCTGTCCCTTTTTTTCAGGAAGACGATATCGGTGGTGACTTTAGTTCCCGCTGCCTTGAAAACATGGTCGGGCAGCCTGATTGCCCCCACCAGTTCTGCACGTGCTGCAAGATAGCGCCTGGCCTTCGGGCTTTCCTTGTCCATGGTTCCTTTACTCGTCACAAAGGCAACAATACCCCCTGGGCGGACTTTGTCCAGGCACTTCGCAAACATATAGTCGTGGATGAAAAATCCTTCTTTGTCATACCTGCGGTCTGCCACAGTAAAATCACCGAAAGGCACATTACCAATAGCCAGGTCAAAAAAACTGTCAGGATAATCCGTTTTTTCAAATGGCCGCACCTGGATATTCGCCTGCGGATACAGCTGTCTTGCAATACGGCCTGACAGGCTGTCAATTTCTGATCCATAAAAGTGGCTCTTTTCCATTGCCTTAGGCAGACTGCCGATAAAGGCACCTGTTCCGCAGCATGGTTCCAAAATGTTCCCTTCTCTATATCCCGCCTTGTGTAATACCTCATACATCGACTCCATGATTTCCGACGGGGTATAAAATGCGGTCAGCGTGGATGCCCTTGCCTGTGCGTACTCGTCTTCTGTCAAAAGTCCCTTCAGCTCTGCATATTCTTCCATCCATTTCGTCTTATTGCTGTCAAAGGCATCTGCAAGGCCGCCCCACCCGGAATATCGGGACAGTACTTCCCGTTCTTCCCTTGTTGCTGATTTTACTGTTGCCTCAAGACTTTTCAGAAGCCGAATGGCTTCCATATTCATGCGGTATTTTGCTTTCGGGCCGGTGTTCTTTATCTCTGATGGAAGCGGGGCCGACGCAGGTTCCTCTGTAACTGCCTGTGTGCCGGCTAACAGGTTTCTTTCCTTTTCGGACAGGTACTTGCCTTCTTTAATCAGTTTATGGATCCTTCTGGCAGCTTCGTTCCACGTCATTTTAAATTCAACGGCGTCTTCACCACGGCCATGCCGCAGGATGATTCCTCTGGCATCATGCCATTCTGCTATATCAAGACCGCTCTTGATCGAAGAACATCCCCCTGAACCATATTCGCCTTTTAAAAAGTCTGCGTTTGTTTTCACAGAGGCTTCATTCATAAATTGATGATAAATCCTCTGCTTTCCGCCTTCAAAGTGGCTACCTTGTTTCAAAGCCTCTTCTATGATTACATCTGTAAAAATGCTTTCCTGTTCTTTTGCAGTAAAAAAGCTTATCTGGCCATCGATTGATGGAAGCGGCTCCATGGTGTCATACAGCTTTCCCAGCAGTCGCAGACTGTCAAAATATTCCGCAATCACGCTCCATTCATAATACCCTTCTTCGGAGCGTGTCTGATAAGCTCCTCTCCACAGCTGCAGCACGTTCTGATAAGTCTTATATCCGCCCCTTGTTCCATCCGATAATATTAATTCTGTGTAATCATTGTTGAACGTGGATTGTAAGAATTCAACACGTGCTTCTATATCCTCGTTCATTTCAAGGAATTTGCAGATGTCTTCTCTACTTGCTTTAAGGTGGGGCGTTGTTAAGAGTATCTCCTTAATTGCATCACCATCGTGAAAAAACGGAAGGTTGCTACCTTCCGTTTTTCGATCATACCATGCTAGATGTAAATCATCTCCTGCAGGATCATTTTCTCTGCTTCCTGCAGTTCCATCCCGTCGCTCATCAGCGTTTTCTTCCGGTTCTCTGCCGCCCCCTCGATCTCTCTCAGATGCCTGCCCAGAGTGCAGGAAGTCACCATGTTGTAATACTGCGCTTTCTTGTGTTTCTCCAGATACTCTTTTCTCAAGTTTGCGTACAGTCCCAGCTTCACTTCCTCCTGTTCCGGCAGTCTCAAATCCGGTATCAGGTAATCTCCCTGCTGTGTGTATGTGATTTCCATCGCTCCCTCCTTTCGCTTCATTCCTTTCTATTCTCTTTTCATCATATCCTTGAATTTCGAAATCCGCAAATGTGCGATCCAGTTTTTCCTTCTGTAGGTAGCGAACCGTGGATGCGATCTCATTGAGCAGCATCTCCGCAATATCGCTTGTAGCAAATCCCAGAACATGCAGGGTGTCTTTCGTGTTGAAGTCTCCCAGTACTGAAAACTCATTACCTGCAGAAAAGGACTCCGTATTCCCGTCGATTCGATTTAAGACCATATAAGCCACGCTCGTTGCTGTGAGTTCCTCAACTTCGACTCTGAGCGCATCATCATTCAGTTCTTCCAGAAGACTTCCCGATCTGGATTCTTTCATCTGCTGGATATACGCATCGATATTATCATGGACCGCATTGCTGGATGCAGCGCGGACTGCCCACTCAAGGTCTGACTTGTCATTAAGTTCACCAAAACTGTTTTCCAATGTTTCCATGACATTCTGAATGTATTCTGGTTCTATGGACCATATCGGCACTTTTACAGATTGCCTGCCTGGGTGGGTATCTGAAATATCAAAGTAATGCCTTAGTTTCTGCCTGCTCCCATGGAAACTGTCAAAGACGGCAATCCCTCTGGCCCCCTTATTCACATATCTGCCATAGAGCCGATTCCACTTTTCTATCGGAAGAACAGCAGTCGCATCCGGCTTCTGCGCATAAAGCAAGATCTGCTCATCAAATCTCAGGCGGAAGTTAAAACCTGCTGTACGTAAGAAAGCTTTCCAGCTGTCTTCATGCCTGGAGAGGCTCTGGCAAGTCTCCGCATATACCTCATTGATTAGTCTCGCCTTTCTCATATTTACCGTTCCTCTTCTGTTATTCCCGCAAGGAAGCCAACAAGTCTTTTCTCCCTAATTGCTTTCTGCATCTGAGCAACTATTTCCATTTCCTTTTTTGTAATATCGCGGAGCTGTAAGATATCCCAGATATCCATTTTTTCTATATCCTTCTCTGTAAGATATCCTGCATCGATCGTCTTGTTGAATACCCTCTGGTTTTGTTTCCTGTCCATGATCTTCCCCCCCTATATTTTATTTCTTCCGTTTCCTTATCCCCAGGATTATGCTGATGCCCGCTAATGCTAAGAAAATGTACAACATAAGTCTCGATGTATCCCCCGTCTGTGGAATATCTTTCCTTCCTGGCTTCGCTGGCGTGTCGGGTTTTACTGGCTTGCTGAACTTAACGGTCTGCGCTTTATCATTCCAGTCTTCATGGCTCCCGATCAGTTTCCCATTACGGTACAGATATTCAAAAACAACCACTTCTTTGCCATATAAGTCTGCCTGTCTGAAATACAGCGGCACTGTGACTTTGCCATGATTTGCGCTGGCTTCAAACTGACGGGTTGTCGTTACTTTTTCGCCATTGCAGTAGACAGGCTTTCTGGTAACTTTGTCCATCAACACAGCTTTCAAGGTATACTCTTCACCTTTTGTCAGCTGCCAATACTCAACCGTATCTTTAATCAGGCCAGTTGCTGCGTGAGAAGCCGTTGTTCTTAAGTTCGGGAAGCGAATTGTCTGTTTCTCGTCGCTGATGTCTTTGTGGCTAGCAACAATCTTGCCGTTAGCTGCAAGTTCTAATGATTCATAAACCACAACTGCAGTTCCTGCCAACTTCGAGCCATCAAAGGTAAAGGATAAGGTAACCGTTCCGTTCGGATGGTCAGGCTTGAATATCCGTTCTGACGTAACGGGCTTTCCATCAACAAGTAGTATTTTGCCATCTGCCTTATCCATAAGTACGCCCCTCACTTTGTACTCTCTTCCCGCAATGAGGTTATGGTATTTTACTTCATCGATAACAGTCACTTTCTTGTCAGCCTTGGATACATGGGCATTGGTCTCACGATCCATTGCGGTCGTGCCAATCTGCGGAAAATGCACCGTCTGCTTCTTGTCATCCATGTCCTTATGCACTGCCACTTCCCTGCCATCCTGATACAGTGTCTCGTATACCACGATCGTCTTTCCAGCCAGCGCCGAACCGTCAAAGGTGAACTCCACATTGACCTTCCCGTCAGCAGACTTCGGCGTGAAGCTCTTTTCCGCCGTGACTTCTCTGCCATTTGCAAGTAACACCTTGCCTGTATCCTTGTCCATAAGTACGCCATTGATGACATATTCTTTGCCCGGCGTCAGGTTGCGGTATGCAACAGCGTCTACGATGGTCACCCTGCTGTCCGCATTTACGATGTGATCTTTGGTCTCGCTGTCTGTCGCCGTCGTTCCGATATATGGTGTTGACGGACTTGGTCCCGGTTCTGGAGGGGGCGGCGGTGTTGTTTCTTTTGCATCATTTTTGATTTCTCCAGCATTAATATTATCCGTGGTATTGATCTTTATTTGCAATCTCTTTGCGCTGCTGTCCTGCCTTGCCGTCGTGATGCTTCTGTAGATGTTAAGTCCCGCTGTTGCAGGGACGCTGTTTACCGTAACGGTCGGTGCCTGTTCCGCCATTGCGCCCTCCTGGACATTGGAAAGGGACATCCTTACATTGCCGTCCTTATCGACTTTGATAAGGTAGGCCGCACCCGTTTCTGCCGTCAGCTTCAGGGTGGTTTCTTTGTTCACTGCAATCCTGCCGTCTGCCAGTTCCTCAAGATTCACTTCCGTTTTGCCGAGAATTGCAGATACAAGGGTTCCCGCCGTCAGCTTCACATCCACATGATAATCAAACACCTTGTTCCCGTCGTTGTCAGTTTTCTGTATCTGCTCATCCTTGTTGTCGGGGTTTTCGACCATTACAGGCGTATAAACAGTCTGTGCGGTCACTGCACTGCTGTTATCCGTATCTGCAAACACGATTGTTTTCACTACAGGGTTATTGACATCTGCCTGTTTTTCTTCTGCAGTGAAGTCTGCATAATAGCCTGTGTAAGCAACGGTCGGGATATATGTCCCCTGCTGCCCATCATAGGCGTAGGTATAGGTGTTGCCGTCTACGGCAAAGCGTAAAGTCTTACCGTTTGCCAGCTCCACATCAACAGTCTCACCGCTCCTTACAGTGATCTTCGTCTTTGCCATATCCTTATGGGTCTTGACGATAACTCTTCCGTCTTCGCTTTCCGCATCGGTATCAAGTACATACTGTTTCCCATCCACCTTCATCCTTGCAGCAGGATAGCGGTTCAGTGTTTCCACAGTGATCGTAGCCACACCGTAGCCGTCCATGACTGCCTTGAGGGTCGTTCCGTCTGCATCTTTTCCGTCTTCGTCCTTGCTGATTTCAAGGGGAACTGATTTTATGCCGTCTCCTGCCACGAAGTAGAACGGGGTATCATTCAGAATGTGTGTATTCTTTGTCGTCAGTTCCTTCAGATAATACACGCCTTCAGGAATTTTCGTACTTGTAACAGTCTTTCCATCGGGCTGTACTTTAATGGTGTCGATCAGGGTGTCCGCTGGCAGTGCTGCCTTATCATAACTGATGGATGCAGCGTTATAGATTCCGAATACTGCACCATCATCTTTGTTATATGTGTCAGACTGGTAACCTGTCTCAAACATTTTGGTAAAGTCAAGTTCAACTTCAACATACTTGTTGGTGCTCGTCAGCGACTCCCAGACAAGTGGCGTGAACTGGTCCTTATATTTCAGTTCAACTTCATAAAATTTTTCGTTGTCAGCAACATATCCATTGGGTGCGGACAGTTCGCGGATGATATATTTTCCAAGTGGCAGCTCGCCGGATACCGCCTTGCCGTCCTCTCCCGTGGTAAGGGTCTCCACCAGGTCGCCAAGGGCTGCAGTTGATGTCTTGTACACACCGTCCATGACCAGGACGCCCACGTCATTTCCTGCTGCGGACTTGTCTTTGTAGACTTTGGCATTGTAACCGTCGGGATAGGTAATCTCAAATGGCCCGTCACCCTCTTTGATGGTCTGGTCGGACACGATCTCTATAGTGTAGTAGACGTCGCTGTCCTTGCCGCCCTCATGGCGCACCGCCTTCACCGTGTTGCCGTAGGCGCACTCACGGCTATATACCGGGGCATCTGGTGACAATTTTGAGAACCAATCCACGATCTCCCCAGTGCGGGTGAACGTGATGGAGGGGATCACCTTCTCGTAATTGCCTTCCACTGCCTTCATCGGGATGGTCAAAAGCGTCCTGGTGGAACTGCCGAAGTAGTACATCTCCGTTTTGATGTTTTCCGCACTCATAAAGTACAGCGGCGCCGAAGGTTCCGTAGCCGTAAAAGTAGTCGTGTTGCTCTCCGTCTCCTGGGTGTAGCCGATGCCGGTTTCTATCACCGGCGTCACGTCATACGGGCTTTGGATGACGGTCTTTGCCGTACCGTCCTTGAGTGCCTGGGAGGAAATGGTGATGCCGTCCAGTTCGAAGGTGAAGCCGTTTTCATTATCTGCCTGCTGGGTGTAGCTTGACCGGTATTCCTCCACCACCATCTTCTTGAAATTCCCTTTGGCATCGCAGTCCTGCCAGGTTCCGTCATCCAGCAGCACCCGGTAACTGGTGCCTTCTCCGTCTGTCTTCATGATGATGCTATAATGGGTGTTCTTCACGGTTACTTCGCCTTCGTCCACCTCGATATCGGGGATGTACGGGATCTCCGTCCAGCCGTCTGGAACCTGGTACTGCGCTTCCGGCGTGCCGTCCTGGCTGCAGGACACCCAGTCGTAATTTTCGGTCAGCACCTCATAGGCATCATCTCCCGCCTTTGCAATGGCTTTTCCATTCTTTACAGGGCTGACTAGCGTCACGTCGTTCCCCCATTCGAAGGCAGTCCTCGTCTCTTTCACCGGCTCCTTCTCGCCTTCTTTGTCATACTTGCCGTCGCCGTCAAGGTCAATGCCTTCTTCCGTGACGCGCTCTTCTGCCGCGATATCTGCCGCGGTGAGCTTGTAGAATTTGTAGTCTTTGACGGTGTACCTTTTAGCGCCGATGTCCGCAAGGTCATGGGTCAGGCTGCCGTCGGTGTCATAGACCTTGGTGCCGTCGGTCTCGTAGGTGTAGACCTGTTTGTTGATGTCGAAGACGTTGCCGTCTGCATCCCCCACGTTGATTGCAGGGCTGTATGCGGTGCCGCCCACGACGGACGTCGCCTCCGTGGTCGGGATGTCGGTTGCGAAGCCTGCCAGGACGCTGGTCACCTTGGTGATCCGCACGTCGGTATAGTTCAGCCCGCCTGCATTGTAGGTCATGTCCGCTTCGATGTCATAACGGTACCTGAGGCCGCCCTCTATCCTCTCGATGCTTGCCTTGTATGTGGTCGGCTTCTGCTCCGGTGTGGTATAGATGCGGGTGTAACGGTTATCGATGGAGGCCTCCCTGTCCAGACGGTAGTAGAGCCTGGCGCCGCTCCCATGGTCAAAGGCGCCTTCCTCGAAGATCTTGTCTGCGCCGTTCTCCCCGGAGTGGGTCTTCTTCTCTGTCGGGATCTTAATCTCCTTGCCACTTTCCGTGTCGTAAATCTGGGAGCCGTCGCTGCCGTCGGAGAGCCATTCGTCGATGGCGGCATAGATGCCGAACACGGCGTCCTTCAGCTTGCCCCAGATGTATTTCGGCGTCCAGACGGTGAAGCCGTCCTTCTCGGTCTTTTCAAAGCCTGCAAGGATTTCGCCTTCCTTCTCGATTTCGATCTTTCCCTTTACCGGGTTGTTCTTCATGGCGACGGCCTTGTAATACTTGGTGTATTCCTCGCCGTCCATGTGGCCGTCCTGCTTCTCGACTTTGAAGGTGTAGAAGTTGAAGATGTCCCCTGCCTTGTATTCCACCTTCTTGCCGTCCTTGTCATAGACGGCTACCAGGTCGTTGGCCGGATCCCCGTCTTTGACTGTCTCCCAGCTCATGTCAGGCTTAGCCTTGCCGTCGTCGTCCTTGCCGTATTCGCCGGACTCTCCGTAATCGGCATCGGCGCCTTTGCCGTCCTCACCGTAGGTTCCGACGAAGTAGCCGTCCGGCAGGAGGAACTCCTCCAGGCGGTAGGTGCCGAACTCCAGGTCATAGGGCAGCACGATCTCGCCGTAGGAATTGCAGACAAACGTATAGTCCTTGGACGAGGAGTTGATGTCCGAAGCGTTGGGCAGCAGTCTGCCGTAGTTTTCAGATTTGGTGGGGTCTGCAAGGAGGTGGTTGCCCATGTAGCGGATGTAGAACTTGGTGCCCTTCATGTTGACCTGTTTCCCTGTCTCCGCGTCGGTCTTCACCACCTTGATGACGTTTTCTTTCTTTTTATTGGTGATGCTTTTTGTGTACTGCTTTGCATCCTGGTCGATGTCCACCTGGAAGCTTTCCAGTACGAAGCTTTCGTCGTCCGCCTTCACCTCTTCAACGGTATAACTGCCGTATGGGATGTCGGTAATAAAGAGGGATCCTGTGTCCGATACCTCCATGTCCGTGGACGCATTGTCATAGCCAGAGGTATCCCTCACCGCCTTATACTTCTTTGCCCCGTCCTCGGTATGTCCGTCTTCGACAAACCTCAGATACGGATGATCTTCGTAACCGCCGGAATTCAGGTACATCTTCCAGTGGGACTTCGTGGAAAGGTTCAGGCTGCCGGAGCTGCCCTCTTCGTTGAACACGTCCTCCGACTCTTTTTGTTTCTTAATCAGGAGCTTCCCCCGCCAGTTGTCGTTGATGAATGTCTCCTGGTTCATGGAGAGCTGGTCATCAAGGCTGCCGCTGGTCCCGCGCGCCGTCTCGTCGCCATCATTGGTCCCTTCCGTGGTCTTGTAGTTTACGGCGTATTCGATATCGGACCATGCCGGGTCCTGGGTCACGCAGGTACGGGAATCATCGGTTAACGCGTAGAAGCTAACCTCGTATTTCCTGCTGCCGCTTCCGGTGCCGCTCTCCCCTTCCGTAAATCTGGCATATGCCGGTATCTCCACGATCTCATACTCCACCTTCTCCGTATTGTTCCACTCCAGACGGGTCGGCGCCACGGTGCAGTGGGTAGTTACATTGCCGTCAGCATCCGCCTCTGTATGGATATATGTACCTGAAGGGGTCTTGGTCAGATCATCTAAAGAAATCCACGGCTGGTCGGTCAGGACTTCCGTTGAACCGTATTCGTCCAATGTCACACGATCCACTTCCTTGCCGTTTCTGTAAAGGACAAAGGTGGAGTTCAAAACTGCATCCCCCATTGGCGTACAGGCATCGCCATCCCAGCCTGGGTTTTTGTCATCTTTGTGTACCGGAAACTCAAAGGTCGGCCAGTATTTCGGCTCCGGTTCACCCTCTTTGGGGATTTCCTCCCCTTCTCCACCAGATCGAAATTTGATGTACATGGAGACTGGGTCTTTTGGCATGCCTGTCGCCACTGCCTGCCGAAGACTTCCAGCGGATGACCACGACCAGATCAGCATATCGCCCGAAGAACCGTTTTCCAGTAGTGGGATCTGTTTAGAGAATTTGAAGGATATTCCTTCTTCGCTGAGACTTTTCCCTTTATATATGAAGGTATATGCGTTGCCATTTTTCTTCACTTCCCAGTTCTTAGATGAAGTTCCCGCTGCCTTGATATTGACATTGATCTGATTGCCGTCTTTCAGTGTACAGGTATAATATCCTGTAGCACCATCCTTCTTCATCAGCCATCCCTTTGAATTATCCGCATCAGCCTTCTTGCCTTTTGCAAAGCTGGCAATTGTCGCATGCTTTTTAATTCGAGTTATCATATAGTTGTAAATATCCTGCGCGGCCCGACCCTTTATAATGTCAAAATAATGGTCTGCACCTACTAGCCCATTATGCTGTTTTCCATGCCCGCCTTTGATGGAATCTGTCCGAGTCAGTTGCTGGTATTCCCAAATCAATACCTGGGTAGCGATGTACCAGTCATCGGCTGTATAGGAATCCGCTGTCTTATGCCAGTATTTGCTCTTTGAAAATCCATTATTTGCAAGATCGGAAATATGTCTTCCGTCCTGATATCCATAGATCAAGGTATATTTTATGCCCTGTCTGGACGAATATGGATATGCACCTGTATGTGTCCACTTGGATAGATCATCTACAGACTTTAGTCGTGTTGAAGTATCTACACGGATACCATGTGCAACACAATACCCTGTCACGGTCTTTCCTCCGGTTCTGATGGTATATCGCTCCAGACCAGCTGTTGAACTCTCATAAGTTGCCGCCTTATCTGCAATCCGCCTCCCTTCTGCATCCCACCAATACGCTGGTGCCATCATGGATCTTTTCCAACTGTATGCCTTGCCTTTTGCGTCTGTGATGGTTCGTCCATAATTGAATGTGCCTACACTGGCAGCATAAACAGAAGAATCTGTCGATGCAAGAGGCAGCATTGTAACCAGCATGGCTGCAATCAGCAGCACGACACAGGAACGCTTCATCACCATATCTTTTTTTCGGTTCATCTTTGTCTCCTTTCCCACTAAAAAAGACAGCGTTTCCGCTGTCCAAAGAAATATGATTTTATCTATATTAAAAGGCGCATCATCTGATACGCCTTGGTAACTAATTATATTCTAAGCAGAAATATTTCGTAATAGTTTGGCAGCCTGTCTCCGATCTCTGCATGAATGCCCGCATTATCAAAACAGCCACGATATGATTCTGCATCCACCACATAGGCACAATACAGAGCATCTCTGAATTCCCGCAGTTCCTGCTGCATCTCTTTCTCCAAAACGAATTTTGAAGCATATTCAAAGGAGCAGTATCTGTTCAGGTATATCGGCCATGCCGTGCTCCAGCTTGAATTTTCTGGCGTCGCCTTGTATTGAGCCAAGGTGCCCGTTTCTGTATCTATACCATTATCGGCATACTGATAACCGTTGTCTGAAACCAGGTTCTCCATGTACTTCTTTAAATCCGTTCTGTCCCAGGAGAATTTATAGGACTTTATCGCTGACCACGGTCCGTAAATACGCTTGTTCTTTACACTACGATATGCCCTTACTTTGAATTCGTACTCTTTCATCTTATTGAAGCTGACTTTTGCAGCAGTGCCGGTATAGCGGCCTTTGTTCTTCCACGTCTTTTTCCCTTTTTCACGCATATATAGCTGATAGCCTGTTGCCCTGCTCACCTTGCTCCATGAGACTCTGAACCCCTTGTATTTGTTTTTCGCAGCCACGCTCCATATGTACCGCTCAATCGTAGTGGAACCGTAGTTTTCGATAATTTTCTTTGCTTTTCCATATTCGTAATATGGAATTACGATATTTGTGATTTTGATTCTCCCTGGTTTTGCAACAGATTTGTTATCTGCTGCAAATGCCTGTCCTGTCATCGATATGACCATCACAACTATCAGCATAACGCCTAGAATTTTTCTCATCAGACCTTCCTCCTACTCTCTATTACCTTGAGTGTAGCAGATTTTCCTAAAAAAGCAAGACTTAGAAATATCTTACTGACCGAAAAAGAATTTTTTTGTTTCGGGTAGTAATATTTTATCTCGCCTGACTTTCCTTTTCCCTATGACGGGAATAAAATTCTAATGCTTTGATGACATACTCCTCCCGCTTTGCAGGCGGTATTGTCCCAGGAATCAATGATCTTACACGACTTCCATGCAGCACGATTCTCTCCTTCTGATTTGGTTTCTCCTCCTGCATGATTGCATAGATTGAATCGGGAGTAAGCCGCCCCTCTTTAAGAATATCCCTCATTCTTAAAGTCTGAGCATGTGACGGAGTGCAGACTTCCGCTTCTACCGTATCAAACAATGATTGCTGTAGTTCCTTTGGAAAGTACGATATCTCTACCGCAGGTCTCAGACCAATTCTTCCCTCATCAACAATCTCAAGAATTTCAGGAATCAATTCTGTAAGTCTGATATATCTCTTAATCTGTGTCTCACTTTCTTTAATTTCTTTTGCCAGCATCGTATTAGAGCGCAACTTCGGTCCCAGTGGGTCCGAAGTTAAATCACTACGCATACCCTGTCTGTTCATCGCTTCCAGTCTCATCTTATATGAAAAAGCCTTTTCACTGGGAAGTATCTTTGTCCTCTGCAGATTACTGTCTACCATCATGATAATCGCTTCATCACGGTCAAGTTCCGTAATTTCACATGGAAGCGTATCAATACCTGCCAATATAGATGCCCTTTTTCTTCTATGTCCTGCAATCAGTTCATATCTTCCATCTTCTTTTTCCCGTACCTTAGCTGGTGTGATAATGCCTCTCTCCCTTATGCTGTCTGCCAGTGCAAGCATATCTTCATCATCTTTGACCTTGAATGGGTGATTAGGGAAGTCATCAATTTCAGATATTGGAATATCCCTTATTTTACTAAGGTTCGCGTCTTCCCTCGTCTGCTGGCTGCTGAACAGATCATCGAGCGATGGAAGCGTGATTTCTGGTTCTTTCTTTTTCGGCACTATTCAACACCTCCTTTGCAAAATCAGCATAAGCTTGTGCTACCGTACCTTTCGGATCATAAGTAAAAAGACTTTTTCCCTTGGCGCTCACCTCTGCAGCTTTCACCCCAATAGGAATTTTTGTTTCAAATATTTTAATCTGTGAACCATAACTCTGGCGGATGACTCTGTCAATCTGCTTTGCATGATTTGTTCTTCCGTCAACAAGAGTCATTAAAATTCCATCAATTTTAAGATTCGGATTAATATCACTCCTAACAAGATCAATCGTCTGTAACAATTGGGTCATGCCTTTTGCCGGCAGATACTGCGCCTGTACCGGTATGATGACGCTATCTGCAGCCGTAAGTGCGTTGAGGGTAATCATGCCAAGGGACGGCATACAGTCAATCACCACATAATCATATTTCTCTTTTATACTGTCCACATATTTCTTTAATATATTCTCCCTGTTCATTGCTGTAACCAGCGATATTTCAAGGGCTGATAATTCCAGGTTCGAAGGGACAAAATCCATGCCTTCCTCGTGGGGCAGGATTCCATTCTCTAAAGAAATCTGTTTTCTCTGGACAATCGCTCCCATAATCGTTGCTAATGTTGTCTCAAGCCTATCCGTTTCCATACACCCTGAGCAAGTGGTCAAGTCACCCTGTGGATCTGCATCAATCAGCAGTACCTTTTTCCCTTCTTTTGCTAAACCCGCCCCAAGATGCAGCGTGGTCGTCGTCTTCCCAACGCCACCCTTCTGGTTACAGATTGCTATAACTTTTCCTTGATTCATTTTGTCACCGCCTTTAATATTCCAAACCGATGCCCCTGAAAAAGCAATGGTCAGAGCCAAACTCGACCAGTTCTTCTAAAAATGCATCTTCCCATCTGTTTCCTGCAATGAATCCATCTATGAGATAGCCCATCTCTCTCAGCCCAGCTACCTCGAAGAACCTGGACAGAATCCTAACAGCAACATGATGTCCCCCTATTTCCCCTAGGGCATCCAACTCAAAAAAGAAATCCTGTATCTCTGCATCCGAGTTGTCGGACAGTGCAGAGATAACTTTCAGCGCTGCTTCATTTGCCAGAACCTCTATTGCCCTCACCCTTTGTTCGTGTTTTTCATCCGTTTCTTCATCCTTTGCTAATACGTATCTTAAAATATTTCCAAATTCACTCGTAATCTGCATGTTCTTACCTCTTCCTTGTTTTTGGCAAATAAAAAGAAGCAAATCATAAAGATTTGCTCCATCTCATTTCCATATGTACTCTGCATACACTATTAATACGGTAATCTTTCAGCTAGGGCTACTACACCATTTCTGTAAGTTAGCGATACATAACAACACATGACAGAGTTGCAAAATCCGTGAAATCCTGTTTCTTTAATGTTATCTATATATCGTTTCCGTGCTTTGTAATTCTTTCACAACATATTTATCATAGCTTGGCTTTGTTTGTCGTAAAAGTGTCGTAAATTCTAGTTGCTTTTTGAAAGATTTCCTTTATTTTCAAGGATTTTAGGTGTTCAGTTCATCACCTGCCGTGGCAGATGAATAATATTTTTGTCATCTTGAATATATCCTTTCATAGGTCACTAACGCTTGATGCGCCTAGCTTCTTTAGTATTTCTTTGTTCACAGCATTATATCACCTTCTGTACAAATGGGTGTATATATTTAAGGCGACACCTACATCAGAGGCTCATAAACTCTCCATTCAGCTTTTCGATTATTTGGTTCAGATTTATCTCTGCCATAGTTACTTCTCCGGGTCTATAATCTGCCACTTGCCACTTCGATTGGATCCCTGTCCTTGAATTTTTTCGTTCTTTTGTAAATCAGCCATGAGCCGTTTGTTGTAAAGCCCGTGACCTTCCATGTGTTATTCTCCACGCCAAAGATCAGCTTGCCGCCCTTACCGTTGGCAAAGGCCACAACCGTTTTCATATACTTCTCGCTTTTGGCGGGAATGTCTTCTTTGAATTCTACATTGTCGGATTCACCAGCAAAAATCCCTTCTGCTGTCATGGGGCACACCTCCTATCGTATCTAAATACTATATGCCAAATCTGGCAGTCAAACTCTGAATAATCCCGATTTTTCTTTTTTGATAGCTCGATCCAAATTACCAACATACCTCACTAGTGCGTCATCACACAGGCCGATTAGCTGCCTGATTCGCTCCTGAATTATTATGCTATCAAGCTGGTTGGCCAAGAAACGCATCTCAGGAAGTACATTCATGAACAGCTGATAGTTTCTCCCCTTTACTTGCTTCAAAGGATCAACGAGCTCAGCTAACACACATCTATGTCCACACTCTCCTCACTTTACGCCAGAATAAAACTTATCGTCAGCCAGTGTACCACTTTCCCCCTATAAATAGACCTTTTTTATTCAAGTTCTTGAAGATATAATTCAAATATGCTTTTCTAGCTTTAACAATTCTTAGGCATTTTCCACCTTATCTGTTAAATTTTATTTTCCGGATAAAAATTTCTTTACAGTCTCACATTCAAAAAATATTCCACCAAGCTGCTGTCTAAGCGAACAATCTGCTTCTTTAGTTACTTGAAATGCATTCTGGAGAAAGTCCTCCATATCTTGCCAAATAAATAAGGACGAATGGCAACAATCGTTTCTTTTTTTAGAACACTCATACAACTTATCGTTAAATGCAGTCCACCACTGCGTACTCATTGCAATTCCATCTAAGTTTTGAAATAGCGCAGCCTTCGGTTCAATATTATTTCTAAGTATATTGTAGATTTTCCCAATCATAAGATCGCTTTCTTTTGCGTTTCGTAATTCTGTTTTCTTATTGATTTTGTAACTTGGGAATTTCTCTTTCAAAGCAGCTGCAACACTCCTTCTCAATTGAAGTTCCAATGCTTTACAAAATAAGATGCCACAGCAGGATGCATCCAGATTGTTCTCTATTTGATATACAGGTTTTAGCAGATAATATAATTTCATACCCATTGTCAGGTTTTTCTTTATGTCTGGCGCTATGCGATTGAAATCACTTTCTACCTCAAAGCCAAATTCCTTCAACTGCTCTGCACTTAATTTTTTATTCAAAAAATCCGCTTCGTTTAATGCACTGATAAAGTCATCTGTTTCAAGATTATACTGCACTACACCATTGTCATCCATGCTGGACGCTGCCACAAAAGATTTTGCTGACGGAATCTTCTGCGCTGCGTTCCGATACAGGATTGCTTTCTCATTCTCATCAAAATCGCTGTTTTGTATTTCCTCAATGTCTCGAAGCGCAAAGGTATCCATAGCCGCTTTCATGGTTCTTACAGCATAATTATCGTGCCAGGCTCGTCTATCTCCGATAACATATAATCTGTATTTGGCACGTGTAACTGCTACATTAACGATATTACTACTCACCCATTCAATTGCTCCTTTTGCTTCCTTGCTGTTGTCACAACCAAGTAAAAAGATAACTTCATTTGCTTCCTTTCCCTGAAAGGTATGAACAGTTCCAATGTTGGAGCTAAGCCAGTCTGCTAAATGTTTTTTCCCCGCAAAGCAAGATGTTTTGTTGCGCTTGCTATAATCTCTTATTTCTCTTCTAATCCCGCGTACCACTGAATAAAAGGGACTGATAATGTACAAGTCTGGTTTTTCTGCTTTTTTAAAGGCAATTTCCAATAAGCTGCACACCTGCCTTCCCTGACTTTTGACATAATGATCCTTTTCTCCGTTTTCACTGCCGATGGTGTTAATCCACTGTGATTTGGGTAATATAAACGCTGTCTGTTTGCTTTCTGGCGGCGGCAAGGTCTGCTGTTTCATATTTCCACCATATGATATCATATTAGAAATATCATACATCGGACTAATACACCTCCTATGCACTACCAGCGGACAACCAACCCAATCTGGAAAATCGCAGCCATTCTCCAAATAGGTTCCAAAGGGATTTAGAATATCGGCAAATCTTTGTACCGATAATGTTTTATCTTTATAGTAACGATAGACTTCATCTGTAAACGTTCTCTTAAACAACTCCAGATCATCTGTCACAACTGGCTCAACCTGTTTAGGATCCCCTACAATAATCGCCTTTCGGCAGCGATAGAGCGAACCCACGGCCATGTGCGGCTGAGCTTGTCCAGCTTCATCAACAATTAAAGTACCAATGACTCCCGGTTCTTTTACATCTTTAAACAAGGTGCCAACAGATGCAAATGTTGAAGAAATTACAGGTACCAGAAGAAACAATGTCTGATACAAGGCCGCTGCTATTCCTTCTCTGTCCTCCTTATGAAAGGCAGTTTTGGCCCCTTCGTCTCCTTTTTCTAATCCCCAATATTGCCCTAAAAGAACAAAATTCTCTCTGCAGCACTTAGAACTCAGAATAAATTCTCTCGTCAATTGCAACGCAAAATACAACAGCTTTTCCCTCTCTCGATTATAATAATCCGTAGCCCAGGGATTGCTAATCTGCGCTTTTGCAGATTCTGATTCGTCTTTAGAAAGCAAAGTCTCAACAAATCCGCCATCCAAAACACAGCCTTGATGAGTCTCTGGAGCACTACTAAATTTATTTATAGCTTCATTAAAGCTCTCTTTCTTCATCTTGAGATCTAAATATAAATCTTTGATCATAACCTCGATTTTCTCTATTTCAATAGCAATCTCTTCTTTCGCAGTTATTAGATGGTTAATCTGGTCCTCTTTTCTATTCCGATAAACTTCTGCATCAGAAAATTCTGTCTGGGCTTTCTTAAGTGCATCATCCGCTGTTATAAGCACGTTATGGTGTTTTAATGCCTCTTGTTGATATTCCTCTTCTTTTCTTTCATAAGAGCTTATGAGTTTCATAGCTTTTTTATATTTTGCCGATTTGAATAGTCGGGCAATAAATCCTATTGACTTTTCTGTATCTAATATGCTTCTTTGCACATCAATAATTTGCTGCTCTATCTGTTCTTTCAGTTGTTTATGAACCTCATATTGAGTGTTTAACTCTTCTATAACTTTTTCTGCTTGAACCAACTCAGATGTGAGATTGTTCAAAAGAGTCTGTTCCTCCTGCAGTGTTTGATTTAATCCATCATATTGTTCTTCTAAGCTTTTTTTCCGTCCTTTTAGCCTTTTTATCTGCGCTTTACAAGACAGCTCTGTCCGTTTTACTACTTCTCCTTTTTCTCCAAGGACCGCTAACTGGTCTTGCAAACAGTTTACTTTTTCTAACTGTGTCTTAAAGTTTTTTTGCGCCTGAATATACTTTTCTTTTCGTGATTCTATTGCTGCATTACTAGGATAGAAGTCCCAATGCAGGTAGTTCAGTACCTGCCAATAAAACTCCCTAATATTTGTTTTTTTACCAAGAGGTACCGCAACTAGGCCCCAAGCATCTTCACCAAATAACTGCTGTGCATACCCACTAAAATATATCTCGTTATACTCCCCATTCCTTTTGAGGTCGCTCCTATACAAGGTTTCTGTAGAGACTGCCTTTTCAATAGAAAACATATCTGCAATTTCTTCTATCTGTACCGTCATAACATCACTTTGAGAAGCCCCAACCTTAAGACTATCCAAGATTCCTCTGTTCATAGGAAGTTCCTTGGTAATGTTTTCAACCGCTGCATTATTGCAAGATGTTACAAGTATGCTATAGTCATTAATCCGTTCATCTTTAATGGAGTACCATGAGGGATGGTACTGGCTGTATCCACCACCTGGTTTTGACCCATGCAAAAACCTTCGTTTCTCAAAAGCATCATCAGGACGGCTATATTCTGCAAGTAACTTTGCTTTTTCAACAATATTACTCGCAACAATTTCTTTTAAAAGTGTCGTCTTTCCTGTCCCGGGAGGACCGTTTACCGAGAAAATTTTCCCTATTTTCTCAAAAACCCCGGTAGAACTATTTGCTGTAGCAAAATTAATTGCAGTCTGCTGCATCAAAGCAGGCATGTAGATGGATGGCCACTTTCCAATTGGTGCTCTGTCCATTCTGAGAACCTCTTGAAAAAACAACTCTAAATCATTTTTATCACCTGAATGAATTAAGTCCATCCGTTTTTCTTTCTCTATAAGGTTAATCGGAGCAGAAATATATGCCATCAAAGTGTCCAACATGTTATTCGAACCTTGAGGATGACGACCAACCATCGACTTAATCATTTTGAGATCATTGGAAAAATAATCGTGACTCAGACCAAAATAGTTATCTTCATCATAGCTTTGTTTTGTCTCTTCATCCTTAAAAAACTGCACTTTAAGTCCACAAAATTCCTGCATTGCAGGACCTTCATTTGTTCTCGCAAATGGTCTTATATATCCATCAATGTAAGTTGATTTTATTCTATCCAAAATTTCTAAAATACGATTGGTTGTAACAGACTGCTCCACGAATAAAGGAACGCCCTCCACTATCTCTTGAGGAATTCCCGATTGATCCGTTATATGGGATGCTTTAGGTGTACCAAAAAATTCTTTCTCTAATATGTCAACATCTTTTTTATACGTTTCTTCAGACAGATAATCTGACAATTTCATTGACTGACTATCGTTTAACTTCGATATCGCCCATACAATAGCTGATAGTGACAATGAATCTTCCACGTAGTTTCCATTAGGGCTTAGTTGAAAACTTAAGACTGCAATATCATCATAGCTCTTTTCAGGTCTATCAGCATTTTTCACTTCTAAACACCTGGCTAAATTCTGTATACAGCGCTCTCTACCGATCTTCCCCAAGTAAATCGTAATATTACCCCACGCTTTCATATGATATTTATTAGCTTTTGATATTATTTGCCTATGTAATGAAGTCTTCGCATCTAATTCGAAAAAATCCCAAATATGTTTTCGCCTAGCATTCTTATCTTTTGTAAGTTCCTCATTATACCGTTTTACCTCTTGCTGACACATTGTAGCGCCTGCACACATATCAAAGGAATCCTGTCCTAGAAATTCGATTGAAAACCAGTAATCAAGAATATCGCTAACTCTTTTAGTCGTTTCCACTTCCATTTATTACCACCCCTAACCATGCGCAAATTACGAAAGATTTCGATAAATATATTTTATCAGAATTTTTCCTGCATCACCACAAGTTTTGAAATGGTATATGCTAATATTATTTTTTTGGGAGAGACAGAATCTCTTACATAATTATTATAGGTGCTATGTCCAGAGGTATCAAATGTCTTCTATATTTCTTATGTCGTTGAGCCTGTATATTGGGCCAGAGGCTGTAGCATTTTTTGAAGACAGGCTACAGGACTATGAGGTTAATAAAGGCACTGTTCGCTTTTCTTACGATAAACCCCTGCCGCTGGAGCTGATCAATATGGTTTCTACATGCTGCAAACTGTATCAAATTATGCTCTTTCCAGTAGGTCGGCATGGCCCATGCAATTTTTTCTTTTGCGTCTGGAATTGCCACTTTTGTAGCTGCATTTATTTAGCATACAATATTAGAAAAAGCAAAGACATTGTACGTTTTTTACTACAATTTTCCTCACCATCTCTAAACACAGTCGATAAGAGTTGTCAAAGAATCCCTGACAACTGAAAAGTGCATACTCACTAACGATTTCATCTTCTATCGTTAACGGGGTATGCACTCCACACCTATCCTTTGGCAGCTATTTTATCCTTTCCTCCGGGTCAAGAAAATCCCAACGATCGCACCTATAAGGATGATTGGGGCTAATCTGACAAACAGCCATTCAAATGCGTGTAAAGCTGCGCCAGCAACGGCTGTTTCAGAGTCTTGATAATTCCAGCCCAAGTAAGGGCTATTTAGTACGATCAAGACCGCAGAAAGGACTACTATGACCACACACAAGGAGATCAGCAGCCAATGGAGCATTTTTCGCCTCGTGGTCTTCCTTTGTGCAAGCTGCAAGTTTATAATCTCCAACTTTTCAGAAATCGACTTTAGGTCATCCGCCTCGGGCTCAATCACAGTTTCGCCAAGCAACGTGCTCACAGGTGTTTCAAGTGCCTCTGAAATGGAGATTAGCATATCAGAATCAGGAACTGATAATCCCTGCTCCCATTTAGAGATCGTCTGTCTCACCACATTCAGCTTGATGCCAAGTTCTTCTTGCGAAAGCCCTTTTGATTTTCTGATTGCTTTCATGTTTTCGTTTAACATTTTGCATAACCTCTTTTCCTCATTTGTTAACACCATTGTATGAGAGATTGGCCGTTGCTGCAAGCAACGCATATTAACATGGAAGCCTTATTGTAAATTTTCAAATCCTACAGAAAGCCTTTGTTTCAAAGTTCTACGCCTCACATCAACCAAGAGTATACCCTATTTTCGAAATAGCAGCAACACTGTCAGAATGATGTAATCAGAGCAAAGTAGAACTTCACCCGTATTTATTTGTGGATTTTATCATTTTTTCTCATCACGTGATTACAATTTGACAAGAATGACAAGAATGATTATAATGATAATAAGAAAACGGTAGGAGGTGTCTCATGACATTCGCTGAAAGTGAAATAGTAGAATTAAAATCCAAAGTCACCGGAGATATTTGTAAAGAAGTGATCGCCTTTGCCAATACCAGGGGTGGTACATTATATATCGGCATAGAAGACAATGGTCATGTCATTGGTATAGAGGATGCTGATCAAGTAATTTTACAACTGAATAACATGATCCGCGATTCGATCAAACCCGATATAACAATGTTTGTTCATTATGAGACGCTTACTGTCGAAGGAAAACCCATTATCGCAGTAACCATCCAGAAAGGAACGGATCGCCCTTATTATCTGAGTAGCAAAGGCCTGAAGCCGAGCGGCGTCTATGTACGTAACGGTACATCAACTGACCCTGCTACAGATACTGCCATTCGCAGAATGATCAAAGAAACCGACGGTGACAGCTTTGAAACCATGCGTTCTTTAGAGCAGAACCTTACTTTCAATGCCGCTGGAGAACAATTCAGGAAGCGAAACATACCATTTGACGCTGCTAAAATGCAGACCCTCGGCATGATATCTCAAGATGGCATTTACTCCAATATTGCTCTGCTTTTATCTGACCAGTGCAGTCATACGATAAAAGCTGCCACATTTACCGGAACAGATAAGACCACATTTCAGGACAGACGTGAATTTGGAGGCTCTCTATTTCAACAGATGGAAGAAATGTACGCTTATCTCGATATGCGAAATCAGACCAAAGCCACTTTTGAAGGATTGTATCGAATTGATACCCTGGATTATCCAGAAGAAGCGCTGCGAGAAGCATTGCTGAACTCTTTGGTTCACAGGGATTATGCTTTCAATGCCAGCACACTCATCAGCGTATACGATGACCGAATCGAATTTGTTTCTGTTGGTGGTCTGCCTATTGGAATCACTCTGGAAGATATCATGCTCGGTCTTTCCGTCTGTAGAAATCCTAAGTTAGCAGCGATTTTTTATCGACTTGAACTGATTGAAGCCTACGGTACTGGTATGCCAAAGATAGTAAAAGCATATGCAAAAACTGGTTTGGAGCCTAAAATTGAAGTAACCAATAACGCTTTTAAAGTCACCCTGCCAAACCGAAACGCCTCAGCTAATGTAAATATCTCAATTTCTGATACGTCAAAGACTGAAGCAGATCATATTCTCGATTATATTGACACGAATGGGTATATCACGCGAAGCGATGTGGACAAATTGCTGGATGTCAGTCAGGCAACAGCCAATCGTATTCTCAAACGTATGGCTGCAGACGGGCTGATTTACCAAGACGGAAGAGGGAGAAAAACGAAATATATAAAGAAATAACGTAAACAGGCGGGAGGGATTGTGGGTTGTCTAAAAACAGGCAACATCGGGAGCCATAACAATGTCATATGAACTGAAAACGGAGACTGAAATCCATCAGTCTCCGCAGCTCTTTTTGTGTTAAATTGTCCAGACTCCGAATCCTCCCAAACTGCCCCAAAAGAGTTTGATTACCCCTACTCCATATTTATAGAAAATTCTTTAATTTTCTTTTTTCCATACCTCTTCTCTACTTTAGGTGCAATGTAAATTGTTAATTCATTCAGCGAGCTCGTCTATCCCACATATAATCTGTTCTTGAAAATGGTTTCCTCAGTCTTTCTCCTAACAAATGCGCCGCTAAATCCGTTGTTAATATTAGCAGACATCTGTTTCCATCTTGGCTCTTAATACTATCAATAGAACTCACACAGACTGCTTTGCTTTCACAATTTCTTTGTCAATTCAAATGTTCCTTTATTTCCACCTTTAATCCTTGGATCTGGATTCTGTCTATCGTTAAAATACTTTGCCTTAATCGTATTGTCATTTAAAAGGGTTAATATATTATACCCTGTATGAGATTGCATTTTATTACTTACGTCATAGCTATCATTTGAATACCCGAAAAAGATCTGTACTCCCTTACTTCCATCGACATATATTGCTGCCACATTACTATTTGATAAAGAATCTGTCTTTGTAAACTCAATTTGAATGGATATTTTGCTCCATGTTTGTTTCACTTTCATTACCATTGAAATCTCGTCATCATTAAATGATGACTTCAAATTCCCTTCCCACTCGCCACTTAAATTTGGAATACCATGTAAAAGTTTACAGTATTTCCATGCCACATCATTATAAAACCACGTGAGTATTCCATACAAAAACGAGACTCCTAATATATTTTGATTAACATCCAACCATTCCAATACCTTTAAAATAATTCCACTTTTTTCATTTTTCAACACCACTGCAAGATTCTCAAATGTATCCGCAAAACAATTATTTAAAATTTCAGAAATTATAATGCTTATTATAAAAATATACATAGCAATCCGTACTCTTAAATCTCTATCTATTGAATATGAATGCATCTTTGTCTCCCCCTATTTGTATTTCCGCAATAATTTCTCCCTTAGATTTTTCGCTTGTCATCCCCAAATAAAACGTATTATTTCTACCAACAATCAACATGAAGAGTTCTGCCCAAACATTGCTTTTATCTTTTATTAATGATCTTAACAGTTTCTTATCTGTATAGGAGGGGTATGGTTTTTTACAACTATGTGTATGCCACTCTCCTAAATAGTTTATTTTACCTTCACTAGCTTCCCAATAGTTGTTGATGATTTCTTGTCCATTTTCACAGTCTCTTACAAAATACGCTCTT